>Ga0116169_1002196_pt1 | contig 14762 bp, 14 predicted proteins | sample AD_UKC130_MetaG_FD_89796 | JGI IMG/M metagenome (GOLD analysis project Ga0116169, IMG submission 89796) | Active sludge microbial communities of municipal wastewater-treating anaerobic digesters from Canada - AD_UKC130_MetaG | ecosystem: Engineered > Bioreactor > Anaerobic > Digestate | place...
ATGGTAAAATAATAGTAGATAATAGTAAAGTAAATATAGACGATATACTTAATCCTACTATGGGTAATATAATAAGATTAAAAAATACTGCTTATGGAGATACAGATATTCGTAGATATATTACACAATTACAATTCCAAGATATAACACAACAATATTTGAATGATATTACTATGTTAGACGCATTAACAAAACAAGGAACAGGTGCTACCGACATTATGTTCGGCGATATGTCTAAAATGCCAGAACGACCTACTCAATTAGGTATTAATGCAATTATTAATGCAAGTTATGGTAGAATATCAAGAATAGCAATGATTATAAATGAAATGTTTATGCGTGAATTAGGATACCAAATGTGCTTTAACACACAACAATTCATGAGTAAAGAAGTATTTGTTCCTATTGCTGGTTATAGATATGAACAAGAATTGAAAAAAGAATTCGGAACAAACGAAAATATATCAGATTTGCTAGTTGACCCTGAACTTATTAAAAATATATACTTTGAAATAGAACCAACTACAAACATAGAACCTCATGATACAGATACACAAGCACTTGTTCAATTAATGCAAATACTTATGCAAAATCCACAAGCAAGTGCTACTGTCATGGCTAACTACGATTTAGCAAGAATATTTGCTACTGTAATGCGTAAACTAGGTATTGAAAATTTAGAAGATTATAAAATCGAAGTAAAACCCGATGAACAAATATTAGAACAACAACAACAGGGAAATTTAATCCCAGTTGAAAAACCAAACCCAACTGAAACAATTACAGGAGATTAAAACTTATGGAAAAACAAAATAACCAACAACAAACGGAACAACTACAAAATAACCAGCAACAAACGGAACAACCTAATCAACCACAAACAGAACAGCAACAAAATAACCAGCAAAATACTACAACTTTTGTTAACCTTGATGAAATTAATGAAATCCTTAAACAACAACAATCACAACAATTCCAACTACCAGAAACATTTAATAAACAAGAAGAACAACAACAAAAAAAACAAGAAGACGATATAGAAATACCATTAGATTTGTCTATACAAGAACTAAATAAAGAAAATGTAGAAAAAGCAATTAAACAAACTTACCGAAAAGCAGTCGAAGATGTATATAAAATAATGCCTATGGTCGTATCTAAAATCGCAAGTGAACTGTTCCCTGCTATGTTTATCGCACATGAATTCTTTGAAAAACATCCTGAACTGGAAAAATACGCTTCCGTAGTCGCACATATTGCAAGCAAAATTAAACAAAAAGAACCTACCAAATCCCCAAGAGAAATTATACAAATCGTTGAAAAAGAAATGACTTCTATGTTAGAATTGGTTAATAACACTAAAAATGCTGTAAATACAGTAAATAATAGTGATAATATTCAGGATAGTTATCAAAAAAGATTATTGAATGACAAACCTGAAAATATTAAAAATGATATAGAAAAAATGCTCAAATTAGGATTTTAAGGAGGATTTCAAATGATACTAAATAAGAAAAATCTCGCCTACGGAATTAATCCTGGCTATGATAAAAAAACTATTATGGTAGAACAAACCTCTACTATAAAACTAAATGACTATTACACAGGTAAAGATTTACAAATATCATTAATAGTCAAAACAGGTGCTACCGCTACTATCGACTTCGGAATATCACCACAAGGAACTTTTGTAAAAATAGAAAACCTAGGTGATGAAGGATATGCAGGTAGTGTATCAGTAAAAGACTGTACATTAACCACAGGTAAATATATAATATTCCTTAGTATATTCGACGATTATTTACCAATAGCAAGTAATATAGAATAAGGAGGAAATGAATATGAGTGAAATAATTAGAGGTGCAGTCGCAACTTATAACCGTGTAGATAATATCCAACCCGAAGAATGGGAAAAGAAAATTACTCAAATATTACCTTACGGTCAAACGCCTATAACGGCTATCCTCGATAATATGTCAAAAACAAAAACCGATAGCCGTATCTTACATTGGTGGGATGAAGAAGAACCCACTTTAACAGGTGATATTCTAGGTATCTATACCGACGCAGGTATGACTACTCCCATTAGCGGAACTTACCCAGAAGATACCGTCCTCTATGTTAAAGTAAATGAAACTTCTGCTAAACAAATACTTGTTAATAATACACTCGGTATTATTGCTAAACCCAATAGCTCGGGTATCGTATCTAATACAAGTATCGTTCGTGCAGATGTTAAAGGTGTATTGATTGACGGAAATAATAGCCGTATCAATATCAAATTACTATCGGATATGCCAGATTTCGGTAGTGCAGAACTCGCATGGTTCTTAAGTGGTAATGCACAGGAAGAAGGTTCAGAATTACCTGAAAGCGTATACTATGAACCTACTGAATACCAAAACCAAACCCAAATCTTTATGGGTTCTTGTGAAATGACCAATTCTGCTCTAAAAGAAATGGAAAGAGTAGAACCAGATAAATGGGAAAGAACTATCTCACAAGCACTCGTCCGACTAAGAAAAGATATGGAACGAAATGTCATATTCGGGGTAATGAAAACTTCTTATGTTAACGGTAAACAAAAAAGACACCTGAAAGGCTTATATCAGGCTATATCCGCATATAATAATATTTTTGATATTAAGAAATACGGAACTATTGATAGCGGTTTTGCTGGTAAATCATGGGCAAATGTAGGTTTTGATTTGATTGACGACATCGTTTTGAGAACCTCTCAAACTAAAACAGATAGCAACGCTAAAATGCTATTCACAGGCTCAAAAGGCTTCCAGGCTATTTCACAAGTAGTCAGAAATAGTTCACAATTAGCATATAATTGGAGTGCTATCGAAGAAACTTTTGGATTTAGAGTGCATAAGATAGTCTCCTGTGTCAAAGATTTGAATATCGTTATCCATCCTCTGTTCAATGAAATACCCCGTTTCCAGAGAGCAGGCTTGCTTATAGAAGGTAGATATATAAGTAAAGCCGTATTCAGAGACCTAATGTTTATCAGCGGTAAACAAGGTAATGATGAAAACGGATACGATTGGGTAGATGGTAAAAAAGCAGGCTGGTTAACTGAATTCACTCTAAAATGGAACTATCTCCAAAACTTCGCATGGCTCGAAAATCTCGGCTCTGATGTAGACGCATTATAATTTGTTGCTCCTTGCTTATCTCATGAAAAGGGAGTATTAACTAACAATTAATGCTCCCTTTTTTAATCGTAAAAGGATTAATACTATGACTATTCTTGAAATATTAAAAACTGTAATAAAAGAAACAGGTCATTTCGAACTGGTTAAAGATTGGACTAATCAAGATTATACTGATAACGGTATCTATCGTATGATGAACTCCGCAAATAAATACCTGGATGTTAACTTCCCAATGGATGTATATAATAAAACAACCGAATTTGTAATAGAAAAATATGTAAATACATTAGATATAACTCCTGTTAAATTCATCAAAGGTATCTTTATAAAAGAAAATAACAAACTACTTATGTTATCTCCAAAATTATTGGAATATAAAAATAACCTGGATATATCCCAAAACGGTAAACCAGCAGTATTCATAAGAATAGATGAAAAAACTATTGAACTTTTCCCTATACCCGATAAAAACTATACATTAATAATTACAGGAAATATATATAATCCAGATATTACTAATCCGAATGATGAAACTTTTTGGAGTATCAACTATCCCGAACTACTCATTGACGCAACTAAAATGATGATTGAACTAAACTTACATAGAAACTTTGAAACAAAATTAAGGTATGAAGAACATATTTTAAGGCAATTAAAAGTCATCTATAACAAATATTGCACGGAGGAATGGTCAGGTGCAAAAGAAACCTATGAAAAAGGCTTACTCAATACAAAATAGGAATTCCCATCTAATTTACCTGTTTAACTCTAACTTGTCATTAGAATATAATGAAACCGTTAGAACAGTATTCCTACCTATATTCAAAAAAATGGAAATTAAAAATATCTGCTTCTATTGTGATACTATTGGAATAGATACAATTATTACAACAGAAAATACACAAGAATTCTTAACAATCAAAAATAATTTCACTTATTGTAATAGAAATATTACACTAAATGAAGAAGATTGTATTACCATATCCTTTGTTAATAGAAATAAATATAAATATAAATCACATATATGTATCGCAATGGAATATAAACTATGTTAGAAATAAACATAGCCAGAGGATTGGGAAATAACCTACAACAAATACCTAATAACCCAGAATTCATTTCCGACTGCCTAAACTATATCCCTACATATAACGGCTTAAAAAAATTAGATAATACTCAATATGATAATAATATAATTAATGTTATAAAAAGAGATAAGTATACAATTAAACATGTATACTCTGCACCAAATTATCAAATAACCGCAGATGATGTAAACTATTATAATATAGACTCATCAAATGTATTCATAGGTCAATCAGGAGGTATTGTTCCTTATATCTCATCAACTCCACAAGTAGCACTCTTGTTTTATTATAATTACATAAGAGGTCTAAATACAGACCATTATATAAGCAAAGGTATTAATGAAATAAATTCAAGAATTATACTAACAGATTATAATTCTAAAAAAATATTCTACTCGCCTGTCGGTAATGAAAACCTACATTCATATTCATACAACCCCTATAACTACTTGCTAAATGCATACCAATTACCCACTGGCGGAGAAATTTCTGACTTCCGTATACAACAATTTAACTACCTGCTAAACCTAACAGATAAATTACTCCTACATATAGGTCTTGTTTCAAGAAAAGGTCTACTTATCTTTCCTTTTACGAATATCTTCGATATGAAATTTTTAGACGAAGGTATCCAAGCAACAGGTAATCTATATAATAAACTAGGCGTAATCATAAAAATGAATAATGCATATATAATTGATGAAGATACATTAGAAAAAAGAGATATAGACCTAATACCTACACAAACAATAAACTTCTGCGGATACGGACTAACTTCAAATAGCATAATACTTCGTGATACAAACTTTTCCTATTATGTGCTATTCAACGGACTAAATGTCCTGTCTTCAACTAAAATAGAAAAATGCAACGGTATGTTTGAAGAAAAACTAATCGGCACTTCTAAAACAGGAAACCTCGAAAACTATATAGAAACAAATTGGATTACTACCGAAGATAAATCCACACATTCTATAAAACTAATCGGAAAACTAAATGAAAATACTACCGTTAAAGTAATTACAAGAGACGGAAACGGAACAATTATAGAAACAAATACCACTAAAAAAGATGATACTTTCTATTCATTTTGCCCTTCGTATAGAGTAAAATATAAAATAAGTAATGTAGATTTACTAGATAAAATTACAGTAGATTTCACAGATACATATAAACTCAAAAAATGGAGTTAAATGCTATGCCTAAAATTGCACAACTCATAGAACCCCTAATTAATGGAATAAGACCATTTGGTAAAAATACAAACGGAAATTATCTCGCAGACCTAATTAACCTCGTCCCAACCTATCAAGGATTAACACCTGTAAAACCTATAACCGTTTCAAGTGTTTCTGCAAATATTTATAGGAGAAATTCAAATACTGTATATTCCTATATAGACACAACAAATAATATAAGAATATTTGATAATTCATTACAAACTATATTTCTATCCTATAATATGTCAAACTCGTATACAAGAACCGCTACTTCTAATTCACCTATAAAAGGCGGTATAAGAGCAATATATAATAATAACCACTTTGTTTATAGATACAGAGAATTAGAAGGCTCAACAGAAAAATGGGTTGCAAATGACTACTTTATATTCTCTAAACCTGTCGCTACATTCTTATCTAATAGATTTGTTATCGCTATACAAGGCTATACAGGTGCAAACAACTGGAATAATAGCTATGCATGGACAGAAATTTTAACTGCATGGAGAAATGGGTTCGGAATTAATGAAAATGATTATAGAAAAAACTTCAACCCAGATGACGGACTACACGTCCAACAATTCCTGTTCATGTCCGAACAAAGCGGAGGTGCAATTGACTTACCTTATTACCTAACACTATGTATGTTAGGCTTCTTTGATAATAATATATCCAATCCTACTAATTACAATAAATACAAAGAACTAATTTTAAGTAGAGTAGAAAATGGTAGTATTAAAATGATACCTATCGGGAATATGCAAATAGCCGATATTTGTATCCTCGATAATAATACTTTACTATTACTAGGTGAAAACACCTCACGACTATTAGAAAGCAGAGATGAATTTGAAACTGACTTTACTAATAACTTAATACCTGTGTCTGCTTTCTACAACTCTGCAAGCGGTAGTATCGGAAATGGAATTTTTGTAAACAAAGATAAAGATATATGTTCCTACGGATATAAATTCAATTATAAACATGCTCAACTTCTATCTATACTAGGAATAAAACAATATCAAATAAAACGATTAGGATATGCAGAATATATAAATAAATTTGTATATAACTCCATTGAATATGAATATCCCTATTATTGCACCTTATATGATAACCAACTAAATACATCCTATGTTATACCTGTAAGACACGATAATAATACTACTTTCTACTTTACACACTGGTCGCTAACCTTAAATAACTACGGTGCTTATAGACTATTCTTGTCATCAAATTCACATAGACTACTTTCTGTTTCCGAAGACCTAAATACACTCACTCTAACAACAAATAATAGCGATTCAAGCCTAGCTAATATGTCCTTAACAACCGATGAATATGATTTTAATATTACAGGAATGAAAGATATTTCTGTAATACGATTAGATACAAGTGCTACAAATAATTTTCACGGTATATTCGTATATCATAGAAAAAATATCAATGATACATTTTCTTTTATTGTTTATACCACAGATACTCGTGGTCAAATTATACCCAGAATACCATGTCTGGATATGTATCTACATATAATTCCTACAAATCTATTCAACAATTATATGAAACATTATATCTACAAAATAGAAATACAAATTGAAGATATAAATTTAACTCGAACAAGACTATCTAATTTACAATCATGAGAGAAACATTACTTCAATTAATTCCTGTTATAAAAAGAGGATGCGATGTTAAAATATCTACACCAAAAGTAGAATTAAATAATATCCTCTTCTCTGAAAATAAACTATGCGGTTTCGGTATTAATGAATTAAATCAATCCCGATACCCATATCGTAACGCAACTGGTGAACCTTTTTTTAATAATAACAATTTAGTAAATAATCCTGTATATGTATCTCAATTTGGTAGTGTATTATTAGCATGCAATCCTTATAAAACAATCTATTTTAACTATACAGGTTTTGGATACTCACCTATCGAATATCCATACGGTATCAATACTACTTGCAACTATAACAATAAATTAGTCATAGGCGGAATTAATTTTGAACCTACCACAGACTTCTATGAAAATTATAAAAATACTGTAAATGATAATAGTATTACTAATAACAATAAAGCAACACAAAGCACATTGTTTGTATTCCAACAAAGAGATATTCAAACACCATTTATAGAAGCACTACTTATATTATTTGGCTCTTGTTCTACATTTACATACGAAACAACAAAAGAATATTTACTATCTCTTATTGAAGGAAACGGTATCATTATAAAAGAGCCAGCAATAGGAAATATATTAGCACTGTTTGAAATGGATAATAACCTCTATGTGTTTGGTAAACAAGGATATATTATATATAATAACAATTTAGAGGAAATATATAGAAACAATTTACTAACATTATTCAACAGAGTATCTGCAACTAAAGACGAAAATTATATTTATGCTATTAATGATAAAAAAGAACTATTTGTTATAAAAGGTGAACCTAAAAAAATATGCTCATTAAATAAAAATATATATGACATAATGATAACTATTACAAACGGAATTCTATTCATAAATCATTCATCAGGTTGTTATACATTCAAAGATAATATTTTAACAGGAAATCATGACTTTAATTGCTATGAAATATATAGTGATACTATGTATGGTAAACAACTTAATCCAAATCCTACAAGAAAAATTAAAATAGAAAATATCTCTATTCCATTCTCGGGATATAAACATATAGATAAATTACTAATTGTAGGAAATAAAGCACTAAATTATACAAATATAAACGATTTATCCATATCTATACTCAATGATGAAAATGCATGTTTCCCAAATATATCTGTTCAAAATACTATAAATAAAATAGAAATATTAAAGGATAATATAGATTTAACCGATAATTTCTCTATTTCCGAAATTAATCTATCCATGCAATTTGAGGATGTGAGATATTATGAAAACATTTCAGCCATTATTAGAACTGAACAAGAAAATTGATGAAATAAATATATACAAACTATATGAAACTGAAAAAATTAATAATACAGATATAATCGAACTGTTTGCAACAGATGTTAACCTAACAAAGGAACATTTTCTATATCCCAATTGTGATATATTCTTTATTTTAACAGATGATAATAAAGTATGCGGTTGCTTGTTCTTATTCGAATTTGATAATTATATTGAATTGCACGGAACAGGTCATCCAAAAATATCCTTCGACTGCTGGAAACAAGGAATGAAAACAATAGAAGAATATAAAAAAATAAAAAATAAAAAAATAATAGTAAACTTATATAATAAATTACTGTATAATAAATTAAAGTTATTAGGTTTCAAACATTGTTATACGGTAATGGAATATGAGTGAACTTAAATATACATTTGAAACAGTAATACCCCCAGAAATAGCAAAATTTTCACGGGCTATTGCATCCGATTTATACCAGTTTGACGGAAATAAATTCAAAATAGGGACAGAGGATTTAATTTCACCCAGTAGTCTGATTACTGATTTTGTTGATAATTATTTCAAACCTTCTATTGAGAGAGATACATTTATAAAACTAAATTCCAAATTATTGTTTGATAATAGTTTTAAGTTTCCAGATAGACTTACCACTATAAAACCAGAAAACACAGGCGAAGGTAAAATATTATTTTTAGAAAAAGATGATAAAAAATATCTATACGATACAGTAGAACTAATAGATAATATTTATTTAGATGATAATATTCCCACTGTATCCGATACATTAAACAATGAATATAAATTAACTATTGATATAGATGACGATTTTTTTAATTTTATGGAAACATCAATATTAAACAATAGAAAATTAAATTTACAATTCCGCCTACCCAAAAATTTTACTATACAACTTGTAAACTCTGCACAATTAGATGTTTATTTACTTAATGTCAGAATAAGAAAAGACAGTTATGCATCTACATCAATGTCAAATTATTCTAATGTTAAAAATAAAATATTAAATGCTATCGAATTACAAAAAGAATTAGGTAAAATAGAAATAGGTAGAATAGTATCAAACAACTATATGTATTTATTTAATATAGTAAAAAATTATTCTGGATACATATACGATTACTATTCAAAAGCAATTTTATTAAATAAAAGTATAATAAAAGAATTTTATAATGCTATTAATGATAATGCTAATAAATTTCAGAGATTTCATTTAGAATTAGCATCGGCAGTTACAGAAATACAATCCGTATTAAAAGGTGGAGGTGTTTCTCTTAAACCTTTAACAGAAAAACAAAAAATATTAGCAACTATAAGCACGGCTTTATCAGCAGGACTACAAATATATGGTTCAACAGGTAAACCAGAAATTGCTATACCACTTACTATATTAACTGGATTAGGAACTTCCTTTATGTGGAGATAATAAAATGGGGAATACATCTGATACTGATTATAAAAATAAATTACAATTAAATCCTTATATAACAAAAAATACAGAATACCTTCTGTTTGGTAGAGAATGGACAGAAGGAGCAGAAATATTTGATATAAGTGATTTTCACCGATTTCCTACTGCTATAAAAATAAACAATGGTTGGCTTGCCGTGTTTATACCTATTGTTGATTTAAAAGGATACTATGGAGAAGGACTACAAGAAGAACCATTTATTCGAATAAATAGCCTAAACCTAAAAAGGGCTTTTATGCCAATATATTCCAACGATAATGGTAGCCGTAATGTATATAAACTAGTTAGTGAAATGACAAGTTCAAAAACCTATTACGCAGATAATGGAATATTTTATAACAAATATAATATAAATGGATATATATCAAAATACGATAGAAGCAATCCTGGCAAACAATTAATAAGCGGATACAGTAAAGAAACAGTAAAATTAAAAATAATAGATGATGGTAATGAATATGAAGTATTACAACTTACAGATACATTTTTAGTAGGTCTCGTTCCATTAAAACATAAATACAAAAATTTAAGCTCCCTTAAAATATGGAACGGTAGAGGAAATGCTAAATTAGGATTTACTATAACTGGTAAATCACTAATGTTAACGGATATCTATCATGAATTTGATGGCACAAATAGTATAGCATATCCATATATACATACAGTAGAAAATGGTGATAAAGCAGGTGCTATTGTTCTTGCAAATTATGAAAATAGTTATACATTAAACTGTATGTTTTATGAAATAGATGCAAATATATCTAATACAATTGAACAATTATTTAGATATGTAAAATCATTTCCTCTAATATCAGACAAAATTAATATAGAATACACAACATATAATACATTATATTATCAATTTGTATTAGATGGTAATGAACAAACAAATACATCTACATTATATACAACTTTATCCAAAAAACCATATTGGTATGATTGGACAAACCCTTCTAATACAGATACTTATGGTAGTTATAATATCAAAGGAATTTTATATTCCATATTTGAACCTTGCTATATATCGCAATTTACAGAAGGTAATGATGGTTCTGATTTGTTATATATAGGTCTCAATTATTATGGTAATATTTACAGTCCAAGATTAGCATGGTATATATTAAAAAATTTTAATCAAAGATACCAAGAACCAAGATATTACACAAAAGATATGATATACAGTTTACTAAATCCAGATAGTGATTTTAATACTAAAATTAATAAAATATTATCAGGAACAGAGAATAAACTAATAAATTTAATGTTTGATAAAGACTTTTCTGATGGTGAATTTACTGGCGATTTTATAGATATTACCCCTATTAGTAGTAGTTTAATGTCAAATTTAAGAGAACAAATTACTGATGAATTAGAATTAATAGAACAGAAATACTACAAATTAGAAGAACAAGAAAAATTAGAAATACAAAACATGGTGTCTATTTATAATACGAAATATTATAATAAATTAAAAAATCTTGATTTATCAAGACTTATAGAAATAAAAAATCTATTTGCCAAATATGAAGAATACTATCAGAATATAATGGCTAAAACAATAAATATGCTATCTGCTAAAAACTATAAATTCGCTATAATGCTATTAGATAATGACTTAAAAATGAATTTATTCAAACTAAATATAATAAAAGATGCATTTCAAGAAACTATTGATAGATATGATGATTATGATATAATACAAAAAGCAAATTTAAGAGGTAAATTAGACTTGTTAACATTAAGGTTATTAGGTATTTCTTCAATGACAGGAACACCTATGATAGACAAACCTTTAACACAATCGCAAAGAATTGGTTCATCTATCTTAACTGCATTAAGTGTAGGCACACAAGCATACGGAGCAACAGGAAATATAGGGGCAGCTATAGCAATTACGTCAATAGCATTAATAGGTGGATTATTAGCAACATAGGAGAATATAACATGGCAAGTGAAAGTTCTAAATTAAGTGCATTTCAATTAGCAAGTATATTTGCGTCTTACGGTAGTATGTTCGGATATGGTTCACCATTACAAATGTTAGCAGAACAATTAAAAGACAGTGCACAAGGTTCTATCATGGCACAAGCACAATTAGTAGCACAAAAAAGAGCAAAACCAAAAGGACTAAAAAAAATATTGGGTGATATATCACCTTTATTAACACTTGCAAGTTCACTAATTAACCCTGTTTTAGGAGCAGCTACAGGTGCTACAACTGCAGTAGCATCCAAACAGAATACTCCTACAACTTATCCAGATAATTGGTGGTATTTCAATCCCAACAATAATATAATATAGGAGACTTAAACATGAGTGGATTATTACCTCTTATAATAGCGTTAGGATACGGTTTGGGCGGGTCTGCATTAGGCGGAACTACAGGTGCAATCATAGGAACAGGATTAGGTTTAGGAGGTGGAATGCTGTTAAATAAGAAAAAAGATGAATTAGAAAAACAACAAATGTATAGTCCAGTAAGTCAATTGTATCCCTATACGCAACAATATCAACAACAAGAAAAAAGATTAGATACACTTTCTACATTAGCACTTATATTAGCAGGATTAGGTGGTGGATACTTTTTAGGAGGTAAAAATGGCTGATAAATATGATGAAATATTAAAATTAATGTTAGACAGAATAAATACAGAGTATAACTTCGATTTACCTTCTTTCCCAGAACAACAGAAAGAAAAAACAAGTGCTAAAAATGTGCTATTAAATGCTCTTGTTTCTTTATCCGAATTAAAACCAGAACCAAAAGCACCTGTATTAAAAGGTGGTGATGTAGTAGGTTTAGGACTTTCTGGAACAACGGAACTATTAAAATCACTCAATGAACAATACCGTATCGAATTAAAAAATTATAGACAGGAAAAACAACTACAATTAGCAAAGAAACAAATAGAATATGAAAACCAATACAAACAAAGACAGATAGAATTACAACAAGCAAGTATGAGAATGCAATATATGCAGATGGTATTTAATTCACAAATAGCCAAAGCAAATTTAGAAATAGCCAAAAATAATGCACTATCTAATATTCTCTCTGCTATGAACGCAAAAGAAGACATAAAAATAAAACAAGAACAATTAGAAATACAGAAACAGTTAATAGGACTACAAAAGCAATCTTTACAGCAACAATTAGCAGTAAATATGCCAGAAGTAGAAAAAGAGCAAAAAGAAGCGTTAACAGAATATTATAAAGCACTCACTGGTAAGATAAAGGCAGGAACTGGAATAACTATTCCAAACAACCAACGGGAAGAATTATCTATTGGTGAACATGTAGGTCCTAAAGGAGAAAAACTTTTCCCAACTGAGCTAAAAGACCTTGTAGATAAAGAAACCCCAGAAAACACAGAACCAGAAAAATCTGTAAGAATATATCCTGATTTATCAGACGACCAGCGTCCACCAGGAATATATAGACCAAATGAAGAATATTCTAAAAATATTAAAGATATAGAAAATATACTATCAGACAAAGACACTATAATTACTAAAAATAATAAAACTAACAAAATTACAATTAGGACAAAAGATGGGGATATAATAGAAATGTCTAATAAAGATTTTACTAATATAATAGATATAATAAAAGATGTTAAAGCAAGAACGAGATAAATAAATATGCTGTACCCTAAAACCAAAACAGATGTTATCCTAAAATATAATGAAAAAGATGGTAGCATATTTACAGATGATGGAAAGTATGTAGCCAATGTAGCCGTTCCTGTATTACCAGATTTAATATATAAAAATGATACTCCACAATCGTATGCAAGAAGGAATTTCAAGAAGTTAGTATCAGAGAATAAATTTTCTTTAAGTTTTTCTCCTGATGTAAACAATGAACTAAAAGAAAAGGCTTTTGATACTATTTACAAACATTACCATCCTATTGCGGACAAATTTCATACTATTACAGGAGCAGTAAACAATGTATTAGAATTAGTAAATCTCGATGTAATACCTCTTGCTGAAGGTGTTAAAAGTATTATTAATGTTATAGATAAATCGTTGCAAGAAGTATCTAACGACGGTATACCTGGTATAGCCAAAATATTAGGTATTAATGCTACAAGTTTTGCATATAACATACTTGATGTAGTCTTTTCTCCTATATCCGATATAGAAAAAGCAGAACCAGCCATAGTGAAACTAAAACAAGCAAAGTATAAAATGTTAGAAGAAGGTGGTGGATTATTATCTACCAAAGGGATAGTAGATTTAGGATTTAATTTAGTTGCATATTCTATACCTGTAATAATAGGTGCTATTTTTAGCGGTGGTTCTTCTATTCCACCAACTATAGGTATTCTTGCAAGTGCTATAACCGCATCTGTTAATGATAAAACTGATTATATATCTCAATACAAAGATGTAATGCCAGAAGATATGTTAAATGAATATGCTAATAATTATGCACTGGGAAGTTTTTTCATTAATATGGCAACTATGAAAGCAGGTAGAGGACTTGCTTTATTACATAGTTCTGCTATGCGTAAAGTAGAATTAGAAGGGATAAAGAAAGCCGTTCCATCTGTTATGAAAGTAGTAGGGACAGACTATGCAATTAACTATGTATCCACATTAGCCAATCTATCCGCATATACATGGACACCAGCATACAAAGAAGACGGTTATTTACCTATAATGAAACAAGCAATGATAGTTGCTGGTATAGGGACTACCATCGGGGAAATAGGAACTATTTTACCCGTAATGAAAGCATTAAGCAAAAAAAACAAATCTTTAATATCTACTCCTGAACCTATATCTACTCCAGAAACCATATCCTTACCTACTACAAAAACTCTTGAATTAACAGGTGCTATTCCATTAGA
>Ga0116169_1002200_pt1 | contig 14756 bp, 15 predicted proteins | sample AD_UKC130_MetaG_FD_89796 | JGI IMG/M metagenome (GOLD analysis project Ga0116169, IMG submission 89796) | Active sludge microbial communities of municipal wastewater-treating anaerobic digesters from Canada - AD_UKC130_MetaG | ecosystem: Engineered > Bioreactor > Anaerobic > Digestate | place...
ATCCAGTTGTAGGCGCCCGGGTCGTTGTGACAAATAACCTCACCGGCGGCCAACTCGACGGGTTCGCCGGCGCTTTGGCGCCAAACTTGCGGCCCATCAGGTTGGTAGCTGTCGGCGATGTCGTGGAAGTCGCGCAGCCAAGTGACTGCCTCGACCAGCACGTTGTCTAGCACGATTTCGTCGTCTACCGGCACCGACCGGCCTTCTATATAGGAGACGATCTCGCGGCCGTCCTCGTCGATGCCGCCAACGTGTGGGATTCCGCCGAGTCCGGCTTGGCTCAGCCACTTCAGGTAGTCGTGAACGGCCGGCGTCCACGGTCCAGTCGGCCGGCGAACGGTACGCCCAACTCGCCAAACTCCACCCGATCCGCCGGGTAGGTGCTCTGGAATATCTTCGGGTCGTGACACGCTAGTTATCGTGTCACACCATCACGGAGCAGACCTGCCCGAAAGTCCGCCACGACCTCGCCTTGCTCGGATTCTGGGCGCGATCGTTCTACTGGTAGCGGTCGCTGCGATTGCCGGGGCGGCCCTGCTTTGGCCGAGCGCGAGCGAAGTTCCCCAGGGCGCCGATCCGTACGGTCAAGTTGAAATCATCGACGCGACCGTCATAAAGGTGACCCCGTTCGACTGCAACAGCACCGGCACCGGCCCTGACAACATTCCGATGGTCGAGGGCGACTGCGCCTCGGTGACGGCCAAGTTGGCCAACGGGACCACCGCCATTTTCACGCTTGACCCGACTCGTTTCGTCGGCAATTCGATGAGCGCAGGCGACAGCATCAGGCTCATCAAGGTCGCTCCCGAGGGCCAAGAAGCCACCTACTCCTTCTACGACCACCAGCGCGGAAACCAACTGATTTGGATTGCTGCGGCGTTCGCGGTCTTGGTGGCCGTGGTCGCCAGATGGCGCGGCGTTTTCGCCCTAATCGGCGTCGGCATCACGTTGTTGATGCTGTTGAAGTTCGTCTTGCCGGCCCTGCTGGCGGGCGAGCCCGCGATCTTGGTTGCCGTTGTCGGCTCCACCCTGATCATGTTGGCAGTGCTCTACCTCGCGCACGGCATCTCGATTCGAACTACCTCGGCCCTATTCGGCACTCTGTTCGGCATCGCATTCACCGCGATCGGCGGCGCCTTAGCAACCGACTGGACTCACCTGACCGGCATCGGCTCTGAAGACGACCACCTACTGATTGCGACCGCACCCACACTCAGCATGTCCGGGGTGGTGGCCGCCTCGATGGTGATCGCCGGTTTGGGCGTGCTCAACGACGTAACGGTCACTCAAGCCAGCGCGGTCTGGGAGTTGCGCGGACTGCAACCAACCGCGAACCGAACGGCGCTGTTCACGTCGGCGATGCGGATCGGTCGCGACCACATCGCTTCGAGCGTCTACACGTTGGTGTTCGCCTACGCCGGCACCGCGATGACTACGCTGTTGTTGATTTCGGCGTATCAGCGCTCGCTGGCCGAGGTCGCCGTCACCGAACAGATCAGCCAAGAGATCGTCCGCACGCTAGTTGGCGCGATCGGCCTCGTGTTGGCTGTTCCGGTCACCACCGCGATTGCCGTCTGGTTCGCGCCCTCACGCCAAGACGAGACTCAAAGCGAGTCGACGGCGGCCGCGAACCGTTGATCCGCGCCGGGAACCAGATCGAAGTAAAGGCATGGTTCGACGGCCTCGACCTCGATCACGACCGGGCCGGCCGGGCTCGGGACCATGTCGACTCTCGCGTAAAGCGGCGTGCCGAATCGGCCAGCAATTTCAGCCAGCGTCGCTTCGGCCAGCGCGAGATAGTCCTCGCCGGCTGGCGCCGCCGAAACGAGAGTGTCGTCGTGCATGATCGCCGCTTCGGAGGACGGGTCGTTCGGGTCGAGCAGTTCGGCCGCGCCTTGCTCGCGCAGCACCGGCTTCTTGTGTAGTTCGTGGGACAGCTCACCGCCGATAAACACAACGGCGGTTTCGCCAGCCGAGTCGACGTCGGCCAGGTAGGGCTGGACCATCGCGACCCGCCCCGACTGGTGGATCTGGGCGATCAGTTCGCGGGCTTGGTCGTGGTGGGCCGGGTCGAAGCGACCGGTGTCGCGACCGCCCGCCGAGATGGTCGGCTTGACGACGACTTCGCCGCTCAGCGTCGGCAGTTCCGCGCCGGGCACCACGAAGGTCGTCGGCACGGTCGGCACCGCGAGCGTGCCCAGATATGCCTTGTCAGAGTTGAAGGCGAGCAGTTCTGGCTGGTTCGCCACCTTGTCACCCAGCGCGCGCGCCCAGGCCACGAAGCCATCGCGATCTAGGGTGTAGTCCCACACCGACCGGATGATCACTTTGTCGAATTTGCTCCAGTCCTCTGCCGGGTCGTCCCAGATCACGAACTCGGCGCCCAGCAGGGCGGCCGCTTCATGGTCGTCGGGCGATCCGGCGGGCAGTTTGGTGCAGGTGGCGAAAGCGATCGACATACCGCCTAGGGTACGGCTTGACTAACCGCCAGCGACGCCGTCTAGATATTTCCAGCAGCCTTCTACGCGCACGAACTCTGAGCGTTCGTGCAGCACTTGGACTTCGCCGTCTTGCAGGTACGTCGCGCGGAACTCGACTTGTCCCGAGTCGTCTCTTTCGCCGCCGTCGACGGTGCGCAGGATTTGCAGTCCCCGCCAGGTCGGGTTGTCGCTCAAGTCGAGCTCGGTGGGCCGGGTCGACGGGTGCCAAGTGTGCAGCAGCCAGGCAGCGTCGGCGGCTTTGAACGCCTCGAACCTCGAACGCATTAGCGCCTCGGCGGTGGTCGGTTCTTCCATCTGTCCACTATTTCACGGTCTGGTCACCACTTTTCCGGTCGACGGATAGACAAAACCAAAAATTCATGTCTATGGTTGTCTATGGACAAAAACGTTCCAGCTACTCCACCGATAATCGCCGTGGTGGGCAGTTACGGCGCCGGTCTGACAATGCGGGTGCCGCGCGTGCCGGTCGCCGGCGAAACGCTGTCGGGAGGCGTCTACTCCCCCGGTCCCGGCGGCAAAGGCTCCAACCAGGCGATCGGCGCGGCCCGCCTCGGCGCGGACGTCACCTTCTTGACCGCGATCGGCGACGACGACTTAGGCCAGGGCGGCCGCCAACTCTGGCAGCAAGAGAACGTCGACGCTACTTCGGTCGTGACCATCGACGGCGTGTCCACGATGGCCGGGTTCATCATGGTTGAACCCTCTGGCGAGAACCGAATCATCATCGCCGCCGGCGCCCTAGACCACCTCGAACCGGTCCACGTCGAAACCTTCCGCCCCCAACTAACTGCCGCAGACCTTGTAGTCGTCTCGCTCGAAATTCCCGTCCCTGCGGCGCTGGCTGCGCTGCAGTTCGCCCACGAATCCGGCGTGCGCACCCTGCTCAACCCGGCGCCCGCTCAACCGATCCCGGCCGAAGCGTGGCAGTTCGTCGACGTGCTGACCCCCAACCAGACCGAAGCCAAAATCCTGCTGGGGCTCGACCCGGACGCCGCCCAAACCCCGAGCGACCTGTCGCGTGAACTGCGTGGCCTCGGCGTCGGCACCGTGGTGATCACTCTTGGCGGCGACGGCTGCCTCGTCAACGACGCCGACGGCATCCGCGAAGTGCCGGCGGTCGAACCGGTTCGCGTGGTCGACACCACCGGCGCCGGCGACTGCTTCACGGCGGCGCTGGCGGTATCGCTCGCCGAAGGCCATTCGATTGACGAAGCGACCAAGTTCGCCGCCCGCGCCGGCGCCCACTCGGTTGCGATCGCCGAAGTAATCAACTCGCTGCCCTACCGCAGCGACCTGCCAGATTGACCCCCGAAAGGAATACAAATGACCGACTTTTCTGCGCTGAGCGCGCGTGAACTCGCCCCCTATATCCAGCACACCCTGATCGCGACCGGCACGACTCGCGAGCAGTCGCTGGCGCACGCGGCCGAGGCCGTCGAGTACGGTTTCGACGCCGCGATGGTCGCCGGATCGTGGGTGAAGTTGACCGCCGACACGCTCGCGGGCACCGGGATCAAGGTCGCCTCGGCGCTCGACTTCCCGACCGTCGGCGTGATGACCAGTGCCGGCAAGGCCGCCGAAGCGGCCGAGCTGGTGCGTCTTGGCGCCGACGAGATCGACATGGGCGTTCAGGTCGGCTGGCTCAAGAGCGGCGACTTCGACGCCTTCCGCGAAGACATCGCTGGCGTCGTGCGAGCGGCCGGCGTGCCGATCAAGGTGATGCTCGAACTGCCGCTGCTGACCGACGCCGAGAAGGCGACCGCCGTTGAACTGGCGTGTGAAGCCGGCGCCACCTACCTGAAGAACGCCTCCTCGGGTCAGATCGAAACGGCCAACCCGGCCTCGATCCGCTACCTCGTCGAGCGCGCGCCGGCCGGTGTCTTGGTGAAGGCGTCTGGCGGCATCAAGAGCCGCGAGCAGGTTGTCGAGTTGTTGACTGCTGGCGCGGTCAAGGTCGGCACTTCGGCCGGCATCGAGATCGTCACCGACACCACCGACGCTTCGACGCAAAGTTACTGAGACTCCCGTACGGCGACCTGATGAGCAGCCCAGTGACCTCCGAGGTTGGTCCGGTGCCCAAGCACGCCCAAATCTCGGACTGGTTGCGCGAGCAGATCACTAGTGGCCGCTGGCCGACTCACTACCGGTTGAAGGCCGAACCGGAGTTGGCGGCCGCGTTGAACGTGAGTCGCGGGACCCTTCGCCGAGCAATGTCGACGCTGATCGACGAAGGGCGTCTAGTCCAAGTTCGCGGTAAGGGCACGTTCGTCACTTCGGCGGTCGCCGAGCCGGCGATCGCGCAACGGTTGACGAGTTTGGCCGAGGACTTCGCGACCCTCGGCACCGAACTTCACACCCGAGTGCTGTCGTGTGCGTTGGCGACCGCGCCCGGTCACGTCGCAGCCTTGCTGGAAGTGCCGACCGAGGCGAAGGTGCTGCATTTGGTCCGGGTTCGGTCGACTGCGGCTGGGCCGGTGGCCTATCTCGAGAACTTTGTTCGTGCGGATTTGGCGCCGGGCATCGAGCAGGTCGACTTCGCGACCAACACCCTGTTCGACACCTTGGAGTCGACCTACGACTTGGCGGTCACGTCCGGGCGGCGAACCTTTTCGGCCAGGTCAGCCGACGCAGCGTTAGCCGGCGAGTTGGGCGTCGAAGCAGGTTCGGCGCTACAGCATCTGGAACAGGTCACCTATCTGGCCGACAAGTCCCCCATCGAGTATTCAGAAGTGTGGATCCGATCCGACCGACTTCGCGTCACGTCGGTGCTGACCCGAAATCAAGGAGAGCAACTGTGACCATTCCGTTCATTTTGGACACCGACACCGCCCAAGACGACTGCGTGGCGCTGATCGCGAGCCTGCTCGACCCGAACGCGGACTTGCGAGCGATCACGATGGTGGCCGGCAACGTGGGCTTCGACCATCAGGTGCGCAACGCGCTGATGACGTTGAGCGTCACCGGCAAGTTGGGCACGGTGCCGATCTTCTTGGGTTGCCGGCGCCCGATGGTGCATGAGTGGGAGTCGGCCGAGAACGTCCACGGCGACGGCTCGGGCGGTTTGACGATGGACTTTTCCGGCGACCACACCGAGGCCGAGCACGGCGTCGACGCGCTTCTGCGGTTGACCGCCGAGGCTCCGGGCGAGCTCTCGATCGTGGCGATCGGGCCGCTGACGAACATCGCGACCGCCGTCGTCAAGGACCCGGACTTCGTCAAAAACGTGAAGACACTGGTGATCATGGGCGGCTCGAACAACGGCCGCGGCAACATCACGGCGGCCGGCGAGTTCAACTTTTATGTCGACCCGCACGCCGCCCAAGTGGTGTTCGAGGCCGGGTTCGCCGACATCGTGGTGGTGCCGTGGGCGCCGCTGACTCTCAACGACGCGGTGTTCAGTCGCGCCCAGTTGGCCGAGATCGAAACGCTCGGCACCGACTTGTCGAAGTTCTTCTTGAACGTGTGCAGCCCGACGTTGGCTTTCGACGAGAGCGTCGGCATCCCCGGCACGACTCACCCCGACTCCCTGTCGGTGGGCGTGCTGCTGCACCCGGAGTTGGCGACCCGAACCGGCGACTATCACGTGGCCGTGGAGGCGAACTCTGCTTTGACGCGCGGCTACAGCGCAATGTCGTGGGGCGTGCACGGCCTGGCGGCGAATGCACGCGTGGTCGAGCAGGCGGCAGCGGCCGACTTCTACGCGTGGATCAAGGGCTTCTTGGCTACCGAAACCACCCCGAGCCGGCCCCTTTCGGGCGGCTTGTTCGGCTAGCCGAAGCGACGGTAATAGGTCACTTCTCATACACGTCGCGGCGGTGCCCAATCGTGACGATCAGGACGACGAGCTTGTCGTCTTGGATTGTGTAAATGATTCGGTAGTCACCGACCCGAAGGCGCAAGCCATCGCGTCCCCGTAGTGCTTTCGCCCCTGGCGGTCTTGGGTTGACCGCCAGTATGGCGATTGCGCCCCGGATGCGATCTTGGTGTTGGCGATCAATTCGTTTCAACGCCCTAAGCGCGGCCGGCCGCAGTTCAATTTGGTAGGTCAAGACTCACCAGCCGAGATCGGCTTTGACCTGCTCCCACGGGATGTTCGGGCCTTCTTCGGCCATGGCCGCGTCGAATGCCGCGGTGTCCTCGGCTAGCTCAGCGTCGGCCACCAGTCGGGCATATTCCTGCGGGCTGAGCACGACCGCTTGAGGCTCTCCTCGCTTCTCTACGACGACCGCCTCGGCTTGGGCCGACTCGATCACGGCAGCGAATTTCTTTCGTGCCTCTGAAACGCTCACTGTCCCCATTTGCAAATTGTACAAAAACAACCCAAAAACGTACATGCCCTAGTGGAAACCGCGTTCGGTGACCAGGTTGACCCGCTCGCTTTTAGGCTGAGCACATGAGCCTGAACCCTGCCCTTGAACCGGTCCGTTTCCTCGTCGGCACTTGGCGCGGAGACGGAGCCGGCGAATACCCGACGATCGACTCCTTTACCTACACCGAGGAAGTCTCGTTCGTCGACGTCGGCAAACCGTTCTTGGTGTACTCCCAGCGCACCTGGTCGCCCGAAGGTCGGCCACTGCACATCGAAACCGGCTACCTGCGGGTGATCAAGTACGAGACGATCGAGTTCGTCTTGGCCCAGCCGACCGGGCAAACCGAGTTGGCCGAAGGCACCATCGACTTGCACCCGACTGGTTTCGACATCGAGCTGTCGTCAACGGTGGTCAACTCCGCGAGTGCCAAGCAGGTGGACGCGACCCGGCGCGAACTTCATTTGGCCGGCGACACGCTCACCACCTCGTTCGCGATGGCTGCGGTTGGCGTGGAGATGACTCACCACCTGAGTGCGACGTTGGTGCGCCAATCCAGCTAAGCCGCGTTCTCGCCGGGATCGCCGCGCGCTATGCTTGGCCGGTCAAGTCTTGGAGGCGCTGCGGGGGAAATTTTGAGTCAGATTGAGCAGACAGCGTCGCCGACACGTCGCCTCGACGTCCAAGGCTTGCGTGCCATCGCCGTCCTGATGGTCGTTGGGTTCCACGCCGGGTTACCGATGCCCGGCGGATTTGCTGGCGTAGACGTTTTCTTCGTCGTTTCGGGATTCGTTATCACCGCCATGTTGCTTCGCGAGGCGAACAAGTCGGGAACGATCCGGTTAGGCAACTTCTATGTTCGCCGGTTCAAGCGACTCATTCCTGCCCTAGCCACCATGGTGGCGGTCACGATGGTGGCCTCCTTGTTCCTAATTTCCCCAATTCAAGGCCAAGAAGAAGCAGCAAAAACAGGCATCGGCGCAATGCTATTTGCCGCAAACATCGTGCTCGCGCGGATTACCGGCGGCTATTTTGACACCGCCGCCGAACTCAACCCACTGCTCCACACTTGGTCACTTTCAGTGGAGGAACAGTTCTATTTCGTGTTTCCGCTGGCTCTGACCTTGGCGCTGGTGATCGCGAAACGACTCGGGCGCGTTCGGCCCGTGTTGGTCACCGCGGTCACCGTCATCGGTGTCCTTTCGGTCGGCGTGATGATCGCTGGCCTGCAAGGCATTGAGATACCTATCGTCCCGAATTGGCTGATTGGGTTTTTTGCCGTATCGACGCGCGCTTGGGAGTTCGCCGCCGGTTCGCTATTGGCACTGGGTTGGAGCAGGCTCGCCGAACGCCAGGTCTGGCAGCGGGCCGGATTCTTCTTGGCTGCGACCGGGAGCACGCTGCTTTTGGCCTCGCTTTGGCTGATCGACTCGGCGACTGCCTGGCCAAGCGCCTGGACGCTATTGCCGGTGGCCGGCACTTTGCTGCTCATCACGGCCGGCTTGAACGACCGCACTATTTTCCATCGGTTCCTCCAGTCTCGTGCCATGGTGGCGATCGGGGATCGTTCGTATTCGATCTACCTGTGGCATTGGCCGTTTATCGTTTTCGCCCACATTTTGTGGTCTCCCGATCCGTGGATTCTGGCCACCGCAGCGCTCCTTTCGCTCGTGCCCGCCTACGCGTCCTACCGCTGGATCGAGCAGCCGCTTCGCCTACACAAAGCCCGCCGCGGCTGGCCACTTGCAAGACTCGTTTCCTTCACTGTTGGGCCTGCGTTGGTCTTGTCCGCGATTGTCTACGTCTCAGCTCAGACCAACTTGGGGAATCCGACCTTCAACAAGTTCGAGGCTCAACTCGGCCCGCACCATTTGGCCATCGCGAAAGGTTGTTACCAACAGGGTTGGCAAAGCCCAAGTTCGTGCAGTTGGAACACCTCCGCAAAAGGCGCACCTATCTATCTAGTGGGCGATTCAAACGCTGATCATTTTTCTGAAGCTCTGCTCGGCAGCAGCAATTCACTCTCTCGGCCCTTGGTAAATATCACCCACGATGGCTGCCCATTCCCAGACATTCGGCCGCGTTCGACAATGTCGGATAGGCCCGAATGCGCTCCCTTGGCAAGCAACACAATGGCTTATCTAAAGAATGAAGCTGAACCCGGAATCGTCGTGCTGTCGAGTTCGTGGCGCCAATACCTGTTCGACGATTCAACAAATGAGGTCCCTAGGTCCGGCTCCAGCAGCATGCAGACGCTTCAAACGCTGAATTCGAGCCTGACTGCCACCATCGACGAACTGCAAGAGTCCGGCCATATCGTCGTGATCGTCCAAACGATCCCGCACTGGATCTTGGCGAAGCGGCCGCTGAACTGGGTTTCCTGCTCGGTTTTTCGGCTCGCGCGTGACGGCTGCCTGCAGACTATGTCACTCAACGAGGTCTCAAGAGCGCACCGCCAAGTGGCCGAGGTCCTCGACGAGGTCGCCCATAAATCTGCCGCGCACATCTTTGACGTTTCGAATTCAGTTTGCACCGAAACTGAATGCACCTCGATCCGCGACGATGGGCTGGCCATTTACCGCGATAGCGGCCACATAACCGTGCCCCAAAGCAAGGAGTTGGCGCCGATTTTCACCCGCGAACTCGCCAAGGCCATCGACGCCAACCAAAGCTAGCCAACGCGGCAGTGAGGCTCACCTAACTATCTCGGATCCGTCGCGGCTAACCTGTATGCATGGCTGACGGGCTTGGATTCCTCACACTAGCTGGAAGAAAGATCGCATATGTCGATTCTGGCGCCGTCGAGTCGCCGAAAACTACCCCGACCGTGTTGCTGCTGCACGGGTTTGGTGCTTCGTTGGAGTTTTGGCGTCACGCGGCCGAAGACCTTTCAGACCACTACCGGGTGGTCGCGCTCGACCTTCCCGGGTTTGGCCGCTCGGACTCCCCCGCAGATTTCTCGATCGACGCCCAACTGCCGGTGCTGGCCGGCTTCCTGGACGCTTTGGGAATCGAACGCTGTCACGTCGTCGGCCATTCGATGGGGACGCTGGTGGCGTGCGAGTTCACCGCGGCCCACCCCGAGCGAGTCGACCGCGTGGTGCTGGCCAGCGGTCCGATCACGTCGGTTCTGAGTCTGCTCAAGCGCCCGGTTCGGACGCTGCTCAAACGTCCCCAAGTCGCGACTTTCTACGTTGAGGCGATCTCGGCAGGCAAACCGGTACCGCCCAAAACTCGCGAGGCGGTGTTGGCCAAAAAGTCGATGCGCTGGACGGCCTTGCGCGCGTTTGCGCCGAACCCGTGGGAGTTGGCCGAAGCCGACGTGTCGGTGTTGCTCGATGCTGCCGGCGCGCCCGGCGCCGCACCGACGCTGCGGCAAGGAAAGACGTATCGGCCCGACGCGGCCTACCGCGAACTGAGCCGGCCAGTGTGGCTAATCGGCGGTACTCGCGACACGATCTGCCCACCGGCAGACCTGCGCGAGTTCTCCGCTGCCCATACCTTCGTCAAGGGCATTCACTTGATCGACGGGGTCGGCCACCTGCCGATGTTTGAGGCTCGCGAAGAGTTCAACGCCACCTTGCGATCGTTTCTGGGCTAGTTATCGCGGTTCGTACCTCGTGTAGATGACGCCGTTGTCGAACGTGTGCTGGTCGGTCAACTTCAGGTCTAGGCGCGTGCCGGCCGAAAGTGCTGGCAGGCCGGCGCCAAGGATCACCGGAATGGTGAAGAACTCGAACACTTCCACGAGTCCGGCGCCTATTGCTGGCGCGGCCGTTGTCGGCCCAAAGATTGCCACGTCGCCGGCGGCGTCTTTGGTGATAGTGGCGATTTCATCGAGCGACAGGTCGGCCACGAGCCGATCTTTGCTGTCGCCTAGGTCGGCCAAAGTCATGGTTGAGGAGGCGGCGATCTTGTCGATTTCGCGCCAGCGGTCGGCGAACTCGAACTCCGCCGCGGTCCCTGCCGGGTCGTCGAACGTCTGCCAGTACTGCATCAGTTGATAGGTGGTGCGGCCGAGGATCTCGGTCGAGACTGCGGCCATGCGCTGGACGTGGAAGTCGAATACCGATTCTGCTGGAACCGACCAGTCGAGTCCGCCGTTGGCGTCAGCGGCGAACCCATCGAGCGAAACCGACGCCGTATAGAAGAGTTTTCCCATAGAAAGCCACGCTAGCCGCGAATCCCCCGAAGTGCCCGATCAGCAGGCATTGGCTCGCACACGGTCGCCCTCGCCTAGTTCAATCTCTGCGATGCGGTCCTGACTCGGGCTGCTCGGGTCTTTGCCCGAGTCAGCGCACCGACTTGATCCGGTAGACCAGCAGGCCACCGATGATCGCCAAGGAGGCGGCGACGAAGTAGAGCGCGGTGTAGCCGCCGAGCGACTTGACGGCGAAGGCCGCCACCACTGGCGCAAGCACGTTCGGCAGGCCGATGGCGAGGTTGATGATGCCGATGTCCTTGCCGGAGTCTTCGGCACTGGGCAGCACTTCGGTCACGAGCGCGAAGTCCACCGAGGTGAAAACGCCGGTGCCGATGCCGAGCAGGAACGCCGCAATGATGGTGACCCAAAAGTCGTGCGCGAACGCCATCATCAGGCTCGCAGCGACATAGAACACGGCCGAAGCGGCCACGAAAATGCGGCGTTTGCCGAGCCGGTCGGACCAACCGCCGGCAGTCACTACCGTCAAGAACACCGACGCGGCGTAAACGCCGGTCAAGATGAGCACGCCGTCGGCAACTCGCATGCCGTCGCCGGAGGCACGGTCTGAAAGCAAACCGATCTCGTCTTGGAGGTAGTAGTACAGGTAGAACAGTGCGATCGCGCTGCTTAGGGTGACGGTGAACCGGCTCAGCCAAGCCCAACCGAAGTCGCTGTTTTCGCGCAGGTCGACGTAGTAGCAGGCCGCGAGTGCTTTGAGGTCGAATTTGCCGCGCGATTCGGGGCGAACGTCTCGCTCCCACCGGTCGAGAATGAACGGCAATGTGGCCACCACGAACGCGGCCGCACACAGGATGTAGCCCATCGTGATGCCTTTGTTGCCTGCCCAGACGGCGGTCGCGATGGTGCCGATGGCGGTGCCGAGGACCACCGCGAGCGTGTACGCGAACCCATACCAACCCGAGACGAGGCCGCGCTGGTTTTCGGGCGTGTGGTCCGGGATGGCCGCCGACATCGGCGAGATGACCGCATTGATGACTGTCTGCATCGCGACCCAACTGACCATCAGCGCCGGCAGCGACCAGGCGAAGCCCGACATCACCAGGGTGATCGCGATGACGATCATGCCAAAGGTGATCCACGGGGTGCGCCGGCCCCAGCGCGAGCTGGTCCGGTCAGAAAGCGCGCCCCAAAGCGGCGTGCTGATCAGCGCAAAAATGCCAGCGACGAAACTGATGATCGCCAGGTTTGTTTCTTTGTTGTCGGTGAAGAAGGCGAGCGGCGTGTTGGCGGTGAGCCACTCGATCTGCGGCGCCATCAGCACTTGTCCGGGGCCGGCCCAAGTGATGTTGACTCCCAAGTAGGCGAGGCTGAGTTTGAAGATCCACGAGGCACTCGCCCGCGGTTGCGTCTGGTCCTCGACGTTTCCCCCGCCGTCGACCTGAGCCTGCACCATTTGATTCCTCAATTTTCGTTTCTTTTGTCCCACTTCGAGCCGGATCTGCGCTGGGTGGGCCAGACTTGGGTTTGACCCGAACTGGGTCGATCGACCCAACATAGACGAAAGGTCACCTGTGACAGGCGACTTCGCTGCGAGTCAGCGCAAGGCTAGTGCGCCAACGCCGCCGATGGGCTGGAACAGTTGGAACACTTTTCGCTGTTACGACCTGACCGAGCAGGTTGTCGTCCAGACGGCCGAGGCGATGGTCGCTTCTAGCATGAAGGACGCCGGTTATGAGTACGTTGTCGTCGATGACTGTTGGCAGGAGGGCACGCGCGGCGAGGATGGTCGCCTGCGCGCTCACCGGGGCAGGTTCCCGTCAGGGATGGCGGCCTTGGGCGAACAGATTCACGACCTCGGGCTGAAGTTCGGCTTGTATGCCAGTCCGGGCCGGCGCACTTGCGCGATGATCTACGACCGCTATCCGGGCATTGGGTTGGGTTCCTTCAGCCACGAACAGTTGGACGCCGATTCGATGGCCGACTGGGGCGTGGACTACCTCAAATATGACTGGTGCCGCGCGAACCGCGGCGGCACGAAACTGGACGAGCCGGCGGCGTTCGCGCACATGGCCCAAGCGATCCAAAACACCGGCCGGCCGATGGTTTACAGCATCTCCGAGTACGGCAGGTCGAAGCCGTGGGAGTGGGCGCCGCAGGTCGCGAACCTTTGGCGAACGACCCCCGACATCGGGCCGAGTTGGCGTTCGGTGATGCGCATTGCCGACAAGCAGCACGGGTTGGCGCAGTTTGCGGGGCCTGGCCACTGGAACGACCCGGACATGTTGGAGGTCGGCAACGCCGGCCTAAGCCCGACCGAGTCGCGCAGCCACCTGATGTTGTGGGCGATGTTGGCGGCGCCGCTGATGGCCGGCAACGACGTTCGTTCCATGTCGGCTCAGACGCGCGACCTGTTGACTGACTCGCAGATTTTGAGCATCGCGATGGATCCGGCTGGTCGCCAAGGCGAGCGAACCGGTCGCCGCGGCAAGCTCGATTTCTGGCGCCGCGAACTCAGCGACGGTTTCGCCGTCGGGGTGTTGAACCGGGCCCGTAGCGCCCGCGGTTTGACCACCGAAGATCGCGACCGCCTCGGCGACCTCACCGGAGCGGTCGACATCACTTCGGGCGAAATCGGCCGTTTCGACTTGACGTTGGCCTCGCACGAGATGCGGATCTGGCGGGTTCGGTCCTGAGGCGCTCTAGGCCCCTTGGTCGCTCAGTTGCCTAAGGGCAACGTTCGGACTCGAATTCTTGAGTTACTGAATACGACGAAAGATCCAACTTCTAGTGCTGAAGTGATCGCCTCAAGGTTGCTACGGAGTACACCTGCCTGGTGCTCAGGGCTCCTATTCCCTTGCCGGAACAAGATCACACTCGGTAAGGATTCACCGGATCGCACCAGAAGTTCCCCAAAATCGGTGTCCACAGAAATCAAAACTCGACGTTCATCGCGCGCAAAAGCCATCACGACTTCATCGGTTTTTCCCGCCAGCCCACATTCGATGACATGCACCACGTCATGGCCGTCGTCGCGCACTAGCGCGCCCAATCGAATGCTGGTGCATTCGTCAAGCAAGAACTTCACGCAGGCAATCCAAGAGGTAGCGTACGTTCGGAAACTGCAAGAGTGGCAAACTCCAACGCAGCCGTAAGGTCTTCTAACACCAGCGTCGGGTAGTCGGCCAATACGAGGTCCGCCGATAGCCCTTGCGCGAAAAGTCCGACAATCGTCGCAACCGGAATTCTGGTGCCGCGAATGACAGGTACGCCACCCATAACCTTGTGGTCCACGGTGACTCGATCGATCGACATACATCTAGCGTAACGCTTTTTGCACTGGCAATCAGACCAACGTCAGGTCCGCCGATAGGCCTTACTCAAGGCCCCAACTGTTCGGTGAATACCGAACGCCGAACGCAGGCGACAGCTCCCCCACAGCTGACCGAGGATGAACTCATGACTACTGCTTCAGCGAACGAGATGTCCGACGCGCTGCGTCTGGTTTGGCCTCAGTGGCAGGGCGCGACGGCGGCGAATGCGGCCGCGCACGTGCCCGAGGTTTCGCCTGAGCGTGCGCGGCGTGGGTACGCGGTCGGAGCTCTAGTCCTCGAGGCGGTGCTGCCGCCGCACGCCGGCCCGACCGTCGTCGTGGACGTTCCGGCAACCGACCCGGCCGAGGACCCGGCCGAGGATCCGGCCGCCAGCACGGTCGCCGGGATCGAGTCGCGGTCTGCGGTGATCAGTTCGTTGAAGTCGGCGTTGGCGGTGCTGGCCGAGCAGTCG
>Ga0116169_1002201_pt1 | contig 14751 bp, 15 predicted proteins | sample AD_UKC130_MetaG_FD_89796 | JGI IMG/M metagenome (GOLD analysis project Ga0116169, IMG submission 89796) | Active sludge microbial communities of municipal wastewater-treating anaerobic digesters from Canada - AD_UKC130_MetaG | ecosystem: Engineered > Bioreactor > Anaerobic > Digestate | place...
TTAAGAATAATAGATTCAGCTGAATTTCCTAAAAATTCCAGCTGTGCATTATTAGAACCTATAAAATTTTGTAATTCTGTTAAATTGATATATCTCATTTTTTAGGTAGTGGGAGGCAAAAGCCTCCCACTGATTTATACGGCTATAGAGATACCAGCAACTACAACTGGATAAGTAACAGACGGTGTGAGCATAGGCTCAAAGTCATTACGCATAGAAGTGACAAGCATATTAGATGTGGTAGAAATATCCCTTGCCTCTTCTACTTTTACGCTGCCTCTCTGTCCAATTAAGAATGCTGGTGTATAAACCATAAGTATCTCTGTATTTGTTAAACCAGTTGTTGTATAAACTCCAGTTGTTGCTAGGTCTTCTCTTACAAATTCACTTACTATGATAGGAATTCCGTCTATTCTTTCAAGAACACCAGTATCTACAGTAGCATTAGGTCCAAATTTATCATATGTAACTACCTGGTCAGTATCTAATAGCTTAATAAACGCACTATTAGATACTATGAGTGCAAGATTATTAGGATTCTGTCCGAATCTCTTCATCTTTAATCTCATACTTCTGATTACACCTAATGCTTTTGATTTATCTGAAAGGTCAGCAGCACTTATCTCCAGGCTACCAGCTTTAGCATATTTCCTTAATCCCTTAAATGCCTTTCTAGCATCTGTTGTACCAGTCACATCAGCATCCATATGTGTAGCAGTATCATCACCATTAATTATCGTAGTCTCTAATGCCCTAGCAAGTGACTGTGCTATATATCTTTTAATAGCAGGAAGCGCTGGTGCTATCAAATCCTCAGTAGCTTCATCTGTTATCCTTGTAAAATATAAGAATGTTTTAGCGGTAAACGTTAATACAGCGGTAATTGTGCCTGTAGCATTATCGTTAAGTGCACCTGTACCTTCAGTCCTATAGATAGCCATAGGGTCATTTAGCATAACTGGCATTAGGTATGGATTAGATGGCATATTTATTGTCTCGAAAAGCTTTGCGACTCTTAATTCCTGCTCATATATTTCAAGAATTCTAGTAGATAGTTCCTGCGGAACAAATTCTTTACCTAAACCTGTAGTCCCAGCTGAGAATGCCTTAGATATTAGCTTACTATATACATTTTCATAGTATTTCAACTGGGTAGGTTCTTTCCTCAGTATTTTAGATAATAGATATAAATTATCATTAGCCTCATCAATAGCAGGGTTATTGAATTCATAGGTGAATTTCTCTGGTTCTTTCTTTGCTTCATTGAAAGAAGCCCTTATTAAGTCGGCTAGCTCACTGGTTCTGTCATTCTTTAATACTTCTACTAAACTTTCAAACTTCTGCATTACTTCACTCATTATTGTCTCTCCTCTATAAGTTTTTTCAAACCACTAACAATTGCATTTCTCTCTTCAACTTTTTCTTTCATCAAATTCAACAATTCATCAATCTTTTCAGGAGGTAATTCTTCCTCTGACTTTTTAACTTCTTCGGTCTTAACTTCTACATCTTTCTTAACTTCCATCTTCTTCTCTTTCTCGGCATTGATATCAGCCTTTAATTTCTCTAGTTCTTCAGCAAGCCTTTCAAGTAACCTTAATACTGTATTCATCTTAGATTCTAAATTCTTAGTAATTTCTTTCTCTACTTCTGGATAAGGATACTTATCATTAATAGATACACCTATGAAACCAGCTAAAGTCTCTATGGCTTTCTTTATATCGTCTGGTGCGTCTTTATATAATGGCTGTAAAATATTTATTGCTTGTTTAATTGATTCTCTGGCGTCTTTGCCTAGCTTCTTCTCGACTTCTGTTAAAACTTCATCTGATATTAAATCTTCCATACTTCCCTCTCTTTTGACTATATAGAATTCTTCTCCGATAGCAGGCTCGTCTACCTCGGAGACTTCCAACATATGTAAATCGAACAACAGACCTACTTTGTCACTCATCTCACTCATAATGCAACTCCTCTATTACAATAGCGGACCACGACTACTATCTCCATTCGATGACCTTCATACGTCCAAATGCTCTGATAGAAAAGCCTCTTATCTTGCCTTGCTTAATCAGCTCTTTGCGAATAGGATTTTTTTCTTCTATTGTAAGATACCAAGTTCCGTCTGGTATAACTCTTCCATTATCTAATCTGTAATCGCCTTTTTGTATTGCACATTCAAGAATAGTAACTTCGTCGTTTACATATTCATTCTGGTGCATAAAACCTATATTCCTTGAATTGCGCATAAAATCGAACATAGCTTTTTCAATTTCTTCTTTAGTAATTATATGACCCTGTCTATCTACTCTATCAGGTATCAATACAGGTCCAGTAACTATACCACGGAAGGTATCTGATTTCATTATAGGTAAAACTGTATCAGCTGGTGTTTTAGACGTTTCGAATAGCCAAAACGCAGTATTTTCTTCTTTCTTTGCAGTATATAAACCATTCAATACCTTACCTTTAAATTTTACTTTTAGAAATTCAGGAGAATTTTGATATATCTCACAATTACCACTATCTATCAATTCTATCCAGCAAGGTGTATTTTTAGATGGATTTAGCATTGTCTTTGGTTCTATTTTAGTCTGTTCTTTGATATCAATAATCTTCTTATCTATATCAGTTTTATATCCAGCAAATCCAAAACTATCTGCTGGGTCTTCTGATATAGAATAATGCACTAACTTATTACCATCTAGAATAGTTAAATCATACACTTCTTCTGTCGGTCCAAATCTATTTATCTTATGCTGCGGGTCTAACCAGTATCTTCTATGTAAGAAGAATTTACCAGTATTCTTGGTTATTAAATCCAATTCCAAAATAGCATTACGCATTTGTATTGCCTTTTTTCTATCTTTTTCTAACCAGTATTTATATTCATCTGGTATCTTCTTCCTAATTTCTTTTGGTAATGCAGAATAGCCTAAAGGTGGTAAAAGATTTTTACGCACTGCTTCACCAAGCACATATGGTGTCTGGTCTGTAGACTGTATAAATAGCCAGGTAAATGTTGAAGGATTTTCAGCTTCTTCTTTATCATAAGGTGGTAATATGTTCTTTGTAGCTTTATAAAATACAATTAAATCATCATCTGTAATTTCTTTACCATTCATTACTTTTCTTAATTCTTCTATACCTAATTGCCTGAAGATATGTTTTCCTTTAAGTTTACCGTCAAGAAATACTTCAAGCATATAATCTTTAGAAAATCCATATTCTACTTTACCTTTATCTATGATTAGAAATACTCCAGGATAGTTAACTCTAGAACCAGGTAGTATTTCTTTGCTTTCTGATTGTGAAGGAACTACGCCTTCAAAATCAAACCATTCCTCTGGTTCAGGTTCTTTAGGTGTAGCCCATAAAGAAGTAGCACGAACCTTACCATCAGCAGTTTTCCTTAACTTAAACTTACCATTCTTCCAATCAATCTTCCATATATCTTTTTCCTGAACCTTTTTAGCGTCTTCTAATGTAAGTATAGGTTCATCTATATTACCTTTAATACCATCTTGAATTGTAAAGCCAATTAACTCAGCCAGTTTTAGCCCTCCAATCCAAATGGGTAGAATTATGATACCTGATAAATCCAAGCCCACCAACAAAATCGTGATTTTCCGTTTCTATATCGTATACAAATTTAGAAACAGGATAATAGAATTTCTTTTCCTTCTGATTGATTTCTTTGCTTTCTATTTTCTGATATACTTTATTGTCTGCATTCTTATTGAACGATATATAATAACAATTCTTGTCTACTGTTAATTTATAACTATTATAGACTAAACTGCCCAGGTAGATAATCTGTTCAGCTAATTGCATAGAATCTGCCTTGATACTCTTATTTTTCAGCATTAGATTTTCAAGTAGTGTCTTTATATGTTCTAATTTCCAGTAAAATACCGCCTTAGGAATTCTCTTAAATACTACAGTCTTACCAGCAAAACATTGATATAAAATAGGAAATCCGCCTAGAAGAACCATATCATTCTTGATATAAAAACAGCCGAATTTCTTTTTAAACTTAATCAATAATTCGTCTAATTTAAGCGGATAGGTTATATAGTTATTTACTTTTTCACCATATTTTAATGTATTTGTAACAAGTAAGATAGTATCTAAATCTACGTCAATATCATTACCTTCAAGTGGTGGTGGATTAACAGTATCTAAAACAGTTCCTTCTTTTATATCATTAACAGTGATTTCCTTACCTTCTGAATATAGGGAATGGCTTCCTGTAACCTCTGCTATATTTTTATCTGTAATTACCTGATACATTTGACTTTCCTGTATTGGATGCCTAAATACTCTCAATATCTTACTCCAGCCGTTAGAAGTCCATACATAAATATTTTCTGGTATATATTCATTCTGTTTAATTTTAGCTGGTATTAAAGTATAGATGGGAACTATATCAAAAGTATCATCATACTTAATATAGACTGGGGTTTTATCAGCAACTGACTTACCTATACAATGCCTATGTATCATATACTCATACTCCTTATCTTCATTAAGCCATATAGGAAGAAATGAAATCTTCCTTATTTCCTTCTTTGTATTAAGTATTCCAGCTTTTCTTGCAGAATTCAAAGCAGTAGAAACACTATCTGCTTCTGTAATGTCTTCATTATATTCGATAAATTTAGGTTCATATAGATTAATAGAATAATTTCCATTGCTTTCATACACATTCAGATTATGAAAACTAACTGTGATAATTCCCCACTTTGGAACGTCTACTGCTGTATTATAGGTTCTTCCGACTGGAACATAAAAGGTATCTTCATATTTTATTAAAGTATTCTCGTCTACTGGAATGTTACCATCATATCTTAAGGCGATATCATAATTAAATGCCTTCTTATCTTTGGTTTCTGTCTTATCATAAACAATTGCGTGAACTTCAGCAAACTTCTTCAACTTCCACCAAGGAACATTGCCATTAAGTGGATAGATAGAATTAGCAGGTTTTACCATTACACCTTCTCCGTCTTCTATCTTCAGTAACTTATCTATTATTTCTTTCAATTCCTTTTCATTACTTACATAATAGCTTTTTAACTTATTCAATTCATACTTGTATCTTTCTTTATCCTCATTACCATCAAAAATATCCAAACTATCAAGTGCCTCAAGTCTAGTCTTATACGGTTCTTTATGCAAGTCTTTATCTAAATATAAACAATCGAATATATTAATAACAAAATGATAGTTTTCTGGCATTTCATTAGAATGTAATACACCACTCATCACTTCCCTTGGCTGGTGTATATCTTTTTCAAATAATTCTATTTCTGAATCTAGAACAAAAGATTTATCTGTCTTCGATAACTTATCTATAATATTAGAAAACTTCTTTGTATTATCTGTTCCATCTTCAGATATTATTTTTATTTTATCTTTATCTTTGAATATCAGGTGTCTAGCACCGTCTACCTTTAATTGTAATATGCATTCTATGAAATCAGTATTGAATCTACTGGAATACTGCTTAATATAATCTACTAAATCGTCATACTTAAATACTTCACCAGAACGATAAGCATTTACAGTATTCAATTCTGGTTTTCCTGGCATAATCATTCTGCTTGGTATTACTTCATCTTTTTTCTTACTTTCCAGTGCTTCTTTTTCTAACTTCTTATTTCCAGTCCTGAATACTTTTGTGATTAATTCTTTAACTTCTACGGAATCCTTTACTGGTATCACTTCTGATTTATTCTCTACCAACACAAGGTCTAAAACAGTATTATCTGGTAATCCAAATGCCAGTCTTGTTAATTTAGTATTTAAACTGGAGTCTGGTCTAATCTCGTCTTCCATCCTAATTATAATATCAGTATCTCTTGGATTCTTCTTACCATAAACAGTAGAACCACTTAAAGATATAAACTGTGGAATCCATACTACAGTAACATTGCCATTTGTAAGTGCAAGGTCATATAATGGGATATAATCCCAGTTAGGTCCATAAGGAGATTTAACTATATGGACAGGCTTATTTGTATCTATGTTATCTTCGATAATATCAGAAATATCTTCAGAAGTTAAAACCTTATTACTATATTTAACTTCTGAATTTTCTATAGTTACATATTCTTTCACAAGAATAATATCAGACAAAATTCTTCTCCAAGAATTTCTTTAAACCAACAATAAACTCGTCTTTGGTCTTACAAGATACCAAATATTCTAAAAAATACTGTTTTAGAATATTTTCTAATTTATCTGCTTCGGCTTCACCTTTAGAAGCTACCAGTGTAGAATGTATAGCAGGTAAATCAAGCAGTGTAGTATAATAATTCTTTATCTCTGATAAGGATATTCTTTTATTGAAATAATCTTCTAGCTTCTGTGATTCTTCTATTGCAGTTATTATCTTCTCTCTTAAAGATTTTAAGCCGTCATTTTGATTATCTGTTTCTTTATGATTTAACATTTCAGTTAAATTAGTAAGCAATAAAGGAATTTCACCATTTTGGATATTGGCTTTATCCAAAAGCTCTCTCAATTCATCTCTGGTCATAATACCACGCTCCACTAGGAGTGTCTCTGCTCTTAATATATCGGCAAGGAATTTTCTATACTTGTCCGATTTCTTTATTTCAAACTTGAATTTAACACTTCTGTCCTGTGTATTTATTAAATCGTAATTAATTCTTTCTTCTATGAACCTTGCCAGTGGTAAGATAGTATTAATAAAAGCAGAAAGTTCTACAGATTCCTGATTAGAATAAGAACCTAAATTAGGAACACCAAGTATTTTAGAAGTAACTTCTTTGCGCAGAAACTCTCGTTCTTTGTCAACGTCTCTTTCGGTATCTGAACCTAAATTCTTGATATCAACAGGAGCAGTCATAATAATTGGAATTTCTGGGCTTGACCTTATCTGATTAAGCATATCTACTTTAAGGTTCTTAATCTGTATTTCATTAAGATTACCACCAGCAGGAGAAATAACTGGATGTATAATACCAAAGTTCTTATCAGTATAAATTAGTCTATTTACCAGATTTCTATCATAAGTAACAGGTAATAAAACAGATTCTAATTTAGAACGGCACAATTCTTCGCCAGGAGAGTATGATAGAAACTTAACAAGTTCATTAGAATAATATTCTTTATCTTTATACCTGATTCCTATAAAATTTTTATTTTCATTTGTAATTAACTCAGTATTTGAAATCTTTACATACTGAAGGCTTTTAACAGAACCATTTATATTATATTCTTTAATCCAGAATGAAGCACCATAAATATAATAATCCTTGACTGTATATTCAAGTATTTCTCTTATAGAATATAATTCATTTGGTCTTTCAAATAACCTATAGAAATTACCACTTTTAAGTATATTACCGTCTTTGCGCACAAGAATAAATGGTAAGTCTGCTATATTCTGTGCAATATAATCTACGCAAGAAGCAACAATAGAAGAACAAATATAGGCTAGGGGACTTGTAAGATTCAAGTCCCCAATATTCTGGTATTCAGCCTCGTCGTATTCCTTCTGAAGATATATAACTTCAGGTTCTTTATCTGAATTTCTATTAAAGAAACTTAAAAAAGGAAATCTGATTTTCTTTCCTCCCTATTTTTCATTGCCTTCACCAATAATAGCACATAAACCTGTGTATGAATGCACATTTTCAATTGTGAATATGGTATAATATAAATATGAGGATTGCTTTATGTGGGCACGCCTATAGTGGTAAAAGTAGCATTGCGCAGGTTTTAAAGAATAAATACAATGTCACAATTCTTTCATTTGCAGAACCAATTAAACAATCTAATTTGATATTTAACAAGTTAAATCTTCCAAAAGAACCTAAAGCGAACAGACGAAAAGTTTATCAAGCACTTGGCAGTTGGGTAAGGAATTCACTAGGTAAAGATATCTTCATTAAGAAACTAGAGCCTAAACTTGGGCTATATGATAAAATAGTAATTGACGATTTAAGATTTAAGAATGAATATCGATTTCTAAAGGAAAATGGCTTCTTTATTGTAAAAGTAGAAACACCTTGGATAATATTATGCGAACGTGCAGGAAAAGAAGGCGAAAATCCAGTTGAATTATTTTCAGACGAGAGTGAATTGGAAATAGACTTGATTAAAGAATTTGATTTAATTGTTTCTGGAATAGTTAACCCAGAATTAAGTGCCGATTTAATAATTTCAAAACTGGAGGAGAAATGAAGAATTCGGAAATTCTTCCTTGTGGGTATGCATTTTATGATTTTGGAAATATAGATAAGCTATACATTATCCCTATCAGTGATATACATATAGGAGACGTCCGTTGTGATTATGATAAACTTAAAGGTTATCTACAATGGATAAAAGAACATAATGCATATATAATACTTAATGGCGATTTAATGACTTCAGATATCAAATCAAGTGCAGGAGACGTCTATAGTGCAGAAATGAATCCACAAGAACAATTAGATTTAGCAATAGAAATATTTAAACCGTTTGCAAATAGAATATTGGCAGTAGTAGAGGGTAATCACGAATACAGAATTTATAAAGAAACTGGATTAAGAACTACTAAAATATTCGCAGACGAACTTGGAATATCTGTATACAATCCTGACGGTATGTATATTATTATTAAAATGGGCAAGGGACTAAACAATAGACCTATTCTATATAGATTATATGCTACACACGGATGGTCCAGTGGTAGAACTACAGGAAGCAAAATAAATGCAGTAGAACAGCTGAATAGACAATTTCCTATCACTGACTGCTATATAGCGTCGCATACACATACACAAGCACTATCAGTAGACGTAATATATTATCCAGACGAACGCAATAATAAATTTGTAGAACAAAAACGAGTTTATGTATCTGCAGGTTCTTTCTTAGGACACGGCGGGTATTCTTTAAGAAAAGGATTAGCATTTGCTAAACTAGGTTCTCCACGTATTAGACTTGACGGAACTAGAAAAGACTTACACGTGAGTATCTAATGATTAACGTAAGAAGCAAAGGAAGAAGAACTGAATATGAAGTTAGGGATATACTAAAGGCTAATGGAATAAGTGCAGATAGAGTTCCACTATCTGGGGCTAGCCAAGGGTTCAAAGGTGATATTATTTTTATTCGTAACGATAAGAAATATGTTGGCGAAGTGAAAGCAAGGCAGGATTCATTTAAAGAAATATACAAGGAAATAGATAACTATGATTTAAAAATGGGAAATATAATTATTACTACATTGGAGCGGTGGCTTATGAATGAAAAAAAGGAAATAAAAGAAATTAGAAAATCTAAATTAATAGAAAAATGGTTAATCGATAGAGACGTGTTGTTTTTCAAATCTAACCGTAAGGACTGGTTGATTGCTTATGCCAGCAAAGTATAAAATTTTACAGGTTTCTTTTCTTGACCACGAGCTTATCTTATCTTCTGCTAGTGAAGAAGAGTTGTATCAAGATATAGCCTGTATTTCATTTGGGATACTATATGAAGAAGACGAGAATTATTACTATGTTGTAAATTCGATTTTTAATAACAACGAATCGAGAGATACGATAAAAGTGTTGAAATCAGCTGTAACAGAAATTAAAGAATTGGGGGAGATTGAACTTTGAGAATCATAAGAGATATTCAGGAACAGAAAGAAAATTCAGAAGAACATAAAGATAATAACCAGCGTCCAATAATATCTGCTTGCTTGATAGTAAGAAACGAAGAAAAAATGATAGAGAACTGTCTTAAATCACTTAAGGATTTTGACGAGATTATAGTAGTGGATACTGGTAGCATAGACAGAACAATAAAAATAGCAAAGAAGTATACCAACAAGATTTATAACTTTAAATGGAATGACGATTTTAGTGAAGCAAGGAACTTTTCTATTTCGAAGGCTACTGGGGATTGGATATTATATATAGACGCAGACGAACGGTTTATGAGTAAAGGAATGGACTTAAAAGAATTCTTACTAGCACAACCTGAAAATGTATTAGGTATAGAAATTCCGATTATCAGTGAACTTGATACTAGAATCATTAAGCACGAATTAGTCAAGATATTTAGAAAAGGGATTAAATTTAGCGGAATAATACACGAAAACGTATTAAGAGATATCGAGAGTAAAAATGGTGAAATAGTTTCTACAGATAAGTTTTATATTATGCACTTCGGATATAAAGAATCAAGTAGAAAAGAAAAAGATAAAGATATCAGGAATTTTAAACTACTTAAGAAGGCAGTAGAAAAAGAACCCGATAATCAAACATATTGGTATTATATCTTACAGGGTGCAATGGTAGGCAAATATGATTTTGGAGAAGGTAAAAATACCATAGAAACTTGCTTTGAAATAGGAGATAGGATACTAAAATCAGATGTTAAAACAAACTTAAAAGTAGAAGTTATTAAATTATTCCTTGGCTACTTTATAGAAAATAATAAATTAGAGGAAATGCCAAAGTATTTAGGTATGCTGTATTCATTAGATAAAACAGTATGGAATAAATATAGCGGTATATATTCTTATTATAAAAAAGACTGGGAAAATGTTTATAAACATTTTTCTGAAATGGATTTAAGCAAACTATACTCATATGATTTAGGTGGTATGTTTATCCACGCCTGTTTGAATTCCAATCATTACAGAGAAGGAGTAGAAGCAATTGATAAAATTACACAAAAAAGTCCATTGTCCTATTCGTATTCAGCAATGTGTGCTTATAGATTAGGCAATAAGCAATTATCAAGAACTTTAGCAAATAAGGCACTTGACTATTATCCGTTACATACTATAGCAACCAGTTTAATCAATCTAATAGATGAAGAATCTTTTGTAGATAAGCCATATAAAATTCTGATTGCTTCTCCAGTAAGACAGCAATACAAAATACTAAAAGAAGTATTGGACAGCTGGAAGCAAATAGACAAAGGTAAAAATGAAATCTCATATTATTTTGTAGATAATAATGACGACCCGAGGTGCAGTAAATTACTAGAAGAATTTGAACTTGATAAACATATAGACAGAATAGAACCTAGAATGATATATTTCAAAACCTCAATACACTATTGGAATTACGAACTTGTGCAAGAGGTAGCTAAAATGAGAAATATGATTTTAAAGTATGCACTAGATAACAATTTTGATTATGTATTTATGGTAGATTCTGATTTAGTTTTAGATAAAAATGTATTGAATGTTTTACTTAAAACAAATAAGCCAGTGATATCTCCAGTCTTCTTTACTAAAGGACCAGATAATAATGAATGGGCACAGGTATGGCTACAAGACCAGATATCACTTTATCATTCACTAACAAATCCTGAATTAAATGAAGAAACCAAAGATAAATATGCGAAAACATTCTATTCAGTATTGAAGACAGCAGACACGCCTATCAGAGTAGGTGGATTAGGTGCTTGCACACTGATTAGAAGAGACGTGATAGAAAAAAGAGCTGATTATAGTGAAATATACAATGTATCATTCTTTGGTGAAGATAGAGATTTCTGTATAAGAACAGTAGCATTAGGATTTGATTTGTGGGCTTATCCTGGACCTAATATATATGTAACGCATCGCTACCGTGAAGATTGACGTGGATTTATATAATAAATTAAACTATATGATAAATACAGTGCTTAACACAAAACACGCATACTATTATCTTTCTAAAGAAGATATAGAAGATTTTTATCAAGAAGTATTTCTAAAACAGCTACAATCCGATAAGGAATTAGAATATAAAGATTTGTATCATATGTATTTTATCTTCACTAGAAGAATAAAAACATATAGAAAACGATATATCAGTCTGGAAAGGATACTGGAAAAAAAGGATACTGGAAAAATTTGATTAGTGATATTGAACTTGCTAAAAGACTTGCGAATGGTGACAATATAGATGAACTACTAAGTGATTCAGACGTAGTAGAAAGATTGAACGACCCACTATTTGAAAGATTCCTATTAAAATTCTTGCGTGCTAAAGCTATTGCTTCATTACCAAGAGCATTTATGAAGATTATAGAAGAAGCAGAAGAAGGTAATATACAGGCAACTAAAATGCTATTTGAACAATTGAATGTAGATTTTACTTCTGTAGAAAATACTACCAGAAATATAGAAGACTTGAAAAAACAAGTCTTGGAAGCGGTGAAGAAATATTCAGATAAAAAATGATTTAAACGATATTGCTTTATATCTAGAGGAACTGGATAGACAGGAAAGAATAAAGCTGTCAGATGATTTCAAATATTTTAATCGTGTATACTTCAATAATAAATATCCACCAAGTAAGTATCACGATATCGTTTGTGATTATCTACAAGATACTTCAATTAAGAAACTACTTATTATATCACCTAGAGAATCTGCAAAGACTACTATAACAGAAAGATTTGTTATATGGCTAGCAGTAAAGAAACGTGCTAACTTTGTAGTATTGATAGGTGAAAGTTTCCAACGTGGCTGTGATTTCTTAAGAGATATTAAATCAGAAATAGAACAAAATGAAAAGTTAAGATATGATTATGGCAATCTTGTTTCCTCAAAGAACTGGAGCAAAACTTCAATACTTACAAAGACTGGAACATTGATATCCGTCTTTGCTAAAACTTCTGTAAGAGGTGCTAAATTTAAAGAATATAGACCTGACTATATAATAATAGACGACCTTGAAAATGAAGCTGTTCTTAATTCTAAAGCTATTGATAACTTGAAAAGCTGGTTCAATAAATCTGTTATGCACCTTGGCGATTTCGACTCAAGATACATAATTAATGGAACTCTTATATCAAGGAAGAGTTTACTAATAGACTTAATGAAAGACCCAACTTGGACTACTTTATTCTTTAAAGCAGTAATGAAGTATGCAGACAGAGAAGACTTATGGAATAGGTGGGTAAAAATAGTAACGAATAAGAACAATCCAGATAGGCTTATAGAAGGTAGACTATTCTATGAAAAGAATAAAGAAGAAATGCTTAAAGGTGTAGACGTGTTTTGGGATGGTAATCCACTGTATGATTATTACGAATTAATGATACAAAGATATGTTAGTCCTGGCTTATTTGCATTTGAATCTGAAAAACAGAATAATCCTATGATTAATTATTCACCTCAAAGCATTAATCCAAACGATATTAGTTATTATGATGAACTACCAAAAGATATGCCACTATTCCTTGGCGTAGACCCTTCACTAGGTAAAGATGATTTCACTGGTATGGTAATAATAGGAACTGACGAATTCGGTTATACTTATGTTCTGGACGCAGAAAATATCCTTACAGAAGACCCAAATGAACTTGCAGATATAATTATACAGAAAGATAAATCATTAAACTTTACAGCAATAGGTATAGAAAGCGTTGGATTCCAAAGGTGGCTAAATAAGATAATAGAACATAAAGACCAGAATACTGCTTTAAAAATATTTGAATCATATAATCCTAGTATACCTGGAATACAGAATCAGAAGCAAAGAAGAATCTCAAGTCTTAAAATGATTATGCATAAGATAAAGTTTAATAGAACATTACAGGTATTGATTGAACAACTTTATGAATTTCCGAATGGTGAACACGACGACCTTCTAGACGCATTAATGATTGCAATGGACATAAGCAGCAAGTATCTACCACTGAAGATAATTTGATGCTTTTGGATTTTCATTCAGTATGTGAATGATTTTCATTCACACCTTCCTTGAGCTAACAAGATATATAAGGCGAACTACTTCGTCGATGAATTAGCGAAGTAGTTCATTTCATTTTCTGAAAATACAGTATAGCTTCTTTCCTTTAACCTCAAATGGTATTACTGAATATCCTATTCTTTTAGCTATCTCTTTATCGTCTTCTAAATAAATATCTATCCCCTCTGAATCAATAACTTCTCGCTTATACAAAGCAATATCCTCTCTATCTAGACTATCCGTATAATTATAATATATCTTCTTCGGATTCACTTTGTGTAACTTACACCATAGCTCAGTGCACCATTTATCTCTTCTTCCTCTACCAGTTACTATAATATCTTCTTCACTTGGAGTTAAGAATCTTCTGCTAAATAAAGAACCTATCTGAACGACTATCCAAGGTATCTTAAACCTGGTAGCTATCTTATAAGCCTTACTTTCTTTTGTTACTACACCATCTAAATCAAAACCAATTTTTAATCCTTCCACTTGAAACCTCCTTCTAAAATAAATATACAAATTCAATCTTCATTATCATTATTTATCTCTACAATCTCTTTTTGTAGGTATCTAGCCCAAATAGAAAATGGGGAAGAACCGAAATCTATTACCTTATCTACCGCTGCAACGAATGAAGGTATCTTACTTTCAGATAAAGAATTAGAATAAAGTAAAATATCAGGAATCTTATCTATATCATAGCCAAGTTCTTCAATAGTTTTTCTTACGTCTTCTTCTGCTTCTTCATCAGGATAATACAGAACAAGTATTACGTCATCTTCTTGCTTAAAATTACTTAAGAACCAATTCAAAACAATTGGAAAAAATAATATCTTTCATTTTACCCTCCAGTTATAACTATTATATCATATTCTACCCAATAATTGCGCAAAACATTCTTAATCAATATTATACTTTATCCCCTTCCCTACACAATGCTATTTAAAACGTTTTAAATCATTCTACAAGGCACTTGTAAGTAATAAATAGATAAATATACTATCCTATTCTGAACTCTTTACCACGGGCTTGGAAATGGCAA
>Ga0116169_1002202_pt1 | contig 14745 bp, 14 predicted proteins | sample AD_UKC130_MetaG_FD_89796 | JGI IMG/M metagenome (GOLD analysis project Ga0116169, IMG submission 89796) | Active sludge microbial communities of municipal wastewater-treating anaerobic digesters from Canada - AD_UKC130_MetaG | ecosystem: Engineered > Bioreactor > Anaerobic > Digestate | place...
ACGCAACCGCTCTACCGTGAGTCGTCTGAAATGTGTTAAAGTCCATTATCGCATTTGACCTGGCAGAGCAGCCTATGCCAGTGATTACGACCATCTCATCTTTGGAATAACCCAAAGCGTCCACCGCCCTGATGAAGCTTCCTACCACGATACCATCGCCACAGCCGGGGCACCATATGGTGGGAAGTTTGTTTATACGCATGTAATTCAGTATATTAGCCAACTATACCACCTCTTTGACTTTGGCAAGGATCTGCTCAGGGCTTATCATAAGGCCGTCTGTCCGATTTAAGGGCACCACATCCACAGGCAAACGCCTGACTGCGCGCTCCACCTCACCGACGAGCTGCCCTTTGTTCATCTCCGGCACAACGATAGCCTTGACCTTTTGGCCTGCAACTCTAACAACTTTATCCGGGAAAGGCCATAGCGTCTTAGCCTTGATCACTCCTACTTTGATGCCTTCCTGCCGTGCAATTATCATCGCTCGTCTGGCTGAACGAGCGGTGCATCCATAGGCGAAGATTGCCACGTTTGCGTCTTCCATCTGAAGTTCATCCGTAAGCGTGATTTCATCTTTATGTTTTTCGATCTTATCATGCAGGCGATCCATGAGCTTCGCAGCGACCTGGGGTTCATAGCAGGGGAAACCTCGATCGTCATATGTATTGCTCGTTATGTGATATCGGTACCCCTTCCCCAACGGCGCAAAGGGCGGCACTCCATCATCATCCGGCAAAAATGGGATATATTCTTCTGGGGGAACCTTCGGGGATTTGCGATCTTCTATTTTGATCTCGTCTTTAGACGGGAGGAGCACTTTCTCTCTGAGGTGGCCTATTACGGCATCAGAAAGCAATATGACGGGCGTCCGCAACTTTTCAGCGAAATTAAAGGCCGTAATAGTTAGATCATACATCTCGCGCACCGAAGAAGGCGAAAGCACCACTATTGGATGATCACCGTGCGTCCCCCATCTAGCTTGCATGACATCCCCTTGTGCAGGGAGAGTGGGAAGTCCTGTGCTCGGCCCGCCCCTCTGCACATCGACAACCACACATGGCATCTGCACCATGGCAGCATAGCCTATATTTTCTTGCATCAACGTGAAGCCTGGCCCACTGGTGGCCGTCATGGACTTTACGCCCCCTATAGAAGCACCGACTATGGCAGCCATGCTGCCAAGCTCGTCTTCCATCTGGACGAAGGTACCTCCAACCTTGGGCAACTTTTCAGCCATGATTTCAGCTATCTCCGTCGCAGGCGTTATAGGATATCCTGCAAAGAAGCGACAGCCTGCGATTATTGCCGCTTCCGCACAAGCCTCGTTACCCTGCATAAGCAGCACACTGTTCTTATTGTTCACGCTTTTTGCCTCCAATCGCCATTATATGCCACCATCAAGCTCGTTGGGCCTCGCAAACAGGGGCGCACTCCTCTACTTGCACAGCAAAGTCAGGACACCTGAGTTCGCACATCTTGCAGCCTATGCAATCCTCAGGGCGCGCTACATAAGCTTTACTCTCATCTATATGCATTTCCAACACCTGCTTGGGGCAAAAGGCGACGCAAATGCCGCAGCCCTTACACCACTTTTTGTTTATCGAAACGTTAAACTTCAAAAATATCCCTCCTTTAGGATAGGCGACGAACTACCATGGCCACGCCCTGTCCGCCGCCGATGCACGCTGTCGCCAGTCCGAGCTCTTTATCGTATGTCTTCAACGCATAAAGAAGGGTCGCCAAGATCTTCGTGCCTGTGGCACCTATGGGATGACCGAGGGCGATGGCTCCGCCGTGGACGTTGCATTTAGCCATATCGAAAGGCATGGCCCTTTGGACGGCTAAGACTTGGGCGGCAAAGGCTTCATTGAGCTCTATCAGGTCGATATCCCCAAGCGATAAATTTGCTTTCTCCAACGCTTTAGGTACTGCGTAAACCGGCCCCATGCCCATGTGATCCGGCTCGCAGGCTGCAACGTCGTATCCAAGCACCTCGGCCATAGGTTTCAAACCATGGCTACGGGCCCAATCGGCGTCAGCGACGACGACGGCGCTTCCGGCATCACAAAGGGCAGAGCTCGTCCCTGCCGTTATAGTCCCACCTTCTTTATAGATGGGTGGAAGTTTTGCCAGTTTTTCCAGGCTCGTGTCGCGCCTGGGTATCTCCTCGGTATCGAAGGTTATCTCTTCTTTCTTGTTTTTGATCCTTACAGGCACAACTTCGTCCCTGAACTTGCCCGACTCCACCGCCGCTACCGCCCTGCGATGACTCTCAAGCGCGTAAGAGTCTTGCTCTTCTCTGGAGATCTTGTACTCCTCGGCCAAAATCTCTGCCGTAGCCCCCATCATCATCCCCGCCAAGGGGCACATAAATCCGTCCTTGTGAAGAGAATCGTGGGAGGTCTTGTCGCCCATGCGATGCCCCCATCGAGCTTCCTTCAAGAGATATGGCACGTTGGAGGCGCTTTCCATCCCACCGCCTATTCCAACAGCTATATCCCCTAGGCGAATCCTGTCGCAGACCAACATGAGCGCCCTCAACGACGAACCGCAGCGTATATTGACCGTAAATGCCGGAACGGTCACAGGAAGGCCTGATTTTACGGCGGCGATCCGAGCGGGATTAGGCCCTACGCCAGCTTGCCAACCGTTACCCATGATGACTTCTCCGACGGCGTCCGGCGCCGCTCCAGCGCGCTTTACCGCCTCAGCTATCGCTATAGCGCCAAGTTCAGGGGCCTCAAAGGCAGCCAAGCTCCCGCCGAATTTCCCGCCTGCCGTGCGCACAGCGCTTAAGATCACGGGCCTTTTCACAACAGATCCCCCCTTCATGAGGTTTTGGCCTCAAGATAACTCATCTCAAGGCTTTCTTCAATAGCTCTGGTATGTCGCGTATCCTCGAGGCCACCAGGGCACCCGCTTCAGAAAGCGCTTTCACCTTAGAAGAGGCGGTGCCCTCTCCTCCTCTGATTATCGCACCGGCATGCCCCATGGTCTTGCCCTCTGGAGCGGTGCGGCCCGTGATAAAGGCCACGACGGGTTTGTTCATCTGCTTTATATATCCAGCCGCCCTCTCCTCTGCGCTGCCGCCGATCTCACCGACGACGATCACGGCATCTGTATTTTTATCGCGCTCAAACTCTTTGAGCACATCTGAGAGCTCCATGCCGACCACCGGATCACCGCCTATGCCGACCAGGGTGCTCTCCCCATATCCCACCTCATTTATATGGCCTGCTACCTCATAAGAGAGCGTGCCGCTGCGCGATATTATGCCGATCCTGCCTTTTTTGAACATATTGGCGGGCATGATACCGAGTTTTCCGATACCAGGGCTTATTACCCCTGGGGTATTAGGCCCCAGCATGACAACGCCGTGAGCCCTTGCTACTCTCCTGAGTTCTATAGCATCATGAACTGGCACGTGTTCAGGTATGGTTACCACAAGTTTTATTCCTGCATCTACAGCTTCCATAACGGCATCTTTGGCAAAGGGTGCCGGGACGAATATAACGGTAGCGTTGGCACTGTGCTTCTCGACTGCTTCGGCTACACAATCATAAACCGGCAATCCCTCTACCGTTTCGCCACCTCGGCCGGGCGTAACGCCAGCCACCAAGTTTGTGCCACATTCGAGCATCCACTTCGTCTGAACTCTCCCTATGCGACCGCTGATTCCCTGCACGATGGCTTTCGTATCTTCAGAAAGGAAGATGCTCACTGTAAATTCACCCCCATCGCTTCTTTCAATTTAAGCACAGCTTCTTCCGTATGCACGCTCTTTACCACTGGAACGCCGGCCGCTTCGAGGATAGCCCAAGCTTCTCCCTGCTGGTTGCCCAAAAGCTTTACCACGATGGGGATCGCTTTAGCGTTTACCTTGACCCCTTCAACGACGCCCTTCGCAGCCTCGACCATCGGATTTACGCCCCCGTAGAGGTTTACGATTATGCCCTTAACGTTGTCGTCCTTGAAGAGAAGTTTTAGAGAGCGGAAGATCAATTCCTGCGTTATGCCTCCTCCAGTCTCTAAGAAGTTAGCCGGTTTAAGCCCTTCGTCGAATAGGATATCCATCGTATTCATGGCTAACCCTGCCCCACTGGCGATAACGCCGACGTTTCCACCAACATTTACATATGTAACGCCGATCTCGCGCGCCTCGCGCTCAAAGGGGTCTTCGATCACCTCTTCGACCGCCTTCAACCCTTCATGTCTGAACAGAGCATTATCGTCGACTTCGACCTTGGCGTCTGCTGCCACAAACCTGCCATCCTTCAGGCGGCAGAGCGGGTTTATTTCGAGCAAGAGGAGGTCGTTATTATAAAAACATTGACATGCCCTAAAAGCCAACGAAGAGAGCTCAACCAATTCCTTGCCCCTGAGGCCGAGTTTTCTGATGCGATTGCGGAGCTCGTACTCCTTGGTCGAGCCAACGTCTTCTATATGCCATCTCAGCAGGCGATCGGGTTTTTCTCTGGCGAGTTCTTCTATATCCATGCCACCCTCGGGAGAGAACATAAACAGCACATTGCTGTTACTGCTGTCAACCGTGAAGCTCAGATACATCTCTTTATCCAAGTCCAAGGCTTCCTCTACGAGAAGCGACCTTACAACATTTCCTTTGATTTTCATGCCGAGGATTGCACTGGCTGCCTCTTTTACCTCTTTCGAAGATGAAGCGAGCTTGACGCCGCCAGCCTTCCCTCTACCTCCTGTAGTAACTTGAGCCTTCACTACAACGGGCACTCTCAGTTCCTCGAAAACCCTCTCCGCTTCTTCGGGTGTTTTTGCCACTTTTCCCCGTGGCACGACAATCCCATGCCCTGAAAAAAGGGCCTTGCCTTGATATTCAAGTAGCTTCACTAATGACACCTCCAGGGGATCGTTTAAAAAATAGGGCTCGGCAATCGAGCCCTATTGTAACACATTGGTAAAACTAATTGCTATATTTACTGACTTTTCTGTTAGTTAGCAACGTATGAATCTACCCAACCTAAAATATCGTCAAGTATAAGCATCGCTTCCTTAAGTTCATTTTCTTTTATGATGAGCGGAGGGGCCACTATGACGTTGTTCTCGTGGGAATATGTGGAAAAACCCTTCTCGAAGAGCATCTTTATTATCTTAGGCATGATGCGCTCCGGGTCGCTTCCGTAGGGGACGAGCGCCTCTTTAGTCTTTTTGTCCTTGACGAGCTCGACGGCGGAAAATAGCCCTATATATCGCACGTCGCCCACGCAGGCGTGCTTCTCTTTGAGCTTTTCCAATTCCTCTCCCAAGACCTTGCCCATGCTTTTAGAGTTCTGCAGGAGGTTTTCTTCTTTGTACACGTCTATTGTGGCTATGCCTGCGGCACAGCTTATGGGATGAGCGCTGTAGGTTAAGCCGCACATGAGGGGATGGTCGTCGAAGTATGAGGCGATCTCCTCGCTCACGATGACGCCGCCCAAAGGCACATAGCCGCACGTTATGCCCTTTGCGAACGTGATGATGTCGGGCTTAACCTTCCAATTGTCCACTGCGAACCACTCGCCGGTCCTGCCCCATCCGCACATGACTTCGTCGCATACCATTACTATGCCGAACTCATCGCACACCTTCCTTATGCCGGCTAAGTACCCTTTAGGAGGGATGATGACGCCGTTACTCCCTGTGACCGTCTCAAGAAATACCGCCGCTACGTTCTTCGGCCCTTCGTATAGGACCTGCTCCCTGAACTTTTCCACGTAATAGGCGCTCGCCGCTTCTTCGCTGGGGAAGTCGATGCCAGCCCTGTACAGATACGGGTCGAAGAACTTTACAAAACCAGGGATGCCCGGCTCTGAGGGAAACCTCCTCGGCTCGCCCGTGAGGTTCGCTGCACCGTATGTGGCACCGTGGTAGGAGCGGTAGCGGGAGAAGATCTTGTTGCGGCCGGTGTACATACGAGCTATCTTGATGGCGTTTTCGTTTGCGTCGGCCCCTCCGAGGGTGAAAAAGACTTTGCCCATGTTGTCTGGAGCGACTTCTTCTATGATCTTCCTGGCGAGCTCCGCCCTCACGTCTACGGCGTGCTTCGGCTCCAGGTAAGGCATCTTCTCTGCCTGAAGCTTTATCGCCTCTATCACCTTCTTGTTTCCATGGCCGACGTTAACGTTTACAAGTTGAGAGGACATGTCGAAATAGCGCTTGCCGTCAGCATCCCAAAGGTATATCCCCTCTGCCTTGACGATGGCCGCGGGGTCGAGGGCACCTTGGGCGCTCCAGGAGTGGAGGTTATATTTTTTGTCCAGCTCTTTCACCCTTTTTGCATCAATGTGCAGGCTTTCCATGTGCACTACCTCCTATCTATGCTTCACTGTCATAGGCTGCGCCTTGCAGGTTGCATGTCTTCCTTTATGGATAGCACGTTATCGTAAAACCGATCAGCCAGCGAACCTCTCTGTCAGCCAACAATATACGGAGGCCATGTCTTTATCTCCCCAGCCGGCCGAGAAAGCTTTTTCATAGACGTCTTGGGCAACCTTGCCAGATATCGGCTTTATGCCACTTTGAGAGAGCAACTCGTTGGAAAGGCGCAAATCTTTCAGCAGATATTTCATCGCGCCGCCTGGTTCAAAGTTGCCTGGGAGGACAAATTGCTCCATGAGGCGCTCCAACATCTTGCTCTGACCGTAACTGACCCGCAACAGTTCGTAGAGCTGCTTTTGGTTCAGCCCGATTTTACCCGCAGCGACCATCGCCTCCGCAGCGGCCAGGAGGTTGACCGCCACCAAGTATTGGTTGATCAGCTTTGCCGCGCTGCCCGAACCGCTTTCCCCCAAATATTGAACGTTTTCCCCAATGACTCTCAAAATGGGTTCCACCCTGGCGAAGATTTCGCGGTTTCCCCCCACCATAACAGTCAGGGTTCCCTTTTCGGCTCCCTCCGGGCCACCGCTGACCGGAGCATCCAGATAGAAAATCTTTCGTTTGACCGCTTCTGCATAGACTTTCCGGTTCGTATCTACACCTACAGTAGTGCAATCCACGCAGGCCAATCCTTCATGCCCGCTGGATAAAACCCCGTTTTCGCCCAAATAAACTTCTTCTACATCCGCAGGCATGGATAAACTGGTAAACAGCACATCCGTCTTTTTTGAAACTTCAGCGATGGAGCTTGCGGCCAGAGCTCCCTCGGCAATTAGGGGTTTCAGTTTGGCTGCAGTTCGGTTGTAGACAAGGAGAGGATACCCCGCATCCAACAGGCGAGCTGCCATCCGGCTCCCCATGGTACCCAATCCAATGAAGCCTATTTTCACGGGTTTATTCTTCCCTTCTTCTTGAGGATACCTTTTTAGCAAGTTGTATAGCCGCTCGCTAACGCTAAAACCTTTACTTTTAAAGGCAGCAAAACCAGAAAGACCGCAAAGGAATAAGGATTATCTCTCGCGAAGACGCTTAGAGAAACATTCGTCTAAGAGGTGGGGCTCGTGGCCTCCCTCAGATTCGGCCTTGCGCATGTAGTCTTCTAAGAGCGGTCTGTAGTCCGGATGAGCGCACTTTTCTACAATCTGGCGAGCCCGCTCGCGAGGAGAGAGCCCTCGCAGGTCAGCTACGCCATGCTCCGTCACCACCACATCTACATCGTGCTCCGTGTGGTCTACATGGCAACAGAATGGGACAACCCTGGAAACGGCACCGCCCTTTGCCGTAGAGGGGCAGAGAAAAATGGAAAGATACGCGTTTCTCGCGAAGTCGCCGGAGCCGCCGATGCCGTTCATCATGTGAGTGCCAGACACCATAGTAGAATTAACATGACCATATATATCCACTTCTATGGCCGTGTTCATCGAGATGACCCCCAACCGCCTTATGACCTCGGGATGATTGCTTATTTCCTGAGGTCGCAGCAGTACCTTTTTCCTGTATTCTGTGAGGTTGGAATAAAGCCTCTGAGCCCCTTGGGGGCTCGGGGTGAAAGATGTTCCCGAGGCGAAATCCAACTTCCCTGCATCGAAGAGATCTAAAACGGAATCTTGAATGACCTCTGTATAAACCAAAAGGCCATCGGTAGGCCATTCCATAAGCCCTGCCATCACGGCGTTGGCGACGCTTCCGACTCCCGACTGCAAGGGAAGGAGCTCTTTGGGCAATCGAGCCGCCTTTACTTCTAAATCGAGAAGGTCTAATAGGTTTTGGGCCATTCGCCTGCTCGTCTCGTCTATAGAAGATAGAGGGCGTTGCTTGTCGGGTATATCGCAGAACACTATAGCTGCAATTTTGTCCGTACCGCACTCTATGTACGGCGTGCCCACGCGATCGCTCACCTTTACGATCGGTATAGGTTTTCTGCTTGGCGGGTCATCCGGAATATAGATATCATGTAATCCCTCGAGCTCCAACGGCTGGGTGAGATTGACCTCTACGATTACCTCTTTCGCTTGCTTGACAAAGGTCGGTGAGTTGCCGACGGATGTGGACAGAATGAGATGACCCTCTTCGGTTATGGCCACAGCTTCGACGATGGCCAAATCCATATTGCCATAGAAGCCGTATCGCATATTTTGGGCAGTCATGGAGAGATGGAGGTCCTGGAACGACACTCTGCCATCGTTGATGGCCTTCCTTATCCGCTCTTCGGTCTGATATGGAAAGCGTCTGCGTATGGCCCCAGCTTCAGTGAGCTCTCCGTCGAGTTCCGGCCCCACGGAAGCTCCAGTCCAGAGGGTTATTTGTAGTCTTTCTCCCTTGCGCACCCTCTCGGCTATGGCCAGCGGCACAGCTTTGGGATAGCCGGATGGGGTAAACCCGCTACATCCTACACACATGCCGTCTTTGACGATCTTAGCGGCTTCTTGAGGAGACATAATGCGAGAACGCAAAGACGCATTGCGGACTCTCGATTCAACATCGCAGCTCGACTCACCCATCGTGTTCCCTCCTTAAAATCTCCTGAGCGCATAGAAGGCCGCCCGAAAACGGGCGACCCCATATGCAAAAGATGCTTAACTCATTTTTGTACCAGCCAATCGAGCCCCAACTCAAGCAGTTTTTCTTCGGTGGGAATGCCGTTTTCGTCCCAGCCCATCATGCCGTAATAGAGTTTTATGGCTTTGTTTAAATCTTCCTTAGGCACAAAGGCTCCTTTCATGGCCCCGTTTTCCAGTGGCTGATGAAGCCTCTCCGGGAACTTGTCGTCGCTTGCCGAAAATCCTTCCCTCAGGTTAAAGACCCTCGCCATAGTTATACCTCTTTCGCCGGCTTTCATGACCTCCCAAAGAGAGGTATTCCAGCCAGTGTAGGCCTTTAATGTGCCCAACACATCGGAAATAGACATGGCGCTCCTCGGAACGGGGACAAATTGGCATATTCCAGCCTCGTTGAAAAAGCTCCACCAATAGCTCAAGTATGTGAACGTCCTGACTTTGAGCGGTGAATACTCCGTCGCGCTCGTGGGAGAATAAACCCCCATAGGAGGCATAGTGTTCACGAAGCTATAGCTTTCGGTATTTAACATCGTGTCGTGACCCACAACCATATGGTCAGCGCCGCGCTCACAGGTCGCGTATCCCAAACCCACCGCATACTTGCCTCTGGCATCATGCATGGGCAGCTCCTGCCCCTTTACGGCAAGGACGAACTTTTCAGAGCCTCTACCTATTTTCTGAGCGGCCCTGACTGAACCTTCGGCCAATATATCGCCGAAGCCTTCCCGCTTGCCCATTTTCTCCAACATCTGCAACATCGCCTTAGCGTTGCCGAAGGTAAGCTCTATTCCATCTGTATCGGACTTTGTCAATATACCGGCCTCGAAGCACTCCATAGCCCACGCTATAACCATGCCGGCGCTGATCGTATCCATGGTATATTGGTTGCAGATTTGGTTTCCTAAGGCTACTGCGTTCAGGTCGTCTATCATACAGAGGGAGCCGAGCGCGGCGAGCGTCTCATATTCTGGCCCGCCATAAGCGGGATCAATCCCGTGTTCCTCTGAGCGCACAACGCGCTTACAGCGCACCGGGCAAGCGTAACACCCTTCCCTTGCTGTCAAGATAGTATCGACCATCCTTGCGGCACTGATGTTTTCTGCCTTGTCAAATTCGCCATAGTGGAAATTCTTGGTCGGAAGAATTCCTATAGCGCTGTTTCCCATCACGGCAGCAGCTGTTCCCCATTGATAGAGGCCTTTGGTGAGAGGGTTTTCTGGGACTGCCTTGGCAAACCTTCTGGCTATTTCAGAAAGGAGAGCTGGGTCGGCAGCCGGCACGTCTTTGGTTCCTCTTACGGCTACAGCCTTCAAATTTTTAGAGCCCATCACCGCTCCAAGGCCATTCCGGCCGTTAAAGTGTTTTAAGTTGTTGGTAACGCAGGCAAAACGCACCATCTTTTCCCCTGCTGGACCAATTTGAGCCAATTTGATTCTGGAATCTCCCAACTCGTTTCTTATGGCCTCTTGTGTTTCTCCAGTGGTCTTTCCCCATAGGTGAGAGGCGTCGCGAATTTCTGCGGATCCATCCTTCACATACAGATACACGGGCTTTTCGGCCTTCCCCTCTATTACGATAGCGTCGAAGCCGCTCATCTTCAGTTCCGGCCCCCAAAATCCACCGGCTTCAGATTCGCCAAAACCGCCGGTTAGTGGGGACTTGGCTCCTACGGCATATCTACACATTCCTCCTACGCGCGCCCCTGTCAGCGCACCAGAGGCAAACACCAAGATGTTGTCGGGAGAAAGCGGATCAACCTTGGGTTTGAGCTCCTTCAGCAGGTAATAGGCAATTAAACCTGAGCCGCCCATATAGGTGCGATAAAACGCCTCGTCGAACTCCTCCGTACCGATGCTCTTATTACTCAAGTTCACCCGCAAAATCTTACCATTGTAACCATACGGCATGAAAAACCCCCCATTTGACGATATTTATGCCACTTCACCAATGTTACCACATCTATCCCAAGCTAAACCCCTCAAGACTTTGCCTTGAGGGGTTTTTGCAAATCAACTTTTCCCCGGCGCCTGGGATCGATTCCTCGCGTCGAACGCAAAATTTCGACAGACGGTAACTCAGCGAAGCTTCATTCTTTGCCTCTTCGATACTGCACCAGCAAGAAAAGCAATATTCCTACAGCTAACCCCCAAGCAGCTCCTCTGATGGCCAAAACAGCGGCCATGACGCCAGCTACCCCCATCTCCTCGTTCGTGCGGATCATGTTCATCCCTACCCTGGCACATACAAATCCCTGCACCGGAGTTGACCTTTTTATTTGGCGTTAGTATCTGATTTGTTTTCGTAGCTTCATTCTCTTGAGAATTTTACTCTTCGTCAACCCGAGAGTGATTCAATAACCTTAATCGTAATATTCAGGCGCTTTTTTATATTGTTTCCAGGCAACAGGATCATGTCCAGTAATTATCTTAACACCCATCTCATCCCTTAAATGTTTCATCATTTTTATGCTTTGTAGAGAAAGACTGGGGCTCCAGCCGAGTCCTGGAAGGACATCTTCATCGATGTTCTCTATGGTGTAACAGCTATCTGCGGATAAAAACACGGGGCCTGTATTTTCGAGGTTGACCAAGATAGATTGATGACCAGGGGTGTGCCCCGGCGTAAAGTAAATGATGATTTTGCCGTCTCCAAAGAGGTCGAACTTGTTGTCTCGCCAACCCTCCAAAATAAACCACTCAACGTCTTTGTCAAAGTCAGCTCTTATGTAGGCACCCTTCATAAAGGAGTCGGGAACATAAGCGTAATACAGCTCTTCTCTTTGAACCACATATTTGGCCTTCGGGAAATGACCTACACCACCGGCGTGATCCAGATGCAAGTGAGACATTATTACATATTTTATGTCTTCAGGTTGTACCCCTACCCTCTTGACCTGGTTCACTATCCACTGATCCTCTGTCATGACGGGATCATAAGCAGCAACTATTGCACCCCAGTGCTTTTTCTTGTCAATGGTTACCTCTAAAGCGTTTCCCGTATCGTATAAAACATAACCACGAGGATGCTCGATCAGAAATGCTGGAACAGGAACATCAAAAGGCTCAAGCAGGCCACGACCTGCTGTAAAGTAATGTTTCTGGCTCTTCAAGATTCCGCATTCAAAGAAATAAAGTTTCATTACTCTTCACTCCTTTTTGATTATTCAATACCATCCCTTTTAAATTCAAAACAACGCTATAAACTTAATAGTTATTAGCTTAACGCTATGCTTCGATACCTAAGATGCTAATTCAACTTTAAGCTACCAACCCTCAATACGCCTCCTTGAAGAACCTTATGGCGTCTTCTTCTTTCACCTCCCTCGGGTTGTGAGCCAAAAGCCTGGTCTGAAGCATCGTGTCTTTGCCCATCTTCTCCAGGGTTTCTTCTTTTACTCCCACATCTCGGAGCTTTAAGGGCATGTCCAAAGACTTCATGAGGTTTACAATTGCGTCCACGCACTTTTCGGCTTTCTCTTTTAATGAAAGCGCTTGCGTCTCTTCCCCTAAGAGGGAAGCGATCTTTCCGTAGCGGTCGTAGTTGCTTATGAGGTTAAACTTCGTAACTGGAACGAACATGAGGGAGTTAGCAAGGCCATGGGGGACGTGGTACGTAGAGCCTAAGGGGTAAGCGCAGGCGTGCACTGCGGCACACCCGGCCTGGGCGAAAGAAAGGCCCGCCCATAGGCTTGCCAAGGACATCGCAGTCCTGGCTTCTATATTTTTTCCGTCTGCGTAGGCACGCACCAAGTAATGCCCTATGAGCTCTATGGCAGGAAGGGCAAGGAGGTCGCTTAAAGGGGAGGCGTCTTTCGACGTATATGCCTCAACGGCATGAATGAGTGCGTCCATTCCGCTTGAAGCTGTCACCTTTGGAGGGCATGTCATCGTCATTTCAGGGTCTACGAGGGCGACCTTGGCGTAGTTGAAGGGGCTCTGTATGCCGAACTTAGCGCCTTGTTTTGGGTCGTCAAAGACGGCAACGGCGGTGACTTCGCTTCCCGTGCCTGCGGTAGAGGGTATTAGGATGGTAGGGATGCCGGGTTTTTTAACCTTGTTCACGCCGAAGTAATCCCTCGGGTGACCGCCGTTCGTGGCTAATATCGCACCACCTTTTGCGCAATCTAAAGAAGATCCTCCGCCGAAGCCTATGATCAGGTCAATTCCCTTTTCCTTTACGATGTCGGCTATCTTTAGAGGAATGTCTACAGGAGGTTCCGGGAGGACTTCGCTGAAAGTTAAAAGCTCTTCCACTTCGCCTTTCAAGGCCTCGTTTAAGCTTTCCGTCATGCCGGCTTTTACGAGGTTGGGGTCTGCAACGATGAGGACTCTCTTTGCGCCTATCGATCTCACCTCAGCAGCGAGGTTTTGGCGCACAGCGCCGGGGCCGAAGACTATCCTCGAAGGAGCGCAGAAGGAAGAGATGCGCATCGCTCCCCACACGAAGTCTTGCATCATAATTGACCATCTCCTTATGGATTTTTGGCTGTCATGCTCAGGTCTCAGGATATCATAATATAGGATAAATATATAGCTCACATACTTGGGAGTCAAGATCAAGTTGTCTTATCAAAATCTACGCTGGTCTTTGAAGAGCTCGTGCTCGGTGTAAAGAGAACAAAGTTGAGGCAGCAGGTATGTTTCTGACGCAGGGCTGCCAGCGAAACCGGACAAGTGGAAGGCGTGCTATAATCCATTTTAGAAGAGTGCGGCCAGGGGGTGAATGAGGTGGGGGTGGCAGAATGCAAGTTGTGCGGCAAGCCCTTTATTACGGCAGGACCCATGATATGTCCTGCCTGTCTGAAGAGGCTTGATAGTGTATACAAAAAAGCATTGGACTACCTGAGAGATCACCCATACGAGAGACTGAACGCAAAGGAACTCGCCGAAGCCATCGATGAAGATTTGGTAGATGTGAGAGCTCTAATAGAGCTCGGATGGATAGAGCGCGACATCTCAGCCGAGTCTATAAACGAAGAAATGGACAAGAAGCGTCATCTTCTAAAAGCTTTTGAAAAGGAACTTTCGACACTGCAAGGACAAAGCCGCAAATATGGTTCTTACGGCTACGAGCGATACGGTCGCGCCAAAGGCAAAGTAGAGAAAGACGAAGATTAAAACTACAGACAACACTTAGTTTACTATCGATCTACCTTGAGATATCTTCGACTCAAAGATGTGTTTTTAACTATATAGTAAGTTATTTAGTCGAATAATATGGTATGAAGGATTAGCGTTGCGCATAGCCCTAACGGTGAAGACAAGCGATTATGGCGATCTAAAACCACCTCCTATTGTCAAGATTGGATAAATGCTTATAATGAATACAAGTCAGATTTCTCGGTAAGGGGTGGTTGCTGTGTGGACTATGGAAGATGCCGTAAGTGCCTTAAAAAGGCAAGGGGCGAAGATCACATCTCAACGTCTGGCGATCCTTCGCCTTCTCCAGGGAAGGAGAGATCATCCGTCTGCGGAGTGCGTGTATCAGGAGCTAAAAGGAGAATTTCCCACCATTTCCTTTGCAACCATATACAGCACGACGCAACTTTTGGCCCAAGCGGGACTGATCCAGATCCTCACCGTTGACAACAAGCGCGTTCACTTCGACCCAAATCCCGAGCCCCATGCTCACTATCACTGTATTCACTGCGGAATGATACACGACATTCCCCTCAGCGAACGAACCGTGGGAGAAATATTACAACACACAGACTTCCAAGTAGACCAAGTCCAGATTTATCTCTATGGCGTTTGCCCCGAATGCTTAAAGGGCTTGACCCAATGAGAAAAGATCT
>Ga0116169_1002203_pt1 | contig 14733 bp, 14 predicted proteins | sample AD_UKC130_MetaG_FD_89796 | JGI IMG/M metagenome (GOLD analysis project Ga0116169, IMG submission 89796) | Active sludge microbial communities of municipal wastewater-treating anaerobic digesters from Canada - AD_UKC130_MetaG | ecosystem: Engineered > Bioreactor > Anaerobic > Digestate | place...
AAAATTCAAAGAACTGCTTAACTTTTGAGATTTTCTGCAGTTTATAGGGTAGGGGGTCTAAATCTCTACCGCTTTTCATCCCGGAAACGGGCGGGGGGTCACGCGCGAAAAATCGCAGTTTCAAACAGTTATGAAAGCATTTAATAATAAGTACGCATGGACAGCCACAGTAGGCCAAAGAGGACAGATAGTTATTCCGAAAGAAGCACGGGAAATTTTCGATATAAAACCCGGAGACACTTTAATACTACTTGCTGACGAACAATTAGGAATAGCAATCCCACCTAAAAATACTTTTGACTTATTATTTCAGCGGATTTTTGGAGGTAAGAAACAATGAATATTGCAGAAATAAGAAACCTCAGTAAACGGAATATTTATAAAAAACAATGATAATTTATATTGGGAAATTATGGAGGACGATATAAAAATATGGCATTGAATTCAAAATCTATTTTTATTATGATAATTAAGAAGTAAAATAATTAAGCTGGTATTATATCAGTGTTGGTTTCGGCAATTTTACAAGGCTGATTCTTGCTGAAAAGCTCCTGGTTTAGAACCTGTCGAAGCACTTTAACATGAATAAAAAGGGAGAGTGTATTAAACATTGAAGAATTTTCATATGATGCCTGTTGAAGATACGAAAGAAGCACAATGGGTAATAAATTCCATAGAAAAACCGTGGAGCCGCTCAAAAAATGCCAATTATGTAGCATCAATTATACCTCATGGATTTGCGGCATATGCTCGTCTTTTCCATCCAGCGTATCTCGGTACCGAAGACATGGAAATAACCTGGTCTGAAGTTGCAAAACATACAGGAAGAACGCCGCACTCTCAGATGCAGTGGCACTTAATTACCGGCCTGAAAGATTCAAAAATGCACGTAGACGGTCTTGTAACACCTTCAACTGGCCATCTTCCGGAAAGACAGGTAAAAGCATTAATAGAGATATTATACAATTATACTAATACACCAGAAAACTGCTATTTTGCCATATGGGACGGATGGGGTTATCCGTCTGTAAAAAATCTTCAGAATCAAACTGCAACTTTTCAATTATCGGACCGATGTTATTATTTATTGAAAGGAGATATCCATGCAGCCATAACCGGTATCTCAAGTTTTTTGATTCCAAGCATATGGTGGCCCCAGGATTGCACATGGTGTGTTGCAACTGAAGTTGATATGATGTGGACATATGTTGGCGCTGCAAAGGATTGTATTGATGATATAATTAGGGATGACAGATTGGAGGCATGGCTGGCAACGCCAGACGACAGGGCAGATGTATATGGTGATGATATTAATAATGAATGAAGGGATGAAACTGCATTGCACTATATTATACATACTATCAAAACAGTATTAACACTGTTTCATGAATGGATAAACTGAAAAATTCTGAATTCACATGTATTCACCTTTGGGAGGGCATTTATTTGAGGATATATTTGCCATAGGTGAAAATTTTTTTAATTTACTGGCTAGCCCCGTTAAGGATGATGTGGTTGTCAAAGGAGTTATTCTGTTTATATTAGATGTAACAGAAAAACAATCCGCCGAAAAAATGCGTCGTGAATTTGCGGCTAATGTGTCACATGAATTTAAAACGCCTCTTACCTCTATCTTAGGTTACGCAGAGCTTATGAAAAGCGGTATGGTGAAACCTGAAGACATTTTCGAGTTTTCCAACCGCATATACAACTAAGCAAGGCATCTTATAGACTTGATAGAAGATGTGATACCGATTGACATGTTCTCGCGAACAGATACTATAAAGATAGGTCCACAGACATCATTCCATCAACTCGTGCCAGGTCGACAAGCACAGGTCAGGCGACTGGTATCTCTCGCCCCCCGATCACGTCATGGGCATCTCGCCTATCTCGGTGAAGCTGCGTTTTGATAGCTCGAACCGGCCCATTGGCTTCCGCGTGACAAATTATGTGGATTGGATGCCGGTCGAGGAATGCGATCTCTCGGCGCAGAGCTTGCAGCAGGCCATCAGGCGGCTGTTTCCGCGCTTCGGGAGAGTTTAAATTGAGCGGGTTTCGCCGCGGTGTGATGAGCGCGCCAGCTTTGCTCGCAAGCGGCGCAGCAGCGAACCCGTCACCACATAAAGACCGGGGCTTTGTGCGAGTGGCAAAGCCCCGGTCGTGTTTCAAGGTGCCCCCGGATGTCAGTCGTAGGCCGGGCTTGGCTCCATCTCGGTTACCTCTGTATGCTCGTCAGATAATACATTGACCAGCACCGCGCCGATCACGCCGGCCAGCAGCGAGGCCAAGAAGATCCCTGCCTTCGCCCCGGCAAGCTCCAGCCCGGTGAACTCGGTTGAGGCGATGAACAGGGACATCGTGAACCCGATACCGCCCAGCCAGCTCACCGCATAAAGCTGCTTCCAGCTCACGCCGTCCGGCAGGTCGCCCAGCCCCAGCTTCACGGCGATCCACGACAGGAGCGTGATGCCGGTCGATTTGCCCAGCACAAGCCCCAGTATGATGCCAATGCTAATCGGGTGAGTCACCGTCCCAAGCAGATCACCGCGCAGGTCTACCCCCGCATTGGCGAGGGCAAAGATGGGGATGATGGCGTACGTCGTCCACGGGTGCAGCGAGCGCTCCAAACGCTGGAGCGGGCTTTCAAGCTGGCTGGAGATCCTGTTCACGGTTTGCAGCGCCGCCTGCCGGACCCCGCCGTGCGCGCCCAACTCGATCCGCTGGTAGGGCTCGTCAAACTCACGCAGGATCATGTTCAACTGCGCGACGAATGCGCTCGCGTTCACCGTCCGGCGCGCGGGAATGGTCATCGCCGCGAGTACACCCGCGATGGTCGGATGGACGCCCGAGATCAGGAATGAATACCACAGGCCCAGACCAAGCAGGGCATAGGGGATCGGTTTGTAGACGCGCCAGACACTCAGGACGACCATGACGGCGAAGATCGCCAGGCCCACGAGTAGAGGCATCAACTGGATCCCGTCGGAGTAGAACAACGCAATCACCAGAACCGCGCCCAGGTCGTCGGCAATCGCCAGCGCGGTAAAGAATATCTTGATCGACAGCGGGACGCGGCTGCCGAGCAGCGCCATCACACCCAGCATAAAGGCGATGTCCGTCGCCATCGGCACGCCCCACCCCGACGCACCGGGACCACCGGCGTTGATCAGCGTGTACAGTAGCGCCGGTACGAGCATACCGCCCACGCCCGCCATAAGCGGTAAGATGGCTTTGCGTGGCTTCGATAATTCGCCCACCAGCACCTCACGTTTGATCTCCAGCCCGACGACGAAGAAGAAGATCGCCATCAGGCCGTCGTTGACCCAGTGTACCAGGTCGTGTTCGAGGTGGAAGTTGCCGATGCTAATGGCGAGCTTTGTGGCCCACAGGTTGAAGTACAGGTCGCTCCAGGGGGAGTTTGCCCAGATCAGCGCAATGAGCGCGGCGATCATCAGCACAATGCCGCCGCTCGTCTCAAGCTGCATAAAGTCCGAGAAGATGCGCCGCACCCGCGCACCAAGCGGGTTCTCAATCGCCGCCTGCAGCGAGTCGACATCCCACGGGCCCCGGTAGCGCTTGCCGTTGATGAAGAAGGATGGCGTGCCGGTCACACCGCTCTTCAGGCCGCTCTCAAAATCCTCGCGCACCCGCTCGGTGTAGACGCCCTCGTCAAGCTCGCGCTCAAAGCGCTCGACATCCAGCCCGATCTCTCTGGCATATTGCACGAGGTTCGCGCGGCTGAGCTTGAGCGGCCCCGCCTGAAAGAGCCGGTCGTGCATCTCCCAGAACTTACCCTGAGCGCCCGCCGCCTCCGCCGCTTCTGCGGCTAACTGGGCATGGGGATGACGGTCAGTGAGTGGGAAGTGGCGAAATACGTAGCGGTAATGCTCGCCCAGCCGCTCTTCCAGTTCTGAAAGAATACCCTTTACCGCGCCGCAATGGGGGCATTGAAAATCACCGTACTCTACCAGTATGACAGGGGCGTCCTCCGGGCCCCGTATATGATCCCGCGCAAGATCAACAGGCGGTATCAGGCTTGGTGCAGTTGAATTAGCCGCCATACACTTTCCTCATTTAAGCTAGACGCCGCCACCAGGCGGCAAATGGACATTCCGAATGGTAATCGGGTGGCAGGTGCTGTTTGGTTAGGAGCATGCCTGGGAAGTTTACGAAGATTTTAGCAGAAACATGCAGCCAAAACACCGTTGAACAAACGGTTTTATATAGAATTCTAATGTTAGCGCTCCGCCGGAATTAAAAACCGGCCCCGACTGCGAGGTTCACCCGCAGCGAGGCCGGTCTGACAGCAAGGCCATCGCCCCGCCTACCCGCTCTCCTCCGCCGCCCACGACAGCGCGTTCGCCGCAAAATCCATCCAGGCGTTCGAGTGCTTGTAGCGCACCAGCACCCACTCGCTCTCCGGCGCATCGTGCAGAGCCGGGTCCACGTCGAAGAGCTTTGACGAGTCAAGCCGCCAGGCGCGGTGATGGACCTCGTCGCGCAGGCGGAAGGCCATGTCCTGGTCCACCAGTGCCAGGAAGGCGACGTTACCCGCCGTTGCCAGCCCACGCCGCCCGCCGACGGTCGTCTCCCGTATCGTGGGGTCGGCCCCGGCCAGCTTCTCCTTGATCGCCTCGAACAGCGCCTCCGGCGGCAGGTCTGCTGCGCCCGGCGATCCCGGCTGCGCAACGACATCCTGCCCGAGCTCGCCCTCCTGCTCGGAGATCGGCTCGTCGGCGTCCGTCTGCTTCGGTGGCTTGCGGGCGTCGGTTGCCATGATGTCGTCAGGGTCCATATTCCCCGATGAGTGGATGGTCATTCCAGTTCCTCCTCCGTTACATCCTGTGCTATCTGGACTTTACTCCCCTTCTCCTGCGATTGTGGCAGGCCGCCCGGCGTGATGTCAGGCGCTACACCGGCTGGCGGAAGCGCCGGTAGCCGAACAGCAGCACCAGCGCAAACGCGAGCACGGCCAGCACCGCCAGCGCGATCCACTCGAACTGGCCCGGCAGGTCGCCGCCCAGCATGATGTCCTGAAAGCCGACCATCGCGTGTGTCATCGGCGCGATGAAACCCACGTAGCGCACCGGGACGGTGAAGTTATCCAGCGGCAGGATGAAGCCGCTGAAGAAGATCGACAGCAGCAGCATCAGCATCGCAAGCTGCACCGCCTGCGTATCCGAGTTGGAGATCGTCGAGATCACAAACCCGACGCCGATCGACGCGACCAGGAACAGCGCCGTAAGCCCGGCGAACACCCAGGGGTTGCCCAGGAAGGGCACTTGCAGCGGCACGACCATCAGCCCCACGAGCGCCGCCGTGATCAGCCCGACGTACAGCAGGTACGCCAGGTACTTGCCGAGGATGACCTGCAGCATCGACACCGGGGCCACGCTGAAGAACTCGAACGCGCCCCGGTAGCGCTCGCGCACGAGCGACAGCGCGCCGAGCGTCACCGCGATATGCTGCAGGATCAGCACCGCCACCCCCGGCGCAAAGAACTGCATCAGGTCAAGCGCCTCGCCCTGGAGGTTCTCGTTTTGCTGCTCCAGCGGGGCAACGAACACGTTGGCGGGCATCGCGCTCACTTGCGTGATGTCCTCGTCAAGCTCGTCGATGCGCTGTCGCAGCTCCGCGATCTGTTGCTCGCGCCCCTCGACCTCGCCCTCGCCAATCGCCTGCTCCAGGTCTGCCAGGTCTTCGCTCAACTGCATCAGATCCTGGCTCATCCCCGGCTCAAGCTCGTCGTCGGTCATGGCGACGGCAGCCAGTGCGGGGCTTGCCGCGAGGATCGCCAGCGTGCGGCTCATCTCGCCGATGTCCCGCCCGACATCCTCGTCCTCCTCGCCCGCAAGCGGGTTCTGCTCCAGCGCATCGAGCGCCGCCCGCGCTTCGTCAAGCTGCTGGCTGACGCTATCCGCGTTCTGCTGAAGCTGCTGCACCGACTCCACAGCGAACACCTGGTTGATCGCGTCGATCTGCGTATAGGCGGAGTACTGGAGGTACTGCTCCTGCTGCGGGTTGATCTCGTTGTAGATGAAGGTGAACGGCGCGCGCTGGCCGGAGCTTAACAGTTCCTGGTAATTCCCCGGCAGCACCTCGACGACGTCAAGCTGCTCGTTCTCCAGAAGCTGCATCGCCGTGTCGAGGTCTGACCCGGCATACACCAGATCGAAGTTCAGTTCCAGCACCTCGCGCACGCGCTGCACACGCGCATCGTCGGATAGTTCGTCCGGCACGACCAGCCCGACGCGCAATGGCGGGGGCGTGCCGCGATAGCCGAGGCCGAACAGCAGCAGGATCAGGAAAGGCCCGACGAGCAAGCTAAGCAGCAGCCGGGGCTGCCGCCGGATTTCGTTCAGTTCCTTCCCGAAGAAGGCCAGCAAACGGATGATCAGTTTCATCAGGTCATTACCTCGGCAAGGTCGCGCTCATCTTCCTGCTGCATCAGGATGCGGAAGATATCGTCAAAGGGCGGCTCGTACTTCTCCGCCTGCTGGATATCGATGTCGGAGCCCCGCGCAAACAGGCTGATGATGTCCGGCAGCATCTCGCCGGAGTTCTCTACATACACGTGAATGCGCCCCGGCTGGCTCCCGATGCGATGCGTGCGCAGCACACCCGGCTCCCGCTCCAGCAGCCGGACCGTCTCCAGCGTGCGCTCCGGCGCGACGGTCAGCGCGATAACCTCGCCGCCAAGCGCACGGCGACGCAGCCCCTCCGGCGTGTCGACCGTCATCAGCCGGCCCGCGCGCATCACCGCGACGAGGTCGCAGTAGGCCGCCTCGTTGACGTATTGCGTGGTGATGAATAACGTGTTGCCCTGCGCCCGGTACTCCTGCAGATAATCCCACACGCGGCTGCGCAGCTCCGGGTCGATACCGGCTGTCGGCTCGTCGGCGAACAGCAGCCGGGGCCTGTTGAGTAGCGCCGCTGCAAGCTGCAAGCGCCGTTGCATCCCGCCGGAGAGCTTCGATGCGAGGCGCTTTTCCGCCGGCTTCAACTCGACCAGTTCCAGCATTTCATCGATTCGCTTGCCGCGCTGGAACCAGCTAATGCCGTACAGCGACGCGACAAAGTTGAGGTTCTCGCGGACGGTCAGCTCCGGGTACAGGATGAACTGCTGCGGCATATAACCGACCCGCTCGCGCGTCCGGTTGTGGAAGCGCGCCGGTTCCTCGCCCAGCACCTGGATCTCGCCTTCGTCGGGATGGTACACGCCGAGCATCAGGCGGACGGTCGTCGTCTTGCCGCTGCCGCTCGGACCAACCAGCCCAAAGACCGCCCCATCCGGCACGTACAGCGACAGGTCGAACACGCCCACCCCCGGCTGGAACTCCAGCCTCACGTCGTGCATATCGACGATACGCTCCGACGAGGCGGAATGTGTGGGCGTCTCCCTTATAGTGTCTTCAGCAATGGTCATCTATCTCTCTCTGCTCCGGCCCGGGTCGCAGCCCGGCCCCCCTGGCACACCGCACGTCGCGCTGACGGCGGTCGGCCCGGTCGATCGTGTCGTAGAATGTCTGATAATTGGAAGTCCTCACTCACCACTCAGCAGGAAGGTTTCAACGCGCCCCGGGCTGCAGAGTGCATCTCCTCTCGTCCGCCAGACAAGCGGCGAAAGTCACGCCGTCAGCCATACCGACATCTTCTCCACCATGTCCTGCACATCCAGCGGCAGCAGGTGGTCATCAATATCCCACCGCCGCATCATCTCGGCATCAGGTGTCTCAGCGCTGATGACGATCAAAGGCACCATGGCAAGCATTTCCACCTCTCGCAGCAGGCGCATCTCGCCATCCGAAACGCGTCCCGCCTTTGACAGTACAACCAGCTTCGGCTTAACGTTCTCCACCAGCCGCCGTGCTTCCTCCACATTCGCGACGCCAACGGCGAGGTAGCCTCGGATGACCAGGTTGGCAACGACGAGCCGCCGGAAGCTCAGCTCTTTTGAAATGACGAGCACGTACATGTGCGGCATCCCAAATGATTCATGAGAGGTGTTTTCTGGAAACGTGAAGTGCCCGATGTCTGACATGCTTTTACGTTAGCAAAGGCATCCTAAAAAAGTCCCAAATCGCTCTAAATATTTCCTAAATCAAAACAGGGAATGTGAAGCGGCTGGCGGCAAAACAAAAGAGCCCGCTGTTGCGGGCTCCGGGCTGGCAGGTGCGGGCGGTAACTATGCGCTCTCAGGCAGTGCCGAGTGCAGCAGGTAGCCGACGCCGGGCACCGTCTCCAGCAGGTTCTCGTACTCCTTGCCGATCTTCTTGCGTATCCGGCCAAAGTAGATGTACAGATAATGGCTCGCATCCCGGTACTCAGGGCCCCACACCTTCGCGAGCAGTTCGCTGTGGCTGACCACCGTGTCGAGGTTCTGCGCCAGCACGGCCAGCAGCGCGAACTCTGTCCGCGTCAACTGCAGGTCCACGCCGCCGACGAATACACGCCGCGCCTCCAGGTCGATGACCAGCCCGCCGAGTTCAACCTTGCCCAGCCGCTTCGGGGACTCCGCCGCTTCGGAGCGCCGCATCACCGCGCGCACCCGTGCGAGCAGTTCGTCGTAACCAAACGGCTTCGTGACATAATCATCCGCCCCGGCGTCGAGCGCGCGGACCTTCAAGTCCTCCTCGTCGTAGGCGCTGAGCACGACAATGGGGATATCCGCCTGGGCACGCACCCAGATGCACACATCGATGCCGCTGATGCCGGGCATCACCAGGTCGAGCAACACCAGGTCCGGCGGGTTGCTCTTGATAATCTCGATCGCCTCCGCACCGTCTGCCGCCTCGCGCACGGTATAGCCGCGCTTCTCAAGGTTCACTCGCGCCAGCTTGCGGATCTTCTCGTCGTCGTCAACGATTAATACATCGGTCATATCCCTGACTCTTCCTCACCCGTTTTCTATGGTTGGCCATTTGGAAGAGCGCCGTTTGGTGCGCCCCCTTCTCCTCCCAACGCCGCCGCGATGGCTGTGCAACCATCCGCGCAGCCCGTCCGCTGGCAGGTCTATCTTTCTTTATACCATACTCAGCGCCCTAATTCATAGCTGGCGGCAAAATCCGCCTCCGTGTTGCTGAGGAATTTGATCCACAGATGCCACAGATGGCACAGATGAAAACAGGTTGATCCACGAATGTCACGAATAACACGAATGGAAAAATCATTGTGACATTCGTCATTCGTGGACTCATTTACTTTTATCTGCGTCATCTGTGGACTCATTTACCCCAGCCGGAGGCCGGGCGTAGGCGATATTTAGGATTTTTTTAGACGTCGTTTGGAACTTTTTTAGTCCAAAGGTGCTAAATTATGTGCGTAAAGAGATGGGATTGGTAGAACTCGACTGGTAGCCAGGTAGTCCTTTACTGGTAGATCGCTTTCTGGTGGTAGCAGGCTGACAGTCGGGTAAGGTTGGCCAGGGGATTTACAGGTCTTTTAAGTGCGGGGGGAACTCTGGCAGAACCGGGGATAGGTATCGTAACACAGCGAGCTGGTGTGTTTGGCAACGTGAGGGGGAAGCTGTTTACTGGTAGCCAAACTTAGCAGACTTGCGGGAAAGCCGCCCAGTGAGGGCGGCTTTTTCGTTTGTGGAGCGAGCCCGACACACGAAAAAACCTGCCGCTTGGCGGCAGGCTCCGATGCCTAACGTTGTTGCCAGTGTCGTGCAGCCCTAAGTCGTTGGGCGGTTGACAAGGCCCCAGATCAGGCTGATCACAAACAGAACCACAAAGATCCAGAACAGGATCATCGCGATGTCGGCGAAGGCCGAGGCTACGACGCCAAACCCGAACAGCGCCAGAATCAACGCGATGATGAACAACACGATCGCGGCACGCAGCATGGTACTTCCTCCCACGGCTACTCGAAGAGACCAATAAAGAAACGTTACGTCCGGCGACAGCCTCTTGCGCCGGAGGTGGATAAAAAGGAGAGGGCCCCTCGCATCCACCTTTGTCCTACTACCATGCTAGCACTACCGCCCTAAAAAAGTCTTAAACGGGTTATAAATAATTCCTATATTTTGGGGAGCGCCCTGCCGCCGCGTCAATCCGCCGCTGGCGCGTCGCGCGGATCGGCAGCGGCAGGCTGAGCGGCGGGAGCCCCGCGCCGCACCTGCACCACCAGCATGCCGATCGCCGCGAGGGCCAGCCCGGCGATCCCCTGCACCGTCAGCCGCTCGCCGAGGAAAACCCAGGCCAGGATCGCGATCTGGATCAGCATGGTGTTGTTGATGATGCTCGACTCCGTCGCCGAGAGCGTGCGCAGTGTGTGGTTCCACAGCGTGAAGGCAAAGGCACTGTTGACGACCGCCAGCCACGCGATGATCAGCCAGTGGGTGAGGTTCAGCGCGGGCATCCCCTGCACCGCGACGCCGGTCGCCAGCAGCGCGATAGCCCCGATGCCCATCGTGACGACCGTCACCGTCATCGCGTCGAGGTCGCCGCTGCGGTTGACGCTCCGCCCCAGTACTGACGAGATCGAATTGGCGAGCACCGTCAGCAGGCCAACCAGCAGGCCGACCACCTCCCGCGCGGGGAAGTCAACCGGGTAGAAGTACACCGCGACGCCCGCCATGAACACGGCAATGCCGATCCACTGGAGCGCCGTCGGGCGCTCGGCGAGAAGGACGATGCCGAGCAGCGCCGTGACGATCGTGGTGAAATTCAGCAGCAGCGACAGCGTGACGGCGGGCAGGTAGTCCAGCGCGACGAAGCTCGCGCCCTGCGTCACCGCGTAGTAGATCAGCCCCAGCAGAATGAGGCGCAGCCACCCCCGCCGCGACACAGCGCGCAGCGATCTCAGCTTGCCAGAGCGCAGCGCAAACGGCAGCAGGCACAGGAAGGCCAGCGTGTAGCGCAGCCCTGCGAACGTCAGCGCGGGGATGTCCGCCAGGCCGATCTTGATCAGCACCCAGGAAGTAGACCACAGGAAGGTGACGAAGAGTGCCTGGAGCACGGCGCGACTATGGGGCGAGAAACGCGAGAGCATCATCGGGCCTCCTGACATAAACGAGAACCGCTTATTATAGCTGTTTTCGTCCGCCAGTCGAACCCTATCCAACCGCCCCGGAGCAAGGCGGTATCTCATGTTCTCATCCTCTAGCCGCGACGTTTATCCGCGGCGCTTCCCGACGAACCTCACCCCTCACCCCTACCCCGCGAAGCTCGCCTTGGTACTCTCATAGAGCGCAATCCCGACCGCGATGGCGAGGTTCAGCGAGTCGATGGCGTCGGTATGCGGGATGGTCACGCTCGTGCCGAGCGTGCGGAACTCATCCGGCAGGCCCGCGCTCTCGTTGCCGAAGATCAGCGCGAACGGCGGCGTGAACCACGCCTCCTGCAGGCGCGTCGTGCCGTCCGTCATGAAGGAGTACAGCGCGTGGTCTTTGAACGCCTCGCGGTAGGCGTGGATCGACTCGAACTCCGCGAAGCGCGTCCGGAACAGCGCGCCCATCGACGCCCGCACCACACGCGGGTCATAGATGTCCGCCGCCGGAGGGATGATGGCGAGGTCGGAGATACCGAAGCCCTGCATCGTGCGCAGGATGGTGCCGAGGTTGCCCATGTCGCCGGGGTTGACGAGCACGAGGTGGCTCGCCGCCGGGTTGAGCTGCAACGCCGCCTTGCGAAACACGCCGATGGCATACGTATCGCCGCGCTGGGCCAGCCGCTCGACGGTCGAGTCGGCCACCTCGAACGGGATGCCGTGCTCCGCACACAACGCGCGGATCTTCCCCACCCCGGCGTTGCCCTCGCCTTTGGAGTGGATAAGCACCCTCACGGCCTGCTCGGGCCGGTACTCCAGCAACTCAATCGTCGTGAATACGCCAAAGCTGTAGGAGTGCTCGAAGTTCTTGCGGTAGCTTTTGAGGCGGATGGTCATCTTCTCTGCTCGGCGAGGCGGGCGCGCCGCCCGGTGTCATTTGTCACATCCCTGTCCGGCGGCTCTGTGGTCTGTACATGATTGTGCTAAAATTGGGATATGGACGACCGATTGCTTGCCCCCCGGATGGTACGCGCCCCGGAGTTTGCACCCGGCGAGTGGCTTAACGTTGAGCAGCCGCTCACGCGAGAGCGCCTGCTCGGTCGTACCGTGCTGATCGACTTCTGGGACTACACCTGCATCAATTGTATTCGTACCCTTCCCTACGTGACAAGCTGGTACGAGCGCTACGCCGCGTGCGACTTCGTGGTGGTAGGCATACATACGCCCGAGTTCCCCTTTGCCCGCTCCCGCACGCAGGTCCAGAGCGCCATCGAGGAGTACGGCATTCGCTACCCGGTGCTGCTCGATAATGACTACGCCAACTGGGATCGCTACGCGAACCGTGCCTGGCCGACCAAGTACCTGATCGACCGGGACGGCTACATCCGCTACCACGTGCGGGGCGAAGGGCGTTACGCGGAGACGGAACGGGCTATTCAGGCGGCACTGCGCCTGCACAACCCCGACGCCAGCTTCCCGCCGGTGATGGAGCCACTCCGTCCGGAGGATCAGCCCGGCGCGGCCTGCTACCCTACCACACCGGAACTGTACGCCGGCTACCAGCGCGGATCGCTTGGCAACCGGCAGGGCTACGCCATGGGCAGCCCTATCGTGTACGAGCTTCCGCCTGCCCGCGAGCGCAAGGAGCCGTTCTTCTACGCGGGCGGCATCTGGCGGGCCGGCCCGGAGAGCTTCTCGTTTGCCGGGCAGGAGATGGGCCGCATCCTACTGCCGTACCGCGCCGTCGGGGTCAACGTCGTGCTCAGCCCGTCCGCCGACCCGGTCGAGGTGACGCTTAACCTGCGCCCCGCCGGTGTCGAGCCGCGGGTTGAGGTCTTTCAGGACGGCCAGCCGCTAACGCCGGAGAACGCCGGAGCCGACATCCTGTACGACGACGGCGGCATTACGTATATCCTCGTCGACCGCCCACGCATGTACGAACTGGTGCGCAACCCGGAGTATGGCGCGCACGAGCTTGAGTTAATCTTCCGCGCGAACGGTCTGGCCCTGTACTCATTTACATTCACGTCCTGCGTTGTGCCGGGGTCGTAAAGTGACCCCGGCCCTGTTTGATCTCCATCGCCGAAGCGGTAGCACCCGCAGAGCCGCCTGCTCTTAAGGCGCTGAACATGAAGAAAGGGGTTAACCAGACCCACCATGCTACGATCCCTGCTTCTCTATCTTGCACAGGCAGCCTGGGCCCAGAAGATCGTCAGCAACTGGCGCGTCACCAAGCGTGTGGTGCGGCGCTTCGTCGCCGGGGAGACGCTTCAGGAGGCGGTTGAGGTGGTGCGCCAGCTCAACGCCAAAGGGCTGACCGCCACCCTCGACGTGCTCGGGGAGAGCATCGACGAGCCGGGCAAGGCGCGCGCCATGAAAGATGCCTATATCGAGCTATTGGAGGCCATCGATGCCAACGACCTCGACGCGTGGGTCTCGCTGAAGCTCACCGCGCTGGGGCTTGACGTGGACGAGGCGCTCTGCCGCGACAACCTGCGCCAGATCCTCGCCTGCGCCCGCGACCTCGACCGCGACATCCGCATCACCATCGACATGGAGGACCACACCTACACCGACCGCACGCTTGACATGTTCCGCGCGCTACGGGCGGAGGACGGTTTCGACAACGTGCGCACGGTGATCCAGGCGTACCTGTACCGCAGCGACGACGACATCGCCCGGCTGGTCGAGGAATGTGCGGGCATCCGCCTGTGCAAGGGCGCGTACAAGGAGCCTCCCAGCGTCGCCTACCCGAACAAGCGCGACGTGGATCAGGCTTACATCCGCAACATGGAGGTCCTGCTCAAAGCGGCCAGCAATGGCTGCGGCTACCCCGGCATCGCAACCCACGACGAGCGGATCATCAACCAGGCGAAGGGCTTTGCGGCGGCCTTTGGCATCCCGCGCAGCCGTATTGAGTTCCAGATGCTGTACGGCGTGCGCAGCGCGCTGCAGGAGGAACTCGCCGCACAGGACTACCGCGTACGGGTATACGTCCCGTATGGCACGGAGTGGTATCCGTACTTCATGCGCCGCCTCGCCGAGCGCCCCGCCAACGTCTGGTTCTTCGTCAGCAACTTCTTCCGGCGCTAGGCTGGCACCGCAGCCTGCTGTCACCTCCTCACATTCTGGCCCTTTTCCCATATGGGAGAAGGGCCAGCAGCCCCACCGTGCCAGTTCGTTGATGATTGCATCGAAGCCCTGTACGATTAGAGGGTGGCAATCCCTTTGAAACTGGACGGGCTGCAAGCATGGACCGTGTTGAACAGCGCCTCCTGCCGGTCATCAGCCGCATCTGGCCGGAGATGGCCGACCTGAGTGACATCGAGCGTCAGAACGCCGTTGTCACGTTCGGGGCGCTGCTGTACATCGTACCGCTGAGTCTGATCGGGTTCGTCTGGCTGGCTGCCGTCAGCAACCTGCGCGTGCTGAGCGCCAACTGGGGGTTGATGCTCGCGCTGTTCGCCCTCATCGCGGCCTTCCAGCGGTTCTACCTCTTCCTCATCGTCGAGATCAGCCCCGGCGTCTACGGCACAACCGCCAGTTCAGTCGAGGGAATCGTCACCTGGTCCGCGGCGCTCGTCTTTGGCGCGAGCGTGCTGTGGCTCATCGTGCTGGCGGACCTCACCCGGCTGCTCATCGACTGGGAGCGCGACGCCCGGATCGTCGAGAAGATGACCAGCGTGCGCGATGCCCTGCTCAACACCACGTCGAGCGTGATCCCCGCCCTGCTGGGGC
>Ga0116169_1002207_pt1 | contig 14706 bp, 12 predicted proteins | sample AD_UKC130_MetaG_FD_89796 | JGI IMG/M metagenome (GOLD analysis project Ga0116169, IMG submission 89796) | Active sludge microbial communities of municipal wastewater-treating anaerobic digesters from Canada - AD_UKC130_MetaG | ecosystem: Engineered > Bioreactor > Anaerobic > Digestate | place...
CTGCGCACCGGTACCGAGTTTCGGGTGGGTGAAAAAGTGCAGCGTTGAGCGAGCCGTTTGAGGGGGCCCATGCTCGGGTCCCTATGTTTTTTCGCCGCGCTAAGCCGTGGGGCAGGATTGCTGTTATATTTCTCCCTCCTCAGTAATATAGTATACTGTCCAACCTCATGTCGGTGAGGACGCCTATACTTAGGAGGGGAGCCCAAATGGAAAAGTTTAGCATTTTTTCCCATATCGCCGAGCGGACCGCCGGAAGCATCTACGTAGGTGTGGTGGGCCCTGTCAGAACGGGAAAGTCCACCTTCATTAAACGCTTTATGGACCTATTCGTCATGCCCAACATCACCGACATTTACCTCAAGGAGCGGACCCGGGATGAGCTGCCCCAAAGTGGGGCAGGCCGGACCATAACCACAACCGAACCCAAATTTGTGCCCGATGAACCGGTGGAGATCACCTTTGCCGAGAACACCAAGGCCCGGATTAGACTGGTGGACTGCGTTGGCTACACCGTGGCCGCTGCCAAAGGTTATGAGGACGACAGTGGGCCGCGGCTGGTGCGCACCCCGTGGTTTGAGCAGCCCATCCCCTTTCAGGAAGCCGCGGAGCTGGGGACGCGCCGGGTGATCACTGAGCATTCCACAATCGGATTGGTGGTGACCACAGACGGTTCCATAACCGACCTGCCCCGCAGTGAGTACGAAGGGCCGGAAACCAGGGTGGTGGAGGAACTCAAGGCCCTGGGTAAACCCTTTGTGGTAGCCCTCAACTCGGCGCATCCCAACAGCCCGGAAACCCAGGAGCTGGCCCAACGGCTGCGGGAGCTTTACGGGGTGACCGTTGTGCCTTTGGACTGCTTGCGCATGAGCCAGGAGGATATTCTGCAGCTCTTTGCCGCGGTGCTCCTGGAGTTTCCCCTGCGCGAGTTCAATGTGCGCTTGCCCAAATGGGTGCAGGAACTGAAGGAAGACCACTGGCTGCGGCAGGTCTACACAGATTTGGCTTGGGAGACGGTTTTGCGCCTGAAACGGGTGAAAGACGTGCAGCGGCTGGCTGTGGAGGCCTTTGAAGCAGCGGAACACGTTCAGATGGTACGTGTGGAAAGCATGGATTTAAGTACCGGCAAGGTCACTTTGGATGTGATCCTCAACAATCACCTCTTTTACGATATCCTTGCTGAACTGACGGGTCTCGAAGTCGAGGGTGATCATCATCTGATGCGTTTGATGCAGGATTTAACTGCAGCCAAGCGGGAGTATGATAAGATCTCCGCCGCGCTGCAGCATGTGCGGGAAACGGGCTACGGCATTGTCATTCCCAGTCTGGAAGATATTACCTTCGAACAGCCTGAACTGATCAAGCAGGGGAGGAACTTTGGGATTAAACTAACCGCTAGCGCCCCCTCCATCCATATGGTGCAGGCCAGCATTCAAACGGAGGTCACCCCCTTTGTGGGTACGGAAAAGCAGGGTGAAGAGCTGATCCGCTCTTTAACCGAGGAGTTTGAACGGGATCCCAACATTCTGTGGGAACGGGACTTTTTAGGCCGCTCCCTGCAGGATCTGGTGCGGGAAGGAATCAACAGTAAGCTCTACCGTATGCCCGAACACGCCCAGGAAAAGCTGCAGGAGACGTTGAGTAAGATTATCAATGAAGGCAGTGGCGGACTGATCTGCATCATCCTCTAAACCCTGCATCCCAAGGTGAGAGCACAGTTGTTCTCACCTTTTTAACTGCCCATTAATGGTGGCCCTGCCCCGGATATGTTATGTTATTAACAGCTGTTAGGGGGCAGAAAGACTATGGCAGTAATTGTGCAGAAATATGGAGGTTCATCGGTAGCAGATACGGAAAAGGTGCTGGCTGTTGCCCGCCGGGTGGTGGATACGGCCAGGCAGGGTCACCAGGTGGTGGTTGTGGTCTCGGCCCAGGGCAAGACCACGGACCTGCTCATTGCCAAGGCGAAGGAGATTTCTAAAAGCCCGCCCAAGCGCGAGCTGGACATGCTCTTGGCCACAGGTGAACAGGCCTCCATAGCCCTTTTGGCCATGGCCATTGACTCTTTGGGACAGCCTGTGATCTCCTTGACCGGTCCCCAGGGTGGTATTCTCACCGATACCCAGCACACTAAAGCCCGGATCCGCATGGTGGACGGGGCGCGAATCAGGGCCGAGCTGGACAAGGGCCAAGTGGTGATTGTAGCGGGCTTTCAGGGACTTACCCCCAACAATGATATTGCCACCTTGGGCAGGGGTGGATCCGATACCACGGCGGTTGCAGTGGCGGCGGCGTTAGCTGCGGAAGTGTGTGAGATTTACACGGACGTGGATGGCGTGTACACCGCCGATCCCCGTCTGGTACCGGAGGCCCGGAAGCTGAGGGAAATAGATTATGGAGAAATGCTGGAGCTGGCCTTTCAGGGTGCCAAGGTTCTGCAGCCCAGATCTGTGGAAGTTGCAGCCGTTTACGGAGTACCCATCCACGTGCGCTCGAGCTTCTCCTTCGAAGCAGGAACGATAGTGAGAGAGGTGAATTCAGTGGAACGGGAAATCGCTGTTACGGGGGTAGCCTCGGATGAGAATTGGGCCAAGGTGACGCTGGCAGGTATTCCCAGCGATGTGCATACGCTGTGCCATATCTTCTCCACGCTGGCCAAGGCGGGTATTAACGTGGATATGATCGTGCAGGCCGCTGCCTCCAAGGGTTCTACCCATCTCAGCTTTACCGTGCCCCGGGAGGATTTAGAGGAGACCCTCAGTACCATTGCCAAGCTCAAGTCTGATCAGGACTGGGAAGTGTTCGCCGACGACAATGTGGCCAAGGTTTCCATAGTCGGTGCAGGGATGATGACCAATCCTGGCGTAGCCGCGAAGATGTTTGAGGCCCTGACCGAAGAGAACATCCCCGTATCCGTTGTGTCCACGTCCGAAATCAAGGTATCCTGCTTGGTTCCCCGGGAGCGCCACGTGGATGCGCTGCGGGCCTGCCACAGAAAATTTGAGCTTGATGCCGTGAAATGACTTGCCTTTTGGCGCAGAACGTGGTATCCTTATAAGTGCGTCGGGGCGTGGCGCAGTTTGGCTAGCGCGCTACCTTGGGGTGGTAGAGGTCGCCTGTTCAAATCAGGTCGCCCCGACCATTTTTTCTTCAACTGATTAATGCGCCGCCTGTCTACAGGCGGTTTTTTTGTGTTTCTAGCATGGCAGGAACTGGGGGAGCGATGTGGAAGTAGCTGCCAGTGTCCTGCGGCTGGCTGTGGTGCTTATTGCGGTCATTTGTGTTATAATTGTAAGGGCGCGGTTCGCATTGGCAGGATCAGCAGTAAACTGTGCTAAATACTCCATAGGGGATATGGAGGGGGGATGCCATTGAGCAAGAAAGCGGTCTGTATGGCAGTTTTCTTTGTGCTGCTCATGGAGGCAGCGGGGGCAGCTGCTTACACAGCTGTAGCAGAACCGGCTCTTTTTGGTGCCCATGTGTTGGTGGCCGACTTGTGGGGACAAGGCCAGCCGAGCCTTCTTTTGGGTAAAGAAGGCGGCGTGTTTGTTCTGGAGGAGTCTGAGCCCCAGCCCCTCATTGAGGTGCCGGGACGGGTTACCGCCTTGGCAGCAGGTGATCTCACTGGGGATTTTCGCCCCGATCTGGCCCTGGGAACGGATCGGGGGGGAGCGTTGTATCTATATACTGAACGGGGCGGCATTTGGGAAAGGCACGGCCACGCCCAGTATCTATGGGATACCATCGTTGGTCTAGATATCCACGATTTCAATAACGACGGCTGGGGTGATGTGGTGGCGCTGACGGACAGGGGAGAAGCCTTCGTTTACCTCTCCCGGGAAGGCAACCTCTTTCCCCTGTGGAAGAGCCCCTCTGGTGAAGTGGTCGTGGGGATGGAAGTTGCAGATGTGGATGGCAACGGCTATCCTGACCTAGTTTATGCCCTACGCTCGGGTTATGTGGGCGTCTTGACCTGGGGGGGAGAGGAATTCGTCACCCTTTGGGAAAACTACCCATGGGGCGCGGTGGAAAGCCTACTGATCATTCCCCATGCCAGTTCTCCCGAGTGGCTGGTAGTAACCAGCCAAAAGATGTTCTACGCCTGGCGGTGGCAGAATGGAGAGGTGATAACCAGCCGGAAGTTTGAGGCCACGGCCTTAGGGGAACACCTTTTCTACATACCCCAGCAGGGCCTGCTTAGCTTATCGGGTGTTACGGGGATTTCCCTGTTCGATCTGGAGACCTCGGGGGTTGTGGAGAGATGGAGGGTGCCCGGGCTTTATGGCGATCACGCCTTCTATTTCGCCGGCGAGCTGTATTTTCGGGATAAAACCCAAGCCTATCTGCGTCTGGTGGAAGGTAGCCCCCAGTGGCGTTTATTCGTCGGGGACAAGGAAGTGACGGGTTTCATTGATGTCCTCCAGCGCGACGGCGAGCTGTTCTTCAGCTTGCTGGATCTAGCTCCCGTGTTGGGCCTGGCCCTCAACTTGGAAGGGAGTTGGCAGGTTACGGGAGCAGCGGGGGACGTTGCGCTGTGGCCTGGGCAGACCGTCCTGGGCTGGCAGGGGCTTTTGGTTCCCCTCGCCAATCCAGTGGTGGAGGAAGCAGGGGTCCCTTATGTGCCGGTGGATGTTCTGTCCCTTCTCGGCTGGACGGTGCAAATCGATTTCCTGCGTCAACAGGTTACCTTTTTGGAGAACTGGGGCTGGTGGGTCTAGACGGGAAGCTTTTCTCGCATCGAGGGAGGAAATTCTAAGAGAGTTGTTGAATGTAGCCCTGGTATAAACGATTTTTTGAGATCCAACTTAAGGGTTCGCTAAGAGGAGGAGACTGTGTGAAGGAATACGGAACAGAATTCTTACGCAATGTGGCCCTGGTGGGCCATGGAGGTACCGGCAAGACCTCGCTTGCCGAAGCCATGCTGTTCGTCTCTAAAGCAGTGAATCGATTGGGGAAAGTGACTGATGGGACGACAGTGATGGACTTTGATCCAGAGGAAGTGCGCCGCCAGATTTCAATCAATACCGCTTTGGCTCCCGCCGAGTGGAAAAACCATAAAATTAACATCATCGATACTCCCGGGTATTTCGATTTCGTGGGCGATGTGATCGCCGGTCTCACCGTGGCCGATGCGGCGCTGTTGGTAGTGTGCGCATCCTCGGGGGTTGAAGTTGGAACGGAAAAAAGCTGGACCTATCTAGAGGAGCAGGGACTACCCCGCACCGTTTTTGTGAACAAAATGGACCGGGAGAATGCCAATTTCGGTAAGGTGGTAGAACAGCTGCGGGAGTTCTTCGGTCCCAAACTGGTACCTGTGCAGCTGCCCATTGGCGAGGCAGATACCTTCAGGGGTATTGTGGACCTCGTGGCGATGAAGGCCTATTTCAAAGAGGGAGATGCGGTTAAGGAAGGGCCCATCCCCGCCGAGATGCAGGATCAGGTGGAAGCTGCCCGCGAAGAGATGATCGAGGCTGCTTCTGTTGCCGATGAGGAGCTCATGGAGAAGTATCTCGAAGGCGAAAGCTTGACCGACGAAGAGATTGAACGGGCGGTGCGCCTAGGGACCCAAACCGGCGAATTGGTGCCGATCCTCTGCGGCAGCGCCCAATCCACTTTCGGTGTTGCACTGCTCAACGATCACATTGTGCAGTGCATGCCCTCACCTGCCAACCGCACCATTGCCGGCACCAATGCCCAGGGCGAAGCGATCACCATCAGTGCTGCCGACAGCGATCTGGCTGCTTTGGTGTACAAGACTATGGCCGACCCCTATGTTGGCAAGCTCACACTGTTTAGGGTCTTCTCCGGCACCATCCGCTCTGACAGCAGCTGCTTCAATGTACGCACCGGCCGTGACGAGCGGATCGGCCAACTGTTCTTGATCAAGGGCAAGGAGCAGATCCCTGTAAGTAAGATCGGTCCAGGAGACTTGGGCGCGGTGGCCAAACTGCAGGAGACAACTACCAATGATACGCTCACAACCAAAGATAGTAAGATCGCCATTCAGCCCATCAGTTTCCCCAAACCCAATATGACTCTGGCCATCCAGCCCAAGGCGAAGGGCGACGAGGACAAGATCGCATCGGCCCTGGCCCGCCTCTCTGAAGAGGATCCCACCATTAAGGTGGAAAGAAGGACCGATACTGGCCAGAACCTGATTCACGGCATGGGTGATGTGCACATTGAGATCCTCACCAGTCGTCTGCAGAAGAAGTTTGGTGTTGAGGTTGAACTAAGCACGCCAGTGGTACCCTACCGGGAGACCATCCGTGGTCGGGCCAAGGCGGAAGGTAAACACAAGAAGCAAACTGGCGGCCGCGGCCAGTACGGCCACGTGTGGATCGAGATCTCGCCTGCTGATCCCGATGCGGAAGACCGCCTGGTCTTCGTAGACGATATCTTCGGCGGAGCTGTACCGCGCAACTACATCCCTGCGGTGGAGAAGGGGCTGCGGGAGATCCTAGATGATGGTCCCTTGGCCGGCTATCCCGTGGAAGGTGTCCGGGTATCTTTGTTTGACGGTTCTTACCATCCTGTGGACTCTTCCGAAATGGCCTTCAAGATTGCCGCAGGCCTGGCCTTTAGGAAGGGCTTTTTGGAGGCCAATCCTGTGCTTTTGGAGCCCATTATGAATGTGGAGATCACCGTTCCCGAAGCGTTCATGGGTGATGTAATGGGCGATCTGAACAAAAAGCGCGGCCGGATTCTCGGTATGGAGCCCCGGGGTGGCATGCAGGTGATCAAGGCGCAGGTACCCATGGCTGAGATGTTTAAGTACGCCATTGACTTAAGGTCCATGACCCAAGGACGCGGTTCGTTTACTTCTGAGTTTAGCCACTATGAAGAAGTTCCGGCCCAAATCGCCGAGCAGGTGATTGCGGAGAGCAAGAAAAAGGAAGAGTAGTCTTAGCTCTGTGTTCGCTAGGCCATGCAGCCCTGAGGGGCTGCATATTTTTTTGCCCGGGGCCATAGGTTGTATGGGGTGAAGGGATCATGAAGAAGAACAACTTGGAGACCTCCGGTTTCTGGCTGCAGCCCGCCGCTGTGTTTTCGGGGTTAGTGGTGGTCTTCGGCCTGCTGCTCCTCCTTTCCCTGGGCTTGGCGGTAGTGGTGCACCTGTCCTCTTGGCAGGCGCCTCACCGCTTGCTTAGGTTCCTGGCTCACCTGGCAGTTTTCCTGGGAGCGGGGTGGGCAGGGAAGAAGTGTATCCGCCGGGCTTGGATCCACGGGATCCTTGTTGGCCTGGTTGCCTTTGTACTCCTGGGCCTTTTAGGTTCTGCAGACCACGCCCTGGGGAGCTGGCTTTGGTGGCAGCGGCTCATTTCCGTTTTACTAACCGCCATGCTCGGCGGGATGATGGGTGGACTGTTCAAAAGGGCTTGAAGCAGGCGGGAAATTTTCCCGGGCTGCAGGACTAGATCCTTCATTAGCGAAAGGAGTATAATCAGAAGCAGTACATCTCACCAATGGAGGAGCAAGTCAAGCGGCTATGAACGTGAGTTTTGGGCAGCTGGCGGCAATCCTCTGTTTGATTCTGGTGCTGGGATCTGGTGTGTGGGCGCAGAACCGCATGATTGAGGTCGGGGGAAGTTCTGGGGGCTGGGAGGTCCTGGTGGCACCATCCCCGGTTTATGCCAGTATTACGGCGGGGACACCAGCCTTTGATCAGTGGGAAAACGGGCGCAGGCAAATCAGCTCCTTTGCCGAGGGAGAAACGGTGGAAGTTGTCCGCGATTACAACTATGAGTGGTACCTGGTCAGGGCTGATGACGGGCGCACAGGTTGGGTGCCCGTGGACAAGCTGGCCATTCCCGCAGATCCCGAAACCAATCCGGTACAGCTTCCCCAAGAGCTCTTGGAAGCTTATGTGAACATGCGGGGATTCACCTCGAAGACGGATCAGTTGGTCTGGGTGGACCTAGATCGTCAGCTCACCTACGTATTTCAGCTGCAGGCTGGCAGCTGGACGTTGGTTCGAACGATGCTCTGCGCCACTGGTACAAACAGCGCTCCCACACTGCGGGGAACCCACGAGATCGCGGAGCGGGGAGAATGGTTCTTCTCCGAGCGTTTTGGCCAAGGCGCTGCAAACTGGGTCCAGTTTTCCGGGCCCTACTTGTTCCATTCCCTGCCCATGGACAGGCAGCGCAATATAGTGGATTATACCTTAGGCAGGCGAAGTTCTGCCGGCTGTGTCCGGCTTTCCATGGAGGATTCCCGCTGGTTTTATGGGTTTATCAAGCGGGGAACAACGGTATTTGTGTATTAGATCTCGGCCCCATCTTGGAGATGGGGTGGTTTTATGAAAGGAAATGAGGTTCCATGATTGGATTACGGCAGAGTTGGCGAAGCAGACAGGGCTTGGTCTACAACATCCTCATGTTCGCCCTGCCCATTATGGCTGTGAACCTGCTGCAGCTGGTCTTCAATGCTGCGGACATGATCGTGGTGGGCCGCTTCGATGGCAGCCGAGCCTTGGCCGCGGTGGGGGCTACAGGTTCCCTGATCAACTTGATAGTGAACTTGTTCATGGGTTTATCCGTGGGGACCAGTGTAGCCGTGGCCCAGGCCTACGGAGCGCGCAAGCTGGAGGACATCCGCCAGTTGGTGCATACCTCCATCGCCGTGGGGATCATGGGCGGACTGGTAGCAACTAGTATTGGTTTGGTTTTTTGTGCTCCGCTCCTAAGCTGGATGGGCACGCCTGAGGACATCCTAGGCTTGTCCACATTGTACATGCGCATCATCTTTGTGGGCATGCCCGCCAGCATGGTTTTCAACTTTGGGGCGGCTATCCTACGGGCCGCCGGGGACAGCAGAAGGCCTATGTACTTCCTAGTTGTCAGCGGGATAGTAAACGTCCTGCTCAACCTGTTCTTTGTGGCTGTGCTGCGCCTAGGGGTGGCCGGGGTTGCGTTGGCGACCACCATGTCCCAGTATTTGGCTGTGGTGCTGATTATGGCTTCCCTCATGAAGCAGGAAGGACCCTTACGCTTCAACTGGCGGAGGTTGGCTGTTCATGGGGAGAAGCTTGTGTTAATCCTGAAAATCGGGATACCTGCAGGGCTGCAGAGTGTTCTTTTTTCCATATCCAATGTTCTAGTGCAGTCCGCGGTCAACTCCTTCGGCACGACTATGGTCGCGGCCAATGCGGCTTCCTCCAACGTGGAAAACCTGGTGGCAACCCCCATGAATGCCTATTACCAATCAGCCATCACCTTTACGGGTCAGAGCATGGGGGCGGAGGACTACGATCGCATTGACCAGATCGCCAAGCTTTCCACAGGGCTTGTGTTCGTGACCTGGTTTGTTCTGGGGGGCATAACCCTGTTCTTTGGTCGATCTCTGCTCGGTTTTTATACCAAAGATCCACAGGTCATCGAGTTAGGGATGCGGCGCATGAAGGTACTCATGTCACTTTACTTCACCTGCGGGATCATGAACGTCTTCCCAGGGTTAACCAGGGCCATGGGTTATTCGGTCCTGCCCATGCTCTCCACCCTGGTGGGTGCCTGCCTGCTGCGGATTCTGTGGTTGGTTACTGTCTTTCGCTGGTATCCCACGCAGTTCGTGTTGTTTGCCGTATACCCTGTGACCTGGACCTTGGCGGGGTTGGGGCAGGTGGCCAGCTTTTTCTACGCCCGCAGTCAAGTCCGGCGCCGCTTTATGACTCGCGCGCCAAGTGAGGTTGCCACGTGATAGGCGGCCGATGTTCGGTCTTGACAAGGAGTTTTTTCTCTGCTTAAATGAAAGTCAAACAGGAAAGACGATGAAGAGACGGAGCCATAAAAGTGGCCTTGACAGCGAGCCGGGGGCGGTGCAAGCCCGGTAAGAGCCCTTTATGGAAGGACACCTCGGAGTTGCCATCTGATACAAAGGATGTGCCGGTTTCCACCGTTATCTGGACCTAAGATGCTTCTGCTTAGCATGGCCATTGGGTGGCACAGCGACAATCTCGTCCCAAGCTGGACGAGTTTTTTGCTAAGGAGAGTGAATTAGGGTGGCACCGCGCCGTAAGCGCCCCTAACCTTCGTGGGTTAGGGGCGAGTTCATTTTAGGAGGCGAGATGAGCATGGAACGGACGCTTATTGAAGACCTGCCCAAATGTCTCGAGGAGCAAGTCCTGATCAAAGGCTGGGTCGAGCGAATCAGGGAGCTGAGCACAGTAACCTTCCTGATCGTCCGCGACCGGACGGGGAGGGTACAAGTTACTGCTGACCCGAGACTCCTTGCCCAACTGAGGATTGCCACAGAGAGCGTAGTGGCAGTCTGCGGAACAGTTGCGCCTGAGCCCCGGGCCAAGGCGGGTTATGAGCTGGTGGCTGAAAGCATTGATGTGCTGGCTGGTGCGGCGAATCTCCCCATCAACATCAACGGGCCCGTCCTGCAGGTGCCGCTGGAATTAATTCTGGACTATCGCGTTCTGAGTCTGAGGCATGCCCGCATCAACCCCATTTTCAAGATCCAAGCGGCCCTGGTCCATGGATTTCAAACCTTCCTGAACCAAGAAGGTTTTGTGCAGGTGTTCACTCCCAAAATCGTGGCCAGCGGCACCGAAGGGGGAAGCGAGCTTTTTTCCCTGCAGTACTTCGGGGAAACGGCCTACCTTGGCCAGAGCCCGCAGTTCTACAAGCAGATGCTGATGGGGGCTGGCTATGAACGGGTGTACGAGGTGGGGCACGTCTATCGGGCCGAAAAGCATGCCACTTCCCGCCACCTCAATGAGTATGTGAGCCTGGATTTGGAGATGGGTTTTATTGAGAGTGAGGACGATGTGATGGAATTGGAAAACAGGCTTTTGGCCTTTATGTTCAACTACGTGGCAGAACAGTGCCCCAGAGAGCTGGCAGCTCTGGAGGTGGAAGTGCCCGAGGTGCCCAGCATACCCAGAGTGCCCTTTACGGAGGCCCTGGTTATATTGGAGCAGGAGTTTGGTAAGGGTGGGCTTCAGGATCTAGATCCCGAAGGGGAACGGCTGCTCTGCCAGTATGTCCGAGACAGCACAGGCAGCGAGTTTGTGTTTGTCACCGATTACCCTTGGGAGAAGAGGCCCATGTACACTATGCCCAAAGAGGGGGGACTCACCTGCAGTTTCGATCTCCTGTTTAGGGGCCTCGAAATCACCACCGGCGGTCAGCGCATTCACACCTATGAACTGCTTGCCGAGAACACCCGCAAAAAAGGTCTCCATCCCGACGCCTTTGCTTTTTACCTGCGCAGCTTCTCTTTTGGGATGCCGCCCCACGGAGGACTGGCCATCGGTCTAGAGCGGCTGACCGCGCAGCTCTTAGGTTTGCCCAACGTTAGGGAAGCAAGTCTCTTTCCCAGGGATCGCCATCGCCTCACACCTTAGCTGGGCAGGAGATAGTGGCCGATAGGGGGAATATTCTGGTACTGAGATCAGTTCCGCCTGACAAGGAGGTTAGATGATGCAGCGCTTTAGTGCACGGGTGGCCGTGATCCTGTTGGCTTATGTCCTCCACCGCTTGGCCCGAGCGATCTTTGGCTTTCCCCTGTTTTCCCTCACTGACTTCAGTGCGCGGGAACTTGCTGTTGACTTTGGGGTTTACGTTCTTTCGTTCCTTGTGGCGTACTTCCTCATCAGGGCAGCCGGGGGTAAGAGGGATTCAGCAGAGCAATAGGTTGGCCGGAAGGGGGAATGGGATTGACCTTTTGGTGGTTCATGTTCGCGATGTCTCTGCTCATGCCACTATCAATGATCCTTTTGGGGCGCCTCTTAATGCTGCGGCCACCAAGGCAGATCAACACCCTATTTGGCTACCGCACACCGCGGTCCATGAAAAACCAGGATACATGGAATTTTGCCCACCGCTACGCCGGCAGGCTCTGGTGGGTCATGGGGTGGCCCTTATTAGTTGTGTCGGCTATGGCTATGTTCCTTGTTCGGGGCAGCGAGAAGGAGCTCCTGGGCAGGGTGGGTTTGGCCGTCGTTGCAGCCCAGGCCCTTTGTGTGTTGGGTGTTTTTTTCCCTACGGAAAAGGCGCTGCATAGGGAGTTTGCTGGGCAAGGGAAGGCTGAAGAAAACAGGCGCCAGAGAGGATTTTTCGTTCGGCAGAAGAAATGTAAGGGGCAAGATTGAAACAGGGAAGTGGTGTCGTGAGAGTAACGTGGCATGGAGGTATGGACAGCTTCTTGCAGGAGACCTTGGTTCACCTGGAGCGGGACGAAGCCGTGAACAACCTTCTGTTGGGTATCGCTTTGGCGATGGAGCGGGACGCCAGCGTGTTCCAAGAAGTAGTTCTGGTTACAGTGGGGGAGCAGGGGAACCTGTCTATAGCGGCGCTGATGACCGTTCCAGCCCACCTGATCCTCTACGCGGTACCTGGTGCTCCGGTGGAAGAAGCGCTGCTCTGCCTGGCCCAGGGGCTGCGGGAGAAGGCAGTGCAGCCCCCCGGAGTGGTGGGGCCCAAGGAACTGGTCGAGAGATTTGCCTCCCTCTGGTCCGATCTGATTGGTTGCCGCGCTGAGCTGGAGATGTCCATGCGCATCTACGAGCTGCGGGAAGTGAACCGGGAAGTGATGGGCGAGGGTCAGCTGCGGACAGCTAAAGCGGAAGACCTTAACTGGGTCATCCGCGCCATTGCCTCCTTTGAAGAGGACAGTGGACTAGCTAGCGCGCCCGAGCCCGAGCGCATCACCCAGTTAGCCCACAGGTTGGTAGCTAGGCAGTCTCTGTACTTGTGGGAACATGCAGGAGAAGTGGTCTCCATGGCCGCCAAGTCCCGCCCCACCCGGCATGGTATAGCCATAAACCACGTTTACACACCGCGGGAGCTGAGGCGGCGCGGTTACGGTACCAGCTGTGTTGCGGCCTTGAGCCAGCTGCTGCTGGATTCTGGCTATGAGTTCTGCACCCTGTTTGCCGATTTGAACAACCCCACGTCCAACAGCATCTATCAGCGCATTGGTTACAAGCCCATCGGAGACTTTGACAGCTATCGGTTTTCAGCAGGCACTCTCTGACCAGCGGTGCCTTGGGGACCCATTGCCCCTAGAGTAGTAGAATAGGACAGAAAAAAAGAGGCTCAAGCAGCCTCTTTGATGCTCTTTCGGAGGGCCTTGCTGCGCCACTTCCCGCGTTTATAGGAGATGAAAGTGATCACAGCACCCAAAGTCCAGGCCACGAGCAGCGACACGAACACAGCCTCAGGCCTGCCGGTTGGGTTTTCTGGGCTCCTGGTGAGATACGCTAAGGTGTAGGCCAGGGGCACGCGGATGACTACAGTTGTGATGATGGAAATCCACATGGGTGTGATCGTATCTCCAGCACCGCGCATCACACCCGAAAGACTTTGGGTAACCGCCATGGCAATATAACCGAAGGCGAGGATCCGCAGCATGCGCATGCTCAGAACCACCAGTTCTGGGGTGCTTGTGAAGATGCGCATGAGATGTTCGCCGAAGAACAGCAAGATGATCGTGATCGAAGCAGATACTCCTGCGGCAATGAGGGTGCCGTGGCGGGTCCCCTTATCCACCCGGTCCATTTTGCCTGCGCCTACGTTCTGCCCGGCAAAGGTGGTCATGGCGCTGCCGAAGGAGAAGTTGGGCATCATGGCAAAACCATCTACCCGCATGACAACCACATTGCAGGCGATGACCAGTTCACCGAAGGTGTTCGTCAGGGACTGAACCATGATCATAGCCATGGAGAAAATGGCCTGGGTTAGCCCAGAAGGAAGTCCCAGTTTCACTACGGTTAAGGCTAGCCCGCGATCGAGCTTGAGCATGGAACGATTCAGCTCGAAGTGCTCCTGCATTTTTGTCAGCTTGATCAGGCAGAGTACTGCAGAAAGGGCCTGGGCCAAAACAGTAGCCAGAGCCACTCCAGGCACGCCCATACTGAAACTGGCCACGAAGACGATGTCGAGCACCACGTTCAGGGCTGTACTGATCAAAAGAAAAACCAGGGCTGAAACAGAATCACCTAGCCCCCGCAGGATGCCGGAGAGGATGTTGAAATAGGAGAAGCCCAGACTGCCCAGGAACAGGATATTGAGGTAGCCTGCACACCAGTCGATAATGGAAGCCGGGGTGTTGAGCAGTTCCAGCAGGGGCCTGGTAACTAGGGGACCCACCACCATAATGATCATGGAAGTGATGGCCGTTAGGGTAAGGCAGTTGCCGATGGTGCGGGACAGATTCCCCCTGTCCCGGGCTCCGAAATACTGGGCGACCATAATGCCTGCCCCAACCGAGATGCCCACAAAAAGGACCAAAAGGAGATTGAGGATCGGCGCGGCGCTGCCCACGGCCGCTAGGGCATTGTCCCCGATGTAGCGCCCGACGATAATGGAGTCAGCCGTGTTGTAGAACTGCTGAGCAACGTTGCCAATGAGCATGGGGATGGAAAACTCGACGATGCGTTTCCAAGGAGGACCTTCAGTCAAATCTCTAGCTGTGAAAAGGTCTCGAATCTTGGCCATAGACGACCTCCTTCAAAAATGAAAAAACAGAAGCCGAATACGGCTCCCCGCTAATGGTGCTAGATTGATTCTAGTACTCATTTTCACCCCTGTCAATACGCACTCAGCCGTTTACAGAAGCCCGTTAGGCCGGGCATTAAAGGAAAAGCCAGCGCCGTGCCGAATAGCAGAAGATCAGGATGCGGAAGGGGCGTGCAGAACATGGAGATTTTAGTAATCCGCCACGGACAGTCGCAGGCCGATTTGGAGGACCGCCACGAAG
>Ga0116169_1002213_pt1 | contig 14689 bp, 10 predicted proteins | sample AD_UKC130_MetaG_FD_89796 | JGI IMG/M metagenome (GOLD analysis project Ga0116169, IMG submission 89796) | Active sludge microbial communities of municipal wastewater-treating anaerobic digesters from Canada - AD_UKC130_MetaG | ecosystem: Engineered > Bioreactor > Anaerobic > Digestate | place...
GACCTTGCCTTCAACACTTCCCTTGGGCTTCGTCTTCCGGCCCGTACAACCTGGTAACACCAAGATCACCGAAAGGGCAATCAAACCCAACACCAGATATCGTCGACCCCAAACCATGGACGTCCCTCCATCAAAAGTCAACATGCTCTTCCAATAGCAAAACACAAAGCCCCCGATTGAGATAACCGAGGGCAACACCTGTGACGAACCTTGCGTGAAATGTTTCTAGAAGGACACTGTGGGAACTTCCCCATCATAGCGACACGCTAACCGCTTGAGATCCATGAGATCGATCGTGTCGCTAATGAACCGAACGCTCCCGTCCGTGAACAAGGCGTTAATCCCACCGGGGTGCTCGGAATTGAGCACGGTGTTGTTTCGATACTTGTCCTCCGTAGCACCCGTTTGGACAATTTGAGAATTTGGCCCAAACCGAACACAAGTCGTACCCGTTTGCCACAAGTCCCCACACCCAGCAGGATCGGTAATTGGTCGTGGATGGCGACTTCCGTACCATCCCCCATAGTAGTTCGAGGTTCGATTCTTCCGTGCAACCAGTCCTGATTGTTCCCCGACCAACATCGTGTTCGATGTCCCGTCACGGCAATAAGCAATCGGATACGCTTCATTGGCCGGCATCATGCCGTTATTGCACGACCAACCGTGGCCACAATCCTTGGTGCCAGCCGTCGAATCAGGTCCTGGGACGGGCTGGGCGGCGCCCTGGATACCCGCGTAATTAATCATCATCGTCTTGCCGGGATCATTGTTTACCATGGGATCGTTTGCAGTATCAAAGACAGGAATGGTCGTGGACGGACAACGATAAACGGGAATGAGAAGCTGGCTGAGCACGCGGCACCCCTGCAACCAGTTGTCTGGATTGGCCGCCCCACCGGCCATAAACGTATAGGGAAAGTCGCTGCGAAATGCCAGCTGATCATAAACCGCCTTCTGCTCGATGTAGGGCAGAATCAACGTTCGCCAATTTGTGCCGTTCGAATACCACTGCTCCCGAAGATTGAAGGCGCCTGGCGGAAACGTCTTCAAAACGTCGTGATAATTGTGCAACCCCAAACCGATCTGCTTCAGGTTGTTCGTACACTGACTACGACGGGCCGCTTCCCGGGCAGCTTGGACCGCGGGCAAGAGCAACGCAATCAAGATGCCGATGATGGCTATGACCACCAGCAATTCGACCAGGGTAAACCCCCGACTACCCTTAATCCGGTTCATAAGAAAACCTCCTACACATCACCACGAACCCTAGTAACCCCAGACAACCAAAGGCGATTATAACGACCCAAACAACCGGGTGCAATCTTTTTGCTTTCACAAAATCCTAAGCGCCAGCAACGAGCCGAAGCGACGTTCATGTACAAATCACACAGTATTATTTGACAATTAACGGTATCCCTCTTTTTTGATAGATTCAAATCTGGTTGTCCTCACAGAATCATGATAGGATGCCCCAACGGGGGTTTGCTGCTTGAAAAACGACTGTACGTCCCCATAGGTTCCACAGGGTCAGTTTGGGAAGACTTCGTATCGAGGAGAACCGATGTCGTTCGCACAACGGAAGCAACTCGGCCTTGTGAAACATCAGCCGTGGCTATTGGGATTTGCGGTAACAACAGCGCTTTTCCTGTTAACCGGCGGATGTCGGGAACCCTCGGTGGCAGATAGGCCATCACCCAGTGCCGCACGAAAAGCTCCGGCAACCAAGTTTGATGGCGAGGCCGGGGCCAAGACGGCCACCAAGTCCGAAGGGCTTACCACCTCCGCGGAGACTTACGATCATCTGGATATCGCCATTGATGCCCCCACGGAATGGACCGTCGGAGACGAGGTCTCAATCCAACTCACCCTGAGCAACCACAGTGATCATACCATTGAGGGCACGGAGCTACGCGCGGAGATTCAGTTCGGCCTTCAGGATAGTATCAGCGAAGGCCACATCGTGGTGCCCATTGCCTCCTTGCCCGGCAAGACGTCGTACCATTCGATGGCCAATTTCGTTTCATCCCGTCCGGGGATTTGGTACGTTAAGGCCGCCGTGTATCTCCAGGGTGAGTTGATCAAGGCCACAACGCGAACCCTTTACATCCGCGAGGCCACCGGTCGAGAGGAGCCAAAACCGGCTGATGATACCGACGAGTCGCTGGGGCCTCCGCTGGTCGATCACCCGGAGCGATTGCAACGGCTTCACCCGGATTTCCCCATCTGGATCGATGCTGAAGGCCATGCCCTCGTCATGATCGGTCGGGTCTGCCAGCGAGAAGTCCCCTTGGAGCTATTTGCCTGCCTTAAGAACTCCAAGGAACACGAGTCCATCGTCTCGATCAACACTCGAGCCTATATTGTTCATGCAGGTCTTTTGGCCCTCGGGGTCGAACCGGGACGCCCGGTGCAGTTCTATCCCCAGTATCGCCCCGCGGAAGGGCCTGAAATCGACATCGTTGTGGCGTGGAAAGATGCGGCCGGTAACATCCATCGCATGCCCGCCCAACAGTGGGTCCGCCATGCCCAAACTAAAGAGCCTCTTGAGCTTTCCTGGATCTTCACGGGTAGTCAAATCGTCAAGGACGAAGACACAGGAGATCAGTATTATTACGCTGATAGCACCGGTGAATTGATTTGTGTTTCCAATTTTCCGTCGGCCGTCCTGGACCTGCCCATCCGAAGTACCGATAGCAATGAGTCACTTCTCTTCGAGGCCTTTACCGAGAATATCCCCCCATTGGGCACACCGGTGACACTGATTCTCTCTCCAAAGTCATCTACGACATCGCCCACGTCAGGGAAGCCATCAGCCGAAAACGTCAGCCCTTCCACCGAATCCGGCGAAACGGCTCCAGATTCCGTGCAGCCTTCCGGTGACGAACCCGCGGGATGAGAGGCCGCTTAGCTTGCAGAGCAAACGTTTATATGCAATAAACGAGTGCGCTTTGTTGCAACTGCCAATGAGACGAAGCTATAGGAAATCGAGCAATGGATCAGACGCAATTCCTGAAGAGAAAATTGCTCGAATGTCTTGGTGGGCCGTGGCCTGTACCCTGCGATCTCAATCCCGAGTGGGGCGACCCAGAGGACAAAGGCGACTACACACTGACCCGCGTCACGTATGAGGTCGAACCAGGAGATCGTGTTCCGGCTCTCCTTTTGGTGCCCAAAACTGCGGATAGAGAGCATCCGGCACCGGGGATTCTCGTTTGGCATCAACATAACGGGGAATGGCATTTGGGAAAGAGCGAACCGGCGGGATTGGCGGGCAATCCCATGCATCATACGGGGGTATCCCTTGTCCGAGAGGGCTACGTGGTGCTCTGCCCCGATGCCCTGTGCTTTGAAGAAAGGCAAAGCCCACACCTCAAAGGGGGCGACTACGAACGGTTTGTCTTTCTGCGGTATGTGGTGCAAGGAAAATGCCTGGCTTGGAAGAATATTTTGGATATGCGGCGGGCAGTGGATCTGATCAGCTCGTTGCCGTTTGTCGATGCCAATCGCCTGGGATGCTATGGTCATTCGATGGGATCCACCTTTACCTGGCTTGTCGGCCCGTGGGAAGAGCGACTCTGTTGCTTGGTGGGCAATTGTTGCCTGCCTACCTATGCTGCCATCCATCGGACACATATTCTTCATTGCTTTCCTAATTTCATCCCAGGATGGATGAAATATGGCGACACGCCGCACATTGCGGGCCTGATTGCCCCGCGGGCACTTCACCTCAATTTTGGTGAGCTCGATGGCGGCAGCCCGCTGCCCGAGGTCCGTGAAGGCATCGAAATCATCCGCGGTTTTTATCGCCAAGCCGGTGCGGAAGATAACTTTCGTGCCTTTATTCAGCCCGGTGTGGGGCACGTCCTTTCGCCGGAAATGTGGGAGCAAACCCGCGAGTGGTTTGCCATTCACCTCAAGGGTAAGCGTTCCGCCTGACTGCGGAGGCCCTTCAAGAAGTCTCGCAATTATGCTTCCTCATCACCCAACGTCGATTTGCGGCGCAATAAGTGATGATAGTGTTGGGCAAATCGATGGGCTTCATCCCGCACATACTGGAGCAGCCGCAGCGCGAACGAATGACGGCTCAACCGGAGGGGTTCATCCCGATCGGGAAGATAAAGCTCCTCCTCCCGCTTGGCCAAGGAAAGAATGATAGGCCGGGCGCCATCCCACTCTTCCAGGGCCGAAAGGGCCGCGTGAAGTTGACCCTTGCCGCCGTCGATAAGCAAAATATCGGGCGGCGATTCGTCCTCTTCGCGGAGTCGGCGAAACCGGCGATAGACGACTTCTCGGATGGCCGCATAGTCATCAACGCCTTCCACCGTGCGGATCCGATAGCGTTTATAGCCTGGCTTGAACGGCAAGCCATCGATGAAGCGAACCAGACTGGCCACCGTTTCACTACCTGCCAGGTGAGCAATATCAACGCCCTCAATGGCCCGGGGTAATGTAGGGAGCTTAAGAATCCTTTGCAGCCCGGCTAATCCTTTTTGGGGATCAATATGAAACGCCTCCGGCTGAACGTGGACATCAATCTTGCCACGCTCGTCCAACTTCTCAAGGTATTCGATTTCGTCCCGCAGACGGGCTGCCTCTTCAAATCGCAGCGCCTGCGCCGCCTCCTTCATTTCCCGGCGCAGATCGACGAGGAGCTGTTCCTTATCACCTTCCAAAAATCGCTGGAGGCGACGGATGTCCTTACGGTATTCCTCCTTGGAAATCCGCAGGTTGCACGGGGCCGAGCATTGATTGATCGAAGCCAAAAGACAGGGACGAAACCACTTCCACTTGGGGTCGTTCTCTTCGATATCGAGTGAGCAGGTCCGAAATCGGAAAATCTTTTGCAGGACCTGCAGGGCGCCACGGAGGGCCCTTGGGCTGGTGAACGGCCCATAAAGTTTCGTGCCACGTTCATGGGGTTCCCGCGTGAACACAACCCGGGGGAAATCCTCTCGAATGTAGATTTCCAGATAAGGGAAGGTCTTGTCGTCCCTAAGTTCCTTATTGAACTTCGGCTGAATGTCTTTGATCAGCCGTGCTTCCATAAGCACGGCGTCAACCTCGGACTCAGCCTCGATATAGTCAATATCGCGAATCTCGCGGACAAGCCGGGCAGTTCGAGGGTCCTCTGCCGCTGCTTTCAGGAAGTAGCTACCCGCCCGGTGACGCAAATCCTTGGCCTTGCCGACGTAAATAACGCGGCCGGCCTCGTCCTTCATCAAATAGACCCCAGGCTTGTGGGGAAAACTCCGAACCTTAAGAGCAGCCGGCGAACGCGTATGATCCGAATCCGCTTCCGACATACCGAAACTCCGCAAGACCATCCTTCACATGATTATACGACTTGCCGCAAAAGAAGGGTTTTTCGGGGAGAGTGACGCCCACATCCGGGTGCCATAGCATCAGTCATACTGGAAGGCGCTACCCCCTCATCCTCGTGGTATAAGTTACCACCTAATCTGTATGCGCTAGCGAAAAACCATGTCAACAATTATGATAGAGAATTGGAACTGGTAATGGCGAAGGGCAAACCGCGTGGCGGGTCCCCTTCCCGGCAGGTCTTGGCCCCCATTTTTCTTAGGTGATGGCAATGGCTCGGAGAACACTTGACCGGAAGGCCTTGCGGCAGCAGACAGAGGCTGCGGAAGCCTTGCAAGGTGAGACAAGCTCGGAAAAGGCACCTGCCAGGACTCGACGCTCCAAACCAAAAGTCAAGAAACAGACCAAGTTGGTGGCCCTGTGGGGTGTCTTCAATCAGGCGTTGGTGGAAGTCCAGACCTTCGACTACTCGCGGCGACTTGATGCCGAAAAACTGGCCAAGGAACTTTCAGACTCCAAGAAAGTGCCGCATTTTGTTCAACTCGTCAAGCGCCAGGTCGAGGTGGAAATCCCCAGCGAAGAATGATGGACTGCTGGCCTGGCTGGAATCATGCGGCGAGTGTTGCCCGCTATCGGCGAGCCGGGGGTTAGTGTCCTTCTGCATTTTCTCACCGTTGGAAAGCGTTAATAAAGATGGAAAAGCTAAGGGGTGGCGGAAGGTAGGATTGACGGAACCGTTGCGATGACTCGAGAGAGAACAACCGGCTTGAAAGCGCTCGGCTGCTTGGTTGCGTTATTCGTGGCTCAGATCCTAGGTGTCACCACCGGATGCCAGAAGTCTGCGACGCAAGGCGGCTCGAAAGGCCCCGACGTGCCGCGTCTTGTCTCTGGGCGTTTGCCGGAACTGGGGGACTATCTGCCACCACTCGATGAGGGACGGCTGGAGGTAGCCCCGCCAAAGGAATGGATCGTCTCGCCGCGTTCGGAAAAATACATCGTCCGTTTCCAAGCCGATAGCGGTAGTGCTTATCCCACCGTGTTGGTCATGGGAAGCAACAGTGAGCGATTCAAGACAGTTACGCCCGAGAACCTGGAGGCGTTTGCCAAGTCTGTTGCTGCCGAATTGGAATCGGCTGGCACCAAGACGACGGTCAAAATGGGCCGGATTGGAGACCTCATCGGCGTTACCTACACCCGCCGGGCGAAGGTCAAGGATAATTTCGGCGGAATCGTGGAACGGCTCTTTTTCGATACGGTCGTGGCGGGTCGGAGATACCAGTTTGAGCTTAGATGCCCTCCCGAAATGGTCGGGCTTGCTGAGCCGTACTTTTACGCCGTCGTCAGCGGTGCGAAGGTCCACGCCGTTGGAGAATTGGAGAGCGAAGAAGAGCTCGAGAGCGGGGAAGTGACCGAGACTCCGCCAAAGGCAGAAGAACAACCTGCCGGCCAGGCTCAGCAAAAGCCCGCCGAGAAGGAACCGCCGGCTGCAGAACAGCCAAAGGTTGAAGCTCCCAAGCCCGAGGCCAAGCCGGCCCAAAAGCCGACCAGCCAAAAGACGCTTCCGCCAGAAAAAGAAAAGGGCCAGGCCAAGCCGGCGGAGCAGGCGCCAGCAGAAAAACCCAAGGAAGAAGCTAAAAAACCGGAAGAGCCTCCGGCGGAGTCCCAATCGGCAAAGGAGGCCTCTCAGGAAAGTAAACCCGAGGAAAAACCCAAGGGGAAGGAAACGGGAGATTTACTCAAGGATCTCGACGCACTCTTGCAGTAATCCCAGGAAGGGCGCCAAGTCAGTCGCGGCCGACAAAATTTTGCCCGGATATCGACATCGCGTCCGCCTCTGATCACAATGAAAAGCAAGTCTGCTTTGTCAGAAACTGCCGTTTGCCAGGGATGCGGTTATTGGGCGAAAGGACAATCGGTCGTCTTGAGGTATTCTTTGAGCACATCTTTTTGTCGGGAAGGCGAACGATGCATTTCGAACCTGGTCACACCGTTGGAATCGATCTCGGGACCACGTTTTCCGCGATCGCAATTCTTGATGATGAAGGAAAACCGCGGGTCATTCCCAACGAAGATGGAGACATCGAAACAGCGAGTGTGATTCTTCTCGCCGATAGCGGACACGTGATCGTTGGTCCCAATCGGATGCGGGCAGCTATGGAAGACCCCCAAAACGTCATTGAGCGCATCAAGCGCTACATGGGGATGCCCGACTATCGAAGGACGTTTGATGGCCGTGAAATTTCGCCAGAGTTCATTTCGGCCCTCATCCTTAAGAAGCTTCGCCAAGACGCGGAAAAGCAGATCGGCAAGATCGGCAATGCCGTGATCACGGTTCCTTACTATTTCAACGACGCCAGACGGAAGGCCACTCAGGATGCGGGCCGCATCGCCGGCTTAAACGTCGTTGACATCATGAACGAGCCGACGGCGGCCACACTGACGTATGCCTATCGCGAGGGTATCCTTGGAAACCCCGAGGTCCGCATGGACAAACCCAAAAAGGTCCTCGTGTATGACCTGGGGGGTGGAACCTTCGACGTGACTGTGGTGGAATACACGCCCACCCAATTCCGTGTGCTGGCGACCGACGGTGACGTGCAGCTTGGCGGCGTGGACTGGAACGACCGCCTGCTCGATTATGTGGCCGACACATTCAAGCAGCGGCACGGGATTGACCCGCGCGAATCACCGCAAATGATTCAAATCCTGTGGAACGACTGCGATCTGGCAAAAATCGAACTCTCCGAAAAGACAGAAACCGTCATCCACTGCCGTTATGAGGGGCGGGCCGTCGATGTGCCGATTACCCGCGACTTGTTCGATTCGCTCACGGCGGATTTGCTCCAGCGGACCGCCGACACAACGCTCTTGGTGCTGGAGGAAGCCAAGGTCCGTCCGGAAGAACTTGAGGCGATCGTCCTCGTGGGAGGATCAACCTTGATGCCGCAGGTCCCGCAGATGATTCGGCGGGTTCTCAATCGGGAGCCCTATCGCGGCATTTCGCCTCATACCGCCGTGGCGGAAGGCGCCGCCATTCACGCGGCTATCCTCGAAGCAAAATTCCGAGGCGAGCAAAGCGAACTGGCTGAGCGAATTCGCCGTCGCTTGCAGCTCGTCCAGCAAGAGAACGTTAACTCCCACGGCCTCGGCATCGTGGCCCTCGATCCCAAAACGGGCAAAACGGTTAATCACATTATGATTCCGCGAAATAGTCGGATTCCAATCGAGGTCCGTCGTATCTTCAAGACGACCAAAGACAACCAGGAACGGATTACTGTCCAGGTTCTGGAAGGCGATGCGCCCGATCCTTTCGCCTGTTCCTTGTTGGGTAAGTGTCGCATCACCGATTTGCCGCCAGGTCTCCCCAAGGGATCGCCGGTAGAAGTGACGTATGCGTTCAGCGCCCAGGGCCGCGTGATTGTGACAGCCCGTGATAAAACGAGTAACCGCGAGGCACGTATCGAGATTGAACGTCGTGGCGTTCTCCGCGACGAGGAAGTGGATGCACTGTCGCGACTGGCCAACGAGTACAAGGTTGATTAGGACCGGCAACCATGGCCAAGAAGCCAATTGATGTTTATCGGGATTGGTTGGGAATTGAGGATACCAACCGACCTCTCAATTACTATCAGCTTTTGCGTCTGCCCCTGTTCCATGATGACATCAACGCCATCCGGGAACAGTATCGCAAACTGAACGCATACGTGCGAAAGTTCGCCACAGGCGATTACGCGTTCGAGTCACAGCAGCTCCTCAACGAGTTGGCCAAGGCCATGTTGTGCCTCACCGACGTCCAGCGAAAGCGTGAATATGACGCGATGCTGGGCCGAAAAGATTTCGGGGAAGGCGTCCGCCGCACTGTAGAGGAGGTCCTTCTGGCCAACAAGACGATCACGCCGGAGGCATTGGAGCGGGCAAGGCGTTTTGCTCAGGCCGTTGGGTTGGCCGTCCACGAGGCGATCATTCAACAAAAGTTGGCCGCGCCGGAGGCCGTGATGCAGGCCTACGCCGAGTCGGAAGGCTTGCCTTACCTCGACTTGGAGGACATGACCATTGACGAATCGCTCATTAACGTTTTACCTCCGGCGTTCGTTCGGCAGAACTCATGCGTGCCTGTGATGATCGACGACAACCAAGTGCTCGTCGCATCCCCCTTTCCGATCAACCCTGATGTCGAAGAACAATTGCGTCTTCGCTTTGGCCTCCCGGTCCGAACCGTGATCACCACTCCTGCCAGTCTCAATGCCGCCATCTTGAAATACTATTCAGGTCGAGGTGGCACGGCGGCATCAGCTGGCCCGAGTCGCGGTGCTTCCACTCCGGCGGCAAGTGCCGTTTCAAAGCCTGTGACCGCGCCGCGGACACCTGAGCGATTCCGCCAGGATCTCCAGTACACAATTGTGGCGTTCAATCTGACGGTGATCCTGGTCATGCTTGTTCAATTTTTAGTGCGGCCAATATATGACTTTGGAACACTCTTAGGGGCATTTTTCATTGCCGCGCTCGTGGGTGCTCTGGTCGGTGCGGGCACATTCTTTTACCGTTCTCGACGGCCATGAGAAAGAGCCGGCGCGAGCAGTCAACGATTACCATGTAGTTGCCGGGCGCTGGGCGACGATTCTCCGGGCTGTTTGAAGTCCCGCTTCCAAGATGGGATCATCAGAAAGAGGTGGCGTCTCGCCATCAATCGTGCCTGCGTTTGGCCGCTGCCAGACAAGCCCTCCAGAAGAAGACGCATCAACAGGCCGCGCCACGGTTTGAACCCGGACATCGGGGATCACCCCCCGGCCGGCATAGGGCCGGCCTTGAGGAGAGAAGAATCGGGCCGTCGTCAGCCGCAGCCCCGAATTGCCGAGATTTAGAGGGAAAATCCCCTGGATTGAGCCTTTGCCATAACTCGGCACACCCACGACCGTACCCCGCCCTTGATCCTGAATGGCTCCGGCGAAAATCTCCGCGGCACTGGCACTCTCCCGGTCAATCAAAATGACCAGGGGGACCTGCCAGGTACCCGCATCGTGTGCGTTATAGACCAGATTCTCCTGGGGATTACGACCGCGGGTGCTCACAACGACACCACGCGAAAGAAAAAGGTCTGCCGTTTCTACGGCCGCTCCCAGAAGTCCACCGGGATTACCACGCAGGTCGATGATCAGCGTTGACATCCCCTCTTGGGCAAGCCTTTGCAATGCTGCCAGGACATCGGTGGCTGTGGTCCGCTGAAAACTCAACAAGCGGAAATAAGCGATCTTGAGATCCGGGTCAATGATTTTGACATCAGTAACACTTGGAACCTCAACGCGCGTCCTGCGGACCACGACCTGACGAGATTGCCCATCTTTCCCAATTACCGTTAGTGTGACCGTTGAACCCTCCGGTCCCTTCAATTGGTCAGCCGCCCTATCGGGTGACAAATCCTTAACACCCTCCCCATCGACACCGATAATTTTTTCGCCCGGAGAGATACCGCTTTTCTCCGCCGGACTTCCTGGAATCACCCGCAACACGACCAGGGCATCCTCTTGCGGGCGCAATTCGATTCCCAGACCGACAAAATTACCTTCGATCTGAGAATAGAGCTCCGAAAGCTGCGCCGGTGTAAGGTACGCGGAATAGGGATCGAGCGCGTTAACCATGCCGCAAACCATTTCCATAACGGTGGCCTGCGGTGGCAAGCCGATTCGTTCGCGCAACCAATTCGCCACCCGAGTCGTGGCCTCGATGGCCGTCATCCTTGATTGGACATTTTGGGCAGGAACAACCAGAGGTAAATCTCGGGCCGTTGCCGCAGTCGCCTCCGCAGAAATGGAAAGCCGATGGGCGGCCAAGAATTTCGGCTCCGTCAATGCAATCGCCACCGCGTGGACGCCTTGTTCGTATAGATAGCGCCATCCCGGTGCTTCAACATAATGGGCGTGGATTTTGAGCAGGACCTCGTCGTAGATCTGAAACACTTCAGAAGAACTGAGACGACCTACCAGTTCCAAATACGTATGGTCGCTGTGACGCCGCAAAAGATCGTAATGCAGCCGGGCTTCATGAAACCGTTGCTCCAAGACCTTGTCATCCGGGAATTGCCGGAGGGCATCCTCGTAAAGAGTCAGGGCCTCCCCCCAACGTGATTGGTGCTCGAGGCTCAAGCCCTGTTCCAGGATGAACTTTAGCTGCTCCGCTGCAGGAACAACCGGAGTAGCGGCGTTTTCGGTATCCCCGGCAAAAACACTAAGCCCGCCCCAGCCCGCAGAACCCACACAAAAAACAAAAAGGGAAACGATTGCCTTTATTGCAACTGAGGTGCCCCAAGTACCGCCACGTCGCTGGTGACGAGGTGCGCGGATGTCGATTCTTTGCAGCCGACTGTCGCGTCCTTGTTGCATAGCGGGCCTAATCCAGGGTTAAGGGACGGACGTCTTGTGACCTAATCAATTGGGGAGATGGCTAGAAATAGCGACTTGTTGACCTATTTCGTCCAGTGCAACTGTTCCGCTTATGCGGAGAAAAACGCCCCCACCATTCGAAACCCGATGGGATTCGTCATCCGATTAACGGGTTCGAATGAGTATATCTTACGAATCGGCACCATGCAAAAGCACTAACCGAGTTTTGTCAATGTTTTATCGATACGATTGGAATAACCGACTGTTGGCCTGCCGGAATTGAGGGCCACAGAAAGAATGCCCCGAAAACCGCAATGACCAATTGTGGCGAGACTGCCATTTACAAAAACATCCCGCAGGAGAGCGGGATGCGCACTTTAAGAGTGAAACCTTCAATATGTTTCAAGCGAGATCACGCTTAAACGGCTTCAGACTTTAACAGCTCGCCGCTTTTTCACGGACTCGACCTGTCGATGGGCCAGGACCAGAGCGTCCCGCGCCAATTGCCCATCGAGAAACTTTGACGGTTCTCCGGTCTTGATCGTCCGTACCACTTCCGCCAACTCTGCGGCAAAATCATCAACCGGATCAGTTGTCGGTATCTTGGGGCGTTTAACCTTCCCATCCTCCGTGAGGATGGTGACCGGCATATTCATCCAGGAATCGAAGACAAGTGTCGCCTTTTCGAGATGGATTTCGTACCCGTTGGTGAACGGCCTTCCCTGTTGCATGATGACTCCACTGGTGGCCGTCACTACCAACCGTGGGTCATCATAGAGGAACTGGGTGTTAAAGAACTCCGGCACTTCACCCCGCATTCGCCCCACACTGTGGACAGACTTTGGCATGCCAAATAGCACGCGAATGAAATGGGCATCATGGATGTGCAAATCGATCGCCGGACCGCCGCAGACGTTGGGATTATAGAAATCGGGCAACCAAAGAGGATCGGAAATGATCCGCGTGAACTGACCGCCAAGGCACGCCCCGTAGCGCCCACTCGTCACAGCATCATAGGCAAATCGATAGGCCGCGAAGAATGGCAAAACGTGGCCAATAAGGAGCATTTTCCCCTTTTTCTGGGCCGTCTTCACCATTCGGTCGGCATCGGCCGTCGTCAGTGCGATGGGTTTTTCACAGAACACGTGTTTGCCCGCCTCTAAAGCGGCCACAGTTGCTTGTGGGTGCAAGGCCGGAGGGAGACATATATCGACCACATCGACATTCGGGTCCTTGAGAAGTTCCTCAATTTCAGAGTATTTGGCAATCCCGGAAAGGTCCATTTTCCGTCCCTTGGGGCCGAAATTGCCCTTGATGGATCGCCAGTCCCCGGCCAGCCGTTCTGGTATCTTCTCGCAAATGGCCACTACCTTGACGCCCTTGAGCTTTTGGTAGGCCAAATAGTGGATCATTCCCATGAACCCGATGCCGACGATTCCCACGCGAACCATATCTCACTTCTCCTATGCTGACAGCCTCACAAGCAACTCCCCAAAACGGCGTCTCCTCGTTCGGCTAACGAACCCTAGAGACTTCCCACGAACCCGTCATTGGTAAATCGTTAAATCTCTGTGTTGATCACATCCAGAAAACGAGAATAGGCATCCTCCCAAGCCTGGACATCACGCGGAGTGTATTCGTCCAGCGGGAAACTCTCGCGGACGATCTCTCTTGCCTCGGCGATATTTCCAACTTCACCTGCGGCGACGGCCTGCATCATGATGTTGCCGATGGCCGTGGCCTCCACCGGCCCTGCCAAGACGGGTCGGCCACACGCGTCCGCAGCAGCCTGACAGAGTAACCGATTCTTGGTACCACCACCAACAACGTGTACGACCTCGATTCGCCGCCGGATCAATTCCTCACACATTTCCAAAACGTGCCGGAACTTCATGGCGATACTGTCGAGGGCGCATCGCAGGACAGCCCCCTCACTTTCGGGCACACGCTGATGCGTGCGCCGGGTAAATTCCCGAATGGCTTCTGGCATGTCGGTGGGAGCAAGGAACATCGGGTGATCCGGATTGATGAAACTCACCAGACCTGGGGCCTCCGCCGTCAGACGATTCAAATCTTCCCAATCCCAACTGCGACCTGCCTGGTTCCAGACACGACGGCATTCCTGCACTAACCACAACCCTGTAATGTTTTTGAGGAGTCGAATGGTATTCCCCACACCGCCTTCATTTGTGAAGTTGAGAGCCAAGGATGTCTCGTTGATGACCGGCTCGGCAACTTCCACGCCCATCAACGCCCAGGTCCCTAGGCTGATATAACACCACTCGGGAACACCACCGCTGGTCCCCCGCGCGGGAACGGCCATAACCGCACTGGCCGTGTCGTGCGAACCCGGCAAGACAACCTTGGCGTTCTGCAATCCTGTCTCGGCCACCAAACTCGGACGCAGTGTCCCAAGGACCGTCCCCGGCTGGACAATCGGGCCGAGAATCTTGGTCGGCAAGCCGAAACGTTCCAACAGTTCGGTAGCCCAACGCCGCTCCTTGGGATTGAAAAACTGAGTCGTTGTGGCGTCGGTAAACTCGTTACATTTCTCGCCAGTTAACATCCAGTGAAAGAGGTCCGGCATCATGAGAAGCCGTTCCGCAACATCCAACAAGGGCGAAGCGGCTTCCTTCATGGCCAAAAGCTGATATAGCGTATTCAATTGCATGAACTGCAGACCAGTCTGCCGGAAAATCTCCTCTTTGGGAACGATCTGAAAGGCCCGCTCCATCATGCCGTCGGTGCGGTGATCACGATAGTGGTAGGGATGGCCAACCAGCTCGTCATTTCGGTCCAATAGCCCGAAGTCCACCCCCCAGGTATCCACACCGACACTGGCAATTTTGGCGTTAAAGCGCGAGGCTGCCGCATAGAGACCTGTCCGCACGTGCGTCCACTGACCGAGCAGGTCCCAGTAAAGCCGATTGTTCACCTCCACGGGCCCGTTCTGAAAGCGATAGACCTCTTCCAAGCGCAAGTGTCGGCCATCA
>Ga0116169_1002218_pt1 | contig 14673 bp, 16 predicted proteins | sample AD_UKC130_MetaG_FD_89796 | JGI IMG/M metagenome (GOLD analysis project Ga0116169, IMG submission 89796) | Active sludge microbial communities of municipal wastewater-treating anaerobic digesters from Canada - AD_UKC130_MetaG | ecosystem: Engineered > Bioreactor > Anaerobic > Digestate | place...
CGTGCTTTGTGTCCTTACGTGAGTAACTTTGAACGGTTCTCACTGACCATCGCACGATGGCTCACCCACGTCTACGACGAAGACAACCCTGCCGAATCCTCCACCAATCCAGGGGACGTCGCCAGAGAGTGAGCAGCACGAGCGACTTGGCCCTTGAGGACGACTCTGATCACCGTACTCCGTAGCACATCTCAAGTAAGGCGCACCCGCCCTTCGACGCGGGCGGACTCTGGCAAGTAGCCTGTGTAGGCCCCTGCGCGATCGCGCGCCCGCCTCCCCTGCATTGTGTTGAGCCGGGACAGAATGAGCTCTTCTGGCCCTTCGATCTCGACTGACCCCATCCGGTAGAAGTCATGGTCAACGAGGTACGAGACTCCGCAATCGAACATCAGGTAGCGATTGCTGACTTTCACGTCTGCCTTTGGCGCTTGCACAGCAGTAAAGCTGACAGTGATGGGCGACGATCTGTTCTTCAGTGACTGCTCGATCGCTCGCGTTATCTCGTCCCGAGCGAGCTCCTTGGTCAGAAGGATGCCGTCGTTGCGTCGCTGAGACGGGTAATCACCGATCAGCTCAATTGTCCCTCCCGGCGGTACTGCTCGAGAGAGCTCGGACACCAACCACTCGACGTGATCTGCGGCACGCTCAACCCAGGTGTTACCACTTTTGACCCGTCGCGGTCGCGCCGTACCAAGCACATGGTCGAATAGATGAGGGTCAAGCACCGTGACGTTCCCTGATCGCGCGGCCAATGGTTTGAGCACAGCCGACGCGATCGCCTGCCGGGCGGTACCAGGGACGAAACTGCCCAACTCTGCGACTGCCTTCACTGCCGTCGACTTGTCGATGCTTGACGCGACGACAACATCCGTGCCGCCAATCGTGGCGGTCCCCGACTCGAGGTCCGCACTGCAGCTCTCGACCGTTGATTCGCTAGCGATGATCAACCGAACCTCAGTGGCTGAATGTCCGGTGAGTCCGAGGGTTTCGACCAGCTCGCCAACGGTCGTGGGGAGTAGCGTGCGATCGAGGCGGTTCATCCCATCCAGCCCTCTGATGAGCCGATCCCACAGTTCTTTGAGTTCGGGCGAAAGTCGGTGAATTGCGCGCCTGAGCTCCTCGCCCTCATCCCGCTCAAGGGCCAAGATCCCACAGTCGAGAAGCACACGCTCGACTCCGACGTGTACTGGTCTTTCGCGTTCCGACGGGTAGTCGAGAAGGGCACGCGGATCCAGCGCGATCGGAAACATGACGCGCGGTGGGCTAGTCAAGATGCTGTCCCCAGAATGTCTGCAAGACCATCGTCGAAGAACCCAGTGGGCCACGGATCGAGCAGCTGCCCCTGTTCGCCCAAGCGTAAGCGGCTGACTTTCGCGCCACCCTCGCCGGCGTTCTCGACATAGAGCACAGCGACATCTTCCGGCTGGAGGGCGCCGCCTCGCACCAGTCGGCGCACCCGCAGGAGGATGTTCTCTGAATGCGTCTCAGCGATTACCTGCGATCCTTGCGCGACTGTTTCGACCAGCAGTTCCGCCACCTGCCCAGCGAGGCGAGGGTGGAGATGAAGCTCGGGCTGTTCGATACAGATGACGTCACGGGTCGATCCGACGCACTCTGCGATGATTGGCAGGACTTGGCTCACTCCATAGCCAACGTCGGCCAGACTCACGTCTACCCCGGACCGGGTGTCGGTCAGCTCGAATGAGTACCCGCGCTCGACGCCCGACTTCTGGGAGACCAGTCTGTCGACCGCCACCGAATAGGGTATCTCGAGCTGTTCCAACCACCTATTGACGTGAGCGAGCAGATTGTCGTTCCGATAAAGACGGCGGATCAGTGCGAGTTCCGCTTCATCCGAATCACCATCCTCGAGGTGCACCCGCTTCGGTGTCGGTCTTATCGGACCCAGGCTGACCAGCCCGGCCTCTGACCGGTGATCCCACGCGCAACGCTTGCGGTAACTGCTCGCCGCCGAAGTTGTGTCCTCCGGCAACAACGCGGACTGAAAGAGCCCACGTGCCTCTTCCTCGACTCGGTTGAAGACTTCGATCACTGGCCTGCGAAGGTCGAAGTAGTCTGCGCTTGGAATGTTCGCTGCCCACTGCTCGAGCATCTCCCGCGCGTACGCCTCATCCTCGGGGAGCAAGCCTCGTCCCTCGACGCTGGTGAGCGGTCGATCGTGACGCGACGTGTTCGCTCTTTCGAGGGAAAGCCGCAGTGTCGACGGCGCATGGAATCCTGGCACCCAATCCATCGGGTCCACCCAGCACTCGATTGCCGCTGACTCTGCCTCTCCATCTGACACCAGATCTGACGCGAATCGGATGAGTGCCACCGACCCTCTGACGTCGGCGATATTCCCGGCCAGGCCCTCGACTGCGGCGGTGAGGGTCTCAGCCGAGGACGCGTCCGATAGATCCATCGTCCAGCGCAGGAAGTATGGACCGTAGGGGCGCCCATCGGGATTCTCGCCCTCCGCGACCGGGACCGGGGATGGTTCGATCAGTGCCACGCTCCCAATCTCGAGCGCTGCGCGAAGTTCCGGCGCCCGCTTGCCGTCCGGAAGATAGAAAGTCAGCGTTGCACCCCCCTCGAACTTGAGCGAGGGAACTTCTTCGACATCCTCGTCAGTGAAGTGTGCCGCCATGAGCGCGCCTGAATCCTCTTCCTCAATCGTGAAGCGAACTCCGATGGTGATTTCCTTCGAGGTGTCGTGAGCGTTGACGACGTGACCAAAGTCGCGCACGTCAACGAGGGGGCCCTGCGGCGTAAAACCGTTCGCGTTGACGCTTTGTGCAGCGAGAAGGAGCGACTGGATGATTGATGATTTCCCTGCGGCGTTCGGGCCGTACACGAGCGTGAGCGGTGCGAGAGGGATCGAATGTCCCCCCGCCAGCGACTTCACGTTCCGCAGGTGCAGTTGGGTCAGAAGACGCGAGCTGTAAGACGTCGCGGCCGTGCGATTGAGGCGGGAGTACTCGCCGTCGTCGTTGTTCGACACCTCATTCCTTTCATTCGTGTCTACACTGCCAGGTCGAGAAGCTGCCGTGCGCAGCGAAGTGGGTGCCCCGCTGGGAGTGCTCCCCGCGGGGCACCGGAAGGTCACCGGTGCGTCTCGCGCATCCAGTACGAGCCGTCCCCGTTGCGTACCTTCTCCCAGCCGCCGAAAGCGTGCTGGGGTCCGGAGCGCTGGTGCAGACGGGCGTCGCTCACCTCCCCACGAGACCAGCACTTCTGGTCGCGGTTGTACTTCTCCATGGGTTCACCTCCCTTCGAATCGAGTAGTCGCCCGCTGAATCCTTGGGTCGCGCCATCCGTCTCGAAGGTCCGGTGTAGCGCGAAGCAAAGTTGATCAGAATACGGCTGGCGCGGGCTCGGCGTCAATACCCATTTTCCGAAGTCGCAGTTGCACCGCTTCTTGACCGGCGTCACCGACGGGCATATCCTGATCGACTTTGCGTTCTCGATCGCGCGTGCGGAACGATCCGAGCTCAAAGTCACGCGATCGACCGCCGATCCAGTGTGGCCCTAGTCGGAACGGATGAGTTCGGGAGGAGGTGATCCCATGGCCCTCATCGACACAAGCCCGCGAAGCGCCGTCGCGACCGCTTGCGCCAATGCCGCGCGGCATGCCATCGACGTGTGGCGCGAACCCGGCTTCCAAACCGCACTTCGGCGCGACGCGAAGCGATTCTTCAAGAGCATCGTTTCAGAGGCCGGTGCCGCATCGCAGCGCATACGCAGGTAGGGAACGCGGGGCCTGAGCGCGAAGTACTAACTCGGGCCCCAGCAGTCTCGTCGCCGTTCGATCTTCGCCGTACACGACGAGGGCCTGCACGTGTCTGCACGTGCAGGCCCTCCGGTCAGGTCAGACGCGCTGACTGATCGTGCCGCCCGGGTTGCGGTTGGCGGTCGATTCGGTGACGAACCGGCCCGTCGACGCGGAGCGGTGCACCGTCGTCGAGTTGCTCGTGCCGGACCCGACACGTTCGGTGGTGGTCTTTCCGGGCCAGCGGGCCGCAGAGGCCTTGGAGACGAAACGACCGGTGGATGCGGAGCGACGAACGGTTCCCATAGGAACTCCTTCTCTGGTTGGTGCCGGGTGCCATGAGACGAAGCGCCACTAGTCTGCGGCTACCAACTCCGGTAAAGTCAGTGCTCTGGATGAGACCTGACCTTCTCAGGGCTTTGAGAGCCGTCCCGTTACCGCGGGGCGGCTCTATTCAGTTGTGATCCCGACATCTCGGTATATGTCCACCACTGGTCACTTCCCCTCGCGGCCGCCCAACTTCTTTGCCGTAGCGCTGCCCGTCATCGATCGCGAGACGAGCAATCGCGCCTTACTGGCCGGAACGCTGCGCCGTGCGGCCTTCGCACTCTGGGTGCCGAAGGACGAGCGCTCGATCTTGGCCCGAAACTCATTGCTCATGCTGACTCCCTGTTCTCTCGTACCTGCTGACGCGCTCGCGCGATAGCAGACTCCACAGCTTTCGCAGTCATGCCGAGCTTCTCGCCAATCTCGGTGTGTGTGAACCCGTGCGTCACGCTCAGGTAGAACGCTGAGCGCACACGCTCGTCCTTGATCCTTCCGAATGCGCGTCGCAGCTCGTCCTTGACGTGCGCCATCTCGCTCGCATCAGGAGCCACCGGCGTCGACGGATCCGCCTCGAATTCGTCAGCCCAGTCCGCCGACGGCGGGGCTTGCGGCTCCGCGTAAGACCGCAGCTCCTCACGACGCCAACGCTTGTAGACGTTACTGAACTGCAGGAGGCACTGTCCGACAAAGAACGTGCGCAACGATGCACCCTTCGCCGGGTCCCACTTGCCCGGCACCAGCACCTTGTCTCGAAAGGCGCTGAGTGCGAGTACAACCGTCTCATCCGCGAGGCTCTCAGCATCCTCGATCATCGCCCCAGGGCGCGGGTCCGGCTCGAGCGCTCCAAATCCCTTCCGCTTTACCTCGCCGCGAATCTGTCCCCTATAGATCCAGCCACGGATGACAGCCCACCCGTACTTCGCGATCTCATTCGCGAACAGCTCGTAGTCGCGGCCGCGGTAGCCGTTAGCTCGAAGTGCGACCGCGAGCTCACGGTCTCCAGCGAGCCGATGGACTCGTTCCGCAGCGTGATCGCGGTCCGCGTCTGCCAACCAGGCTTGATCCGTTGCCCATGCGCTGAGAGTGGGAACGCCATCGGAGGACGAATGCTCTTCGGGCTCGTCGTTACCGGTCATGGCGTTCCCTCACGATTCTGGTCAGCTCATAGTCACCACAATCCCTCATATGTCCGACATCGGCGACTTCCCCTCGCCGCGTTCAAGAAAAAGTTGCACTACCTCACGACCCCTGAATCTTGCGCAGTCGGCGGTGCTCCGCGCCGTATTCGAAGATCGAGAGCGCGTCGAGCACCTATACGGCCATGATTGCCATACCGACTAGGCCATACCGACACGGTTTCGCGAGAACGCTGGATCAGTGGCGAAACGCAGCGAACCCGACAACTCAGCCTGGCGCGACTACGCCGCACAGCTCGCCACGAACCTCCGCCGCCTCCGCGCGAACGCGGGTCTCAGCCAGGAGGATGTCGCCTACCGGTCAGGGCTGACGCGCTACACGTACCAGAAGTACGAGAAGGGCGAGTCGAAGCCGGGCACACCTGCGAACCCGACGATCCGCACCCTTTTGGCTATGGCCCAGACACTCGGCGTCGAACTCACGGATATCCTTCCCCGGGAGGCGCCGGATCTTCGGCTTCGCTGAGGTCGAAGGCATCCATCAGTTCGCGCCGCACTTCAGCACCCAGGTCCGTCAGTGTGAGCGGCAGTCCTCTCTGCGCATGCGTGATCAAGGGACCTCCGGCGTCCGCTCCGATGCGCCTCATCTGGATCGAAAGAACGCCCGCCGACACACCCATGGCATTCGCAGCCGCACCGATGGTGTCGTGACGGGCGACGATCAGGAACCGCTCTGCGCGCATGGTGGCATTCTGACCCACGAGAATGCGACGCAGAATGGGTGACTCGCCGGCACGCGGGTCGACGCGAATCGCGGTTGCTCGGCTCGAACTTCCGCGGGCACGGCGTGGGATGCCGGCAGCTTCAAGATGACGGTTGATCGTCGTTCTCGTCACCCCGACTTCAGTCGCGAGCTCAAGGATCGTTCGGCGGTCAACGAGGTATCGCTTACGGAGCCAGTCGGGGTCTATCGCCACGCGCCTACGGCCGCGACGTGTAGCTATCCCCTCGGACGCAAGTACGCGCCCGACCGTCTGCCGCGCAACGCCGTGAACACCGGCGATCTCTTCCACAGACCGACCGGAGGAGTACGCCGCGACCGCACGCCCGGCGTCCACTGCAGATTGTGCGGGTCGGGCGCGTGGCCAGCTGCCCTCGTCCGAGCACGAAGCCTCCGCCTCAAGCCCGACAGCCTCAATGCTTGGCATCCAAGAGACGGGCTCGTCAATGTCCCGTGATCCCAGGAAGCCCATGACGGACGCCTCGAGCGCCACGGAAACTCCGACTGGCATCCCTGCTCGGAACTTGCTGAGCTCCGAAAGCGTGGGAAACCCCGCCTCGTCGGCGAATGGCGCCCGTGCCAGCCTGTTGCCGCTGGCCAGCGCATAGAGATGTGCTCGGGCGCTCTGCCAACGGTGGTCGCTCCCAGGCAGCACGTTCTCCCTGTGGCAGATCTCGCGCCATTCGTCTTGAGGCAGGATTCCGGAGTAGTCGATAGCGCGGCGCCGAGCGAAGTTGATCACCACGCCCGTCTCATCAACGAGCGCAGCGAGGCGTGCGATCGCGCGAACCGTGTCAACCTCAGGCGCGTGACGGCCGAGGGACCGCATCACGTGGCTGACCTGGCGCCCCTTCGCGTCGGGGTCGAGGAGTTTGATTGCTGCGCCATGAGTGAGTCGTGTCCCTGCGAGGACCACCGCTGCCGCCAACGCGCCGCCGGCGATCTCGGGGTCCAGCCTCCTTGGCGCGAGTCGAGCGGTCCATTCCGACCAGAGAACAGCTGGGAGCCTGGCTGCGCGCACCGACGGCTCCACCACGGTGCGGCTGATGATCTGCAGCGCGGTTGTCGGACGAGTCCTCCGTCCGAGCGCGCGACTCAGATGGTCTCGTAGAGGCGGCGAGTACTGGTCGAATGCGGTGTGAGTGCCGACCCGACCGCGCACCAGGTCCGCGACTCGCGCACTGTCCTTGAGCGCCTCCACAGCGACGGTGTTGCCGATCGCGACCTCCTCGGTTGTCGCCGGCCGGAGTTCGACCATCCCGTTGCGTTGTTGAGAAGTGATCGCGCCCACGTTCGTCGCAGGCATCCATTCGAAATGCTCTCCGGCCACGAGGGCCTGCCGTGCCGCACGGGACAACAGAGTCATGTCGGACAAGACTTGGATCGTGCTCGGTCGGAGGTCTGCGTAGATTCCGAAGTCCCCGAAGCCGCTCGCCACCACTCGCAGTATCGCGCGTTGCGCATCCCGCGTTGCGTTGTCGGCAAGGACAAACTTGGCGCTGGCGGAGAGGTTCGCACCGCAGCGCGCTCTGACGTCGCCGGATGGCACCACCGGTCGGTTGTGGCAATGACTTGGCTGCGGCACCAGGGTGAGCGGGTGTCCCACGAGTCGTGGCGGCTGGCCACATTCCGGACAGACGTCGACGAGGAGGCGACTGTGGCGGAGACACGCGAACCCAAACGGGAACTGCCAGGACAAGCGCCATCTTCCGCCCGAGTCCACAAGACACTCAGGGCAGTAGCGCGCGGAGACACCCGTACTCGGACAGGATGCGCTGATCCGACCCTGGGACGTCAGGCGGATGGCATGCGCGGCGAAAACCGTGCGCGTCATCGCAGAGTACTCGTCTGCCTTTCGCCCGGTCGTGAGTTCGAGGTTGCGGAGTTGCTCGAGCTCAAGCCTCGTCGACCACATTCGAGCAGACTGTGGCCCGGCGGGAGGGAGCCCGCTTCTGTCGACCAGTCCAAGAGCTCGCGCCATCTCGCGAATGGTCGCACCGTAGTCGTGCGCCATGAACTCAACCCATGAGTCGAACGGCTCATCCGGCAGCGGCATGATCACATGCGGCAGTCTCCGTAATCTCACGCGGAGACCCCCTCAGCCTTCTTTGCTTGACGAGCCCACCTCTTGCGAGCGTTCGCCTTCAGCTGCTCGAGCTCCTTGGCTACGACAGGGCGCGCAGCCTCGGCTGCCGCATCGATCTCGATGTCGTCCAACAGTTCACGACTCAGTGTTTCTTCACCGGTGCGTATCGCTCGCGCCGAGGCACGGATGATCAGCTCGAACAGCGAGCCGATCATCCCAGTCGACCGAACCCAGAGGTAGTCGGCCTGTTCGCGCAGCATCCGCTCAGGCGCGTTCGCCAGCACCAACCGATGCTCGATGGATCCGAGAAGCGATATCCACGGCATTCGCGCGTCCTCAACAGGTGGCTCGAACGGCGGCAAACCAAGGAGCGTCCAGCGTCGCGCCGTCTGCGACATCGCCATCTTGTCGCTCGCCTTGCTCTCACTGAGCAATCCTGTACTCGTCATATTGACGCCGGTGAACAGGAACGTCGCCGGGTACTCGTTGGCGAGCCATTTGAGCTCGTTGGCGACGGCGATGCCCTCGTTGGTGTGGATCTTCAGAAAGTGGACGTCGTCGACGATGATCAGCCGCGTTCCGTGGCGCCGAACCGATTCCGCAGCCAAGGCCGCCATGTTGCGATTGCGGATGTATCGACTCTTGGTCACGCCCGCCGCAGGGTGGTTGTAGAAGTTCAGGATCGATTCGTTGAGCGCACGGGTGGTCATATTTCCGGTGAAGCCGACGCGACAGACCGGGATGTGCTGAGTCTGCCCCTCGTCGAGGTCTTGGCCATGGCGAGCGATCTGCTTGCGGTGAAACGCTCGTCCGAACGCGTTGATCGCGGTGGACTTCCCAAGCCCGGGTGGCGCGTCGATCACTGCGGCGCCCTTCACTCGATCCGGCCCCTGTTGGTTCGCCTCGACGAGATCCCACAGTCGAACGTTGAGCCGCTCATTCTGCGGCGTCTTGACCAGGAAGCTCGAGTGGTACGCAGCGCGACGAAACTCGTACTCCTCTCGCGCGTCGTCGGAAAGCGCGTGGATCTGGGCGGCAGAGAGCCGCTCGGGTTGTTCGAGAGCGGGCGCCTCGGCGAACTCACGCCACCCCTCGTACGTCGAGAGCAGCTCACTGCGATTGAGTGGGAGCGTCATAGGTCCTCGTAGAGCTCGAACCCGTCGAGGTCCTCTGGAACCTCTTCTTCCGCCGGCGCCAACAGATCTTCCCCATCGCCTGGATCGGCCTGCGCAAGTGGGATCATTCCCAGCTCCGCGCTCAGATCCGGCCCCGTCGAGTGCCGCGCCAGTTGCTTTGTAACGTGCGGGAAGAAGGGAGCATCCGGTCCCTCGGATGTTTCTGCCAGCTGTGCGGCGAGCCTGGCGCTGATGCGTTTCTCGGCCATCGTGCTTGCGCGCCCAGCTCCCCACCTCTCCAGCAGTTCGCCGAGCGCTTCGGCGATATTGACGCCGTTGCGTCGATCGAGGGCGATACCCTTCGCGTACTCAAGCGCGTCGAGGCTGAACGGCACCGCCACTTTCGGCGCGTGTTCCCAGCGCAGGACGTGCCACGTGTTGTCGTCCGGGTCGTTGAAGTAGATCTGTGAGAAATCGTCGGGGTTGACGGAGAACTGCCATGTCTGTTTGCCTTCGGCCATCGATCGCGACCTGTCGTAGTACTTGCCCACGATGTCGCCGTTGTAACGGAGCGTGCCGATCTCGACGCCGTAGTGGTTGAACTGGCGTTTCACGACCGGGAGCATCTCAAGCAGCAGGTTCGGGTTCGACGGGACTCGGATGCGCCCAGCGACGGCGATGCCTTGCTCAAACTTCTGAGCGGGGCTCATCTTCGCTGCAGGTAGCTGAGGATCGACCAGCCCCGCGTGCGGTCGCAGATGGTAGACAGTTGCGACCCATTCACGGATGATCTGCTCGAGCTGCGGGATCGTGTAGACCGCTTCGGATTCGGGATCCTCTCCGCGCGTCGCGATGTCTCGGCCCTTATATCCCGGGAGCTCCTGAAGCATCGAGTCGATGGTTCGGAACCAGCGCTCCACCCATGCCTTGTCCGTGCCGGTGTACACGTGCGCGGGCTGGATGGAGATGCCCAACCGTTGGCAGACGCTCGCGACGTGGTGAGACATGAACGGTTTGCCGTGGTCGATGATGATCGTCTCAGGGAGTACCCCTGGCCGTCGGAACCGAAGCGCGCGGACGTTCTCCACGTCGACGACGATGTTGTCCGGCACGCCATGGAAAGGCCATGCGGCGTTCTCTCCCCATTCCGTCGGCAGCTCTCTGGGAGACATCGCTTCCATGAGGACCCCTGCCACGTCGACCGACTTCGTGGAGACGGGTGCGAGACGCATTCCGAGAACAGCTCGATCGTAGAGATCAAGGGCGACAGTCAGCTCCGCGCGCATCCACTTGCCGGTCACCGGCGCAATACCGAAAACGTTCAGGGGCGTAGTGTCCAGAACGACATACTCGCCAGGTCTAGACGCGACGAGCCTTCCATAGGGAACAGGCGGCCGCGTGGTGATCGAGCGTTGGGCACGCATACTCGCTCCGAACGTACCTTTCCCGCGCGTCAGCTCCGCGACAGCTGTGCGCGCAGTGGTCTCCGAGGGAATCCGCACATTCTCTCCGGGATGCTCGCGCGCGATTCGTGCTTCCACGATCGCCAACGTCGCGGAAACCGTGCGCTTCGACCCGCGGACATTCTCGGCGATGATCGTCTGGCAGGTTTCGATCCAACGTGGGTCCAGTCCCGAGAGCGCAGGCACCCAGGATGCCTTGCGTAGGTCAAGCAGGGCGAGGTCCTCGCCGTCATCGAAGCGACGCTCCCAGCGCTTCACGGTCCTGACTTCGATGCCGAGCTCTGCGGCTTTCGCGCGGCGGCGTTCGTGGATGCTCGTCAAAGTCACGTTGTACTCCCGACGGGGCTCTCCGGGAAGTGGCATTGACGATAGCCCCGAGGTGAATCCGGTCCGCACTTCACGCACGTGGGCTGCTTTTCGCTGCGCTTCATCACGCTGCTCGTCGGTCGCTTCTGCCCAGAGGAGAGCGTGTGGCGACGCCACAGCGTCATCGGTGGAGGCACCGAACGCTTCCCCTGCGTCTCGCAGGATTTCGATCAGGCGCACCCGTCGTGCACGATTCGAAGCATCGACGAGCACGACGGAGTCACGAGCAAGCTCGACGATCGTGCAGAGAGTCCCGTCGTAGGACACCTTCGCGCCAACGCGGATGTCGAAAGTGCGACTCACGCGACCTCCAGGATCGTGTCCGCGGCAAGTGGGCGGGCGAGATCGCACCGGATCGCGTGGCACCAAAGGAGGTGTAAGACGACAGATCGGGCATAGGCGCCGTCGACCAGCTCTCGCGCCGTGCGTCTCATAGCGTCGCCCAATGTCCGCGCGTCGGCGGTGCTTTCGCGCGCGGCGTGCAGATCGTCCTCGTCGAACTGTGATGTGCGTCGGTACCCGGCGAGGAACCGCACGTTGGACAGGAGCACAGGGTCGGGCTCGCTAGCGATTGAGTACGCCCACCCGCGTGCCTGAATGACACCCTCCGCCCAGTGAAGTGCGTCCGCGACGTCCCGGTGATTCAGCTTCGCGGCCGGCTTGACATCGACGACGGTGAGGCCGCCATCCCGGCGCTCAACCATGTAGTCGGGCACATGGCTACCTTGGCGGTCGCCTCGATCGGCGATCACCTCGAACGGTTGAGACGAGATCCGGACGATCTCGGGGTCGAAGTCGAGGAGTAGCAGCACCGCCAACTCCAGCCGGCTCTCGTAGCCGACAAATGCGCCCATCGTCGCTGCCCAGTACCGCCCCGAGTAGTGGCGCTGACCACGGTGCCATCGAAAGATACGTCGCGGCTGGGCGACAAAAACCTGGCGAGCCTCGAGGCCAGCGAACTCACCCCGTTCGAGGCGATCTCCTTGGAGGCGAAGGGAGTACTGCGGCTTCACGGCATCTCCTTGCAATCGGGAATCGCGATTTCCGCCGTTAACGGTATGGCCTAGTCGATGCGGCGTCAATCTTCGCGAGTCGCGATTACCGAAGGCGTCCGCTCGTAGGATGAATGTCACATTCACTGTTGTGTACGTCAGATGCACAACAGTTCAGGGGGCCAATCGCCACACGTCGCGCTCCCTGCATGCGGAACGTCCATGAGAAAATCGGGCTGTGGAGACCATGACGACTGAGCAGATCGAGGAGCTGTCCAAGGGCGTTTTCGGCAGCGGTCACATGCTCACGCTCATGGCTGAAATCGCGCGCTCGGAGACAGGAAAGTTCTCGACACCGGCATTGGCAGCCTCGACCGGCCTGCCTCCGAGCAGCATCCATACCGTGCTCGCGCGGCTGAAGCGGGCAAACCTGATCCGACGCACGAACGAGGTGACAGGCGACCGCATCGCGATCTACGAGCGCCGCGTCCATCCCACCTGGGCCTATGCGCTCCAGCTCAAAGCAGATGCCGACGCACAAGCTGCCGGGACGCTCGCACTGCATTGGCCTTCAGAGGCGCGCGACACATAACATCCACAAACGCCTATTCCGTATGGCATCCTAGCGCTATGGCTGTTGCCGAGGATCACTATGAGGCGTTCGTAACGGCGGTAGAGGACCCTTTTCTTGGGGCGCTACTCGGGACGATTGACGAACCGGGCGGCAACTCGACAGCGAGCCGCGCCGGCATGCTCACATTGAACTGGTGGAACGAGCACGGAACAGGGCCCACCCGCGCCGAGCTCATCGACGCCGTGTTCAAGATCGACGACTGGGAGGCCGCCATCCCAGATTCCGGGCGCACGCGCTTCGATCACATAGAGCAACTTGAGCTACTTCAGCGCTGGCTCATCAGTTACTGGACCCGGCTCGGCGCCATCTCGTACGTTCCTGGGCTCGACGAAGTCGTCCGGCCTGGACGCGTCGAAACAACGGCAGTGGCGGTCGCCTCCACCGCCGAGTAAGTTGATCTGTTCGGCTCAAGGAGGGCACGTGAGAAGCATCACCATCGGCGGCCGCACTCTCACGGTCACCCACGTGGGAACCGAAACGAGCGAGTATGGCGACATCCAGAGGTATCGCATCGTCGTGTCAGGCTCGGATGCCGTGACGCACCTGTCGAGCCTCAGTTCGAAGAGCGCCGTAGATGCGGACGTCATGGCTTCAGCAATCGATGCCGAGCTGCTCCTGGAGTACGCGGGAAGCGCTGAGTCGGGACTGCTGCGCGACCCCGGCATTCGTGAGTGGCGCAACAGGAATCGGCAACGAATCGAACAGGAGCTGGCACGGCTGCGTGAGGAGGCGGCCGGGTTGCCCGCCGAACAGATGAGCAACCTCGAGCGAAGCCTCTGGCGCGCGTTCGAAATGCAAGAGAAGGACAACAATGCCTGAACCCGCGACGTTCGACTTCGATGAAGTCGACTTCATCACCTCGGACACACATTTCAGCCATGCGCGCATCGTTGAACTTGCCGCACGTCCGTTCACAGGAGTCGAGGAGATGGACGCTGAACTCATCCGCCGGTGGAACGAGACCGTCGGGCCTGTGGCAATGGTTCTACACCTCGGAGATCTCGCGCTCGGGCCGATCGCGGATTCGCTGCCTCTGACAGGGCAATTGCATGGACGCCGGCTCCTCGTTCCCGGCAACCACGATCGTGTCTCGCCCGCCACACAGACCAAGCGCGCCATCGAGCGGTTCACGCCCCTGTACGAGGAAGCGGGATGGCACATACTTCCCGAGGTAGTTACTGGAACACGATCCGGGCAGCGCCTTGTGGCCTCTCATTACCCGTACTCCGGAGACACCCAGGGCGACGATCGCTACGTCGCCCACCGACCTGTGGACCGCGGGCTTCCCCTTCTGCACGGCCATACGCATGATCACGAGAATGGCCCATTCGGGCACCAGTTCCACGTCGGCGTTGATGCGTTCGGATTTGCTCCGATCCCGATGACCCTGGTCGACGCCTGGCTCGAGGATCTACGACGCGAGGAAGAGGAGATTGCTGCCATCGTTCGCGACCGATCCGCGGCCGGCGATAGCTCGCCGCTGTCCGAGGTGGCAAACCGCCTCGGGATCGACCTCGACGCGCTGTGACCGCGGCGGCGGGACTCCTCAGCAATGTCTAACAGCCCAGATAGGCTCGGAATAGCGTGGCTCAGCCGATGAGACAACCGCGTCACGTCACTGCGCGAAGGACCCCAATCAATGACCACACCGCTCACACTTCCCGAGCTGGAGCAATACCTCGCGCGCGCCGCCGACCTCCTCCGCGGCAGCATCGACCAGGCCGATTTCAAGGCGTACATCTTCCCGCTCATGTTCTTCAAGCGGATCAGCGACGTGTATCTCGAAGAGTTCGAGCAGGCGCTCGAGGAGTCCGGGGGCGACCACGAGTTCGCCTCGTTCGCCGAGAACCACCGGTTCGCGATCCCTAACGGCACTCTCTGGTCGGATGTGCGCGAGAAGACCGAGAACATCGGCACCGCCCTGCAGACCGCATTCCGCGAGATCGAGAAGGCGAACCCCGAGACGCTCTACGGCATCTTCGGCAACGCGAACTGGACCAACAA
>Ga0116169_1002220_pt1 | contig 14664 bp, 9 predicted proteins | sample AD_UKC130_MetaG_FD_89796 | JGI IMG/M metagenome (GOLD analysis project Ga0116169, IMG submission 89796) | Active sludge microbial communities of municipal wastewater-treating anaerobic digesters from Canada - AD_UKC130_MetaG | ecosystem: Engineered > Bioreactor > Anaerobic > Digestate | place...
ATATTGAAATTGAGCGTAAGTGGCTATTAGAGCAAGATGTGCCAGAGGATTTAACGTTAATGGATAAATATGATATTTACCAGGGTTACATCTCAACTAAACCAGAAGTTCGTATAAGAAAAAATGTATATAAAGACGGATTAAAAACATACATGCTAGAGTTTAAGAGCGATGGTAAATTGAAACGTACGGAAGTACAAATACCAATAAGAGAACAAGAGTTTAAACAGTTGCTGGAAGTAGCAAACATTAAGGAAAAAGAATTAATACACAAAAAGTATAGAGCTTATAAGTATAATGACAAAGTTATTGAGGTTAGTAGCGTAGATGAAGGAACAGAAAACCATTTCATTTATACAGAAATAGAATTTCCAACTGCAACAGCGGCAAGAGGGTTAAGGCACCTGACTGGTTAGGAAAAGAGGTTACCAATGAGATAAATTATAAGATGAAGAATTATTGGGTGCGAACAAGAGGAAAGAATAAAGAGATATTATAAAATTTAATAGTATACGTTCTAGAATATAAGAATATAGAGGCATATGAGCTGTGGATTAGGTGGAGGTGACTGGGAAATAGTCGAAGGTCTAATCAAAGAACACTTTGGAGACTTCGACTGTTACATCTATAAGTTATGAGTGGATCAATTCATACAGGTAAGGTTTTTAAGTTAGACAATGGGGATATTTTCATAGTACATAAGATATTAAAAAGCAGAATTCCAGGTGAAAAGAGGGGCAAGTATTATACTGAATTTGTAGCGAGAAGACTAACCCGAGGAGACAACGAATATATTGTAATGAGGATGACAGTTGATGAAATGAAACGATATATGAATAACTTGACAGACATAGAATTGGCTAAACTAGACTTGCTTGGTATAAGGTATAACCGTAATTTAACGAAAGTAAGATTATAAAAAGATAGCAGGTGGTGTTTAGTGGAATACTTTGATATAATTATAATAACTGCAATTGGAATGATTGCAGCTATTATAATTAAGGCAATTAAAGATAGGGTAAAAAATTATAAGAAATCCCTACGTGGCAAGGTAGGTGAGAAATTGATACTGGAACAATTGGAAATGATGCCAGATACTTTAGTATTTAAGAACCTATACTTGCCATTAAATATGCAAAAAAGAACATATACTGAAATAGACATTGTAGCTATAAATAAAGCAGGTATATATGTGATAGAGTCGAAAAACTTTAACGGAGAAATACATGGTTCTAGGGATGCAGAGAACTGGATTCAAAGTTTAGGCGGAAAAGATTACGAGTTTTATAATCCAATATTACAAAATAACTTACATTGTATGGTATTAGGGTACAGGATACCCAAGTATGAAAAATACATAAAGCCAGTTGTAGTATTTGGAGACAATGCAGATATAAGGGGTGTCTATAATGGACATGGTAAATACAGAGTAATAAATACTTCTGATTTATATGATATTATGATGGAAGAATTGGAAATGTGCAAGCAGAAATTAAGCAAGCAAGATATAAAAGAAATAAAATACGTTGTAGAAAAATATACTAATGTAAGTAGAGAAGTTAAAAGAAAGCATAAAGAGCGTATAAAAAAGAAATATAAGTAAAGATAAGCATTTCTATAGTAAATAATAAAAATAAAAAGATTTATAGGGAGGGGAAATGGAAAGATAATGCAGCGTGTAGAAAAACAGATATATTATCTAGACGTAGCTCAAAAGTACAGATTTGAGAGAGTAGATGAATGAGATAACAATAAGGGGAGTGAATAAATCTTGGAAATAGAGAAGATTGATTCATTTAAAGGTGACTATGAATTCCTAAGTAATTTCTATGAATCGCCTGTTACATATAATGGGTTAACTTTCAGAAACTCTGAAGCAGCTTTTCAAGCTCAAAAGTGTGCGATGCCAGCAATAAAAGAAAGATTTGTAAATATGAGTGCAAGTCAAGCTAAAAAGTATGGAAGGCAGGTACTTTTGAGAAGAGATTGGGAATTAGTTAAAGATGATACCATGTATGAGATAGTCAGAGCCAAGTTTACTCAGAACAAAGGTTTAGCAGAAAAGCTGTTAGCAACAGGTAACGCATATTTAGAAGAAGGAAATAATTGGAATGACTCCTATTGGGGTACGGTGCATGGCGTAGGACAAAACAAATTAGGAAAAATATTAATGCAAGTTCGTGAAGAGTTAAGACAAGGAGGATTTTAAATGTTTTATATAGATTCTGTATTAATGGAACCGGATATTGAGTATATGAAAAGCAGAATACAGGAGAGCCTTGACAGAGGTATTGCTGTATATGATGTTAGTGATTTGTATAAGGAGATATTGAAATCTCAAGAGGCAGCGGCTTTAAATTTAAGGTCAGCATATGGTATTGCTAACCCTAACAGTTCACAACAGTTACAAAACTTTATATTAAATAATCTTGATAGTAGGATTGAGCAAGTTTGTATTGTAAATGATAAGGTAACAACTAAGAAAGAAGCTTTACAGGAATTAGCAAGAGAGGGTTACCAGTTTGCAATAGACTTGCTAACATACAGAAAAGTTAAGAAATACGCTGAAGCCTTAAAATCGATCTTAGATTACACCGAGGACGGTGTAGTAAGACCGATAATGAGTTTGGGTAAGACGAACAGAGTAAATTATAAAGAGCCAGCTTTGATGAATATTCCAAAGAAATTACTTTGGAATGTAATAGCCCCTAGAAAGCCTGGTAATATATTAATATCAGTTGATATTAAAAATCAAGAGCCTTGGATATTAATTAATATGCTGGGCATAGAGGAGTTGAAAGAAAAACTCTCAGCATCCAGCAAAGAAGGTTTATATGATATAGTATTCAAGGAGTTATATGGTAGAGAAGCAAGTGCTTTAGAGAGGTCACAATTTAAGACTTGCTGGAATGCATTAACATATGGTGCGACTAAGGCAAGTATATTAGCGAGAGGCAAAATATTTGATGCTGAAAAGCTGTATAATTACTTTAACAGCTTTGACGAATTTAAGGAGTACAGAAACAAATGTTATGCTATGGCTAAAAGGAAAATGCAAAGAGTTGAAACATACTTTGGAACTGAACTTTATGCTAACCAATTGGGAGCAGCTTTACAAAGAGTACTAATGGATCTACCAATTCAAGGTACTGGTTCTGACATTCTAGCATTGTTAATACAACATGCTGATGAAGAGTTAGTAGACAGGGAATTAGATGATGTTATCGAGTTCTATTTCTCGAGACACGATGAAATAATCTTTGAGGTAGATGGCGAATACGCAAATAGGGTAGGACTTGATACAGTTTATGCAGAGTTAAGAGACATTATGGAACATCAAGTTGACGATTGGGAACAGTTTAAAGTAGAAATTAAAAAGGTAGAACCAGCTCCGATTATAAATTATACAGAAGATGAAGAAGAGGAAGATGAAGAGTAAACATTAAAATAAAGGCACTGGCAGTTGATATTGACTGCCAGTGCTTTTTATCTAGCAAATATGAGATAAATTAAAGTGATATAAAATAAAAAAGTTAAAAGGAGGTCAATATGAAAAAGAAAGTATTAACAAGGTTAATATTATTGATAATGCTTTGCATAGCTGCAGGATTTATAAAGCCTTCTAAGGCAAGTGCTTATGATTATGGGTTCCAAGTAAATATCCCTTTAGTAACAGTAACAAATATTGATAACGTGCCTTATCCTTCAACATACAATATGTTCTTCTATGGGGATAATGTAAGGAATTATAGTAAATTTACTATAGAGAGCCCTGGAGAGGTTAAAGCATATTTTAGATGGACTTCTTCTAATAACGGAAGAGGAACAGCTTGGTTCAGTAGAGATGTGAACGGATATGATATTGTAGGTAGCATGGCAGAATTAAATTATTCTAATAACAGTTTAAAAGTATTTTTGGATGCTGGTACATATTATTTGAATTGTACTTGGACAACAGAAGCTTATGATGTTGGAGCAGCACTTTTATATGAAAATGGACAACCAGAGGAGTTAATGGCTGTATCTAGCTTTGACAACCCAAATCCAATAGTATTCAATAAAACAACTAGAGGATTTATAACAGATACAGCTCCGAATGATTACTATGTATTCACTTTAGATAAGAAAGCTTTGGTAACAATAGCATTTTCATTTGATAAAGATAACTATACAAGATATGATGGTTATGCTACACTGTATAATGAATTTCAAATTGAACTTGCGAACAAGAGGTATACTAGAACAACACAAGGTGCAGAGGTAATAAATCAGCTGTTACAACCTGGTACTTATTATATAAGACTTACTGGAATAAATGGTGTCACAACTTTAAACGTAAGTCCAATGTACTATGATATAACTTTAAAACCTGAAGTAACAAGTGGTTGGACAAAAGGTCCGATGAAAGTATTTATAGATACAACTATAGATTATGTAGATATAGTTGCGGTATCAAGACGAGTTTATGAGGATGATATAAAAAATACAGAAATTTGGATGAAGAGCATATATAATCAGTACTATATTCCAGTTGAAGGAGACGCTTTTGAGGTAACAAAGAACGGTACTTATTCAGTAAGAATAGAAGATAAATTTGGTAACTACGAGTTAAAAACTATAAAGATTACTACTATGGATACGACAGAACCTAAAGTAAGTGGAGTATCAGATGGTAAATATTATAAGAGCCCAGTAACAATAAAATGGTCAGACAGTCAAAGTGGTATTAATTCAAGTAAAGTAACCTTAAATGGCAAGAAAGTAAAAAGTGGTATCAAGGTAACAGAAGCTGGTAAATACACATTAAAGGTTTATGATAAAGTTGGTAACGTAAAGAAAGTAGTATTCTATCTTGACTTTACAGCTCCGACAATTAGTGGAGTAAGTAATGGCAAGACTTATAAAACTGATGTGACAATGACATTTAAAGATAACTTATCAGGTATTAAGAAAGTGACTGTAAATGATGAAGAGATAATATTAAGTGGAAATAAATATAGCGTCTGGGCAGATGGAACCTATACCGTTAAAGTATGGGATAATGCAGGAAATACCAAGAACATCAAATTTAAGATTAAGAGAAGCTAATCAGAAAAATTAGAAATAACATGGATAAAGAATAAGTAAAAGTCTGCCAGTTTAATGGTAGACTTTTATTTTTAACTTTATTAAAAAAGTGAGATATCATAGGGTAATTTTCTACATTAAATAATATTTAATGTCAAAGATTAGGTTATGGTAAGAATTAAGAAATAAATATACTAGCTATAAAATAAACTTAGTCAACTAGTTAAAAATTCAGGGGTAGACTAGTTGAAAAATATATGTATACTCTCAAGGATATAAAAAAGGTTACGAATTAGATGTAAATAAGTGCAAATGAATAGTGTTGATGTGGATAATGTGGATAAATGTGTGGATAAATGTGTGGATAGGGGTAAGGGTGCGGGTATGCGACGGAACATTTACAAAATAATTACATGCTTAATGATTATAGCTGTTCTTAATTCAACAACTGCAATACCAATCCAAGCACAAAAGCTCTCAAGATATGATGGGGTATATCTCTATAAGATAGAGAAATCTACTGAAGGTAGAGCTATATATGCGAAAGAAATCCATTACAGGATAGAAGAAGGGTACAAGAGAGAATATTTATGAAACGAATCAATACGCAGTATTGACAGTATTGTGAGATTAAACAATGATGAAATTAAGCATACAATCGAAAGATAAGAGCAGAAAAAATATAATTAGCATGTGTATAGAAACTTATCCTAAAATTCTACATTTTTGTAATATATGTATAGATAATAAATAAAAATAATTGTATTTATTAAAAGTATTAAGCAAAAGAAAAAAACATACTAATTATAAAGGGGTAGGTGTTGCACATGCTAATGAAGAGTTTAATGTCCAAAATACAGCTGCTTATGGAGGCAGTAAAGTATTCCACATTAGTAACATGCACCTTTGCTTACTGGTTTACAATCTTATCTTTTCCGGCATCAAAGATTACAGCAAGTTTAATTGGGTTTGGGGCTTTGTTTACGGTCTTATTAATTAAGACAATTTACAGATGGGTACAAGTGGAATAATTAGAATATAGATGATAGCAGGTATATATCTTGCTATAATATCCTCCTTTCCAAAAAGGCTACTCGAAAAGGGTAGCCTATATTTTTATAGAAAAAGTGCCAGTTGTTTTTAAAGGCACTACAACTTTAAAACAAGTGCCTGGCATAAGAAATGCTATGAATATACTTAAGACTGAAAGAATAACTAAAGACATAGACATTGATTGGGTTGGACAGCAACCTACAATGGGGGAACTTAACTTACATAGTAAATCCAAATTTATCAGTATAAATGATTATAGAAGGCAAAAAGCAACAGGCATGAAATGGAAACTTAGATACTTAATGGATGAAGCAAAAGATGATATGCAAAGATTAGCAGATTATTTAGGAATATCATACCAGACACTTTCCAAAAAGCTGAATAATCATGTAGATTTCAGTTTAACGGAATTAAGACTAATACAACAAAGATATGACCTAAAAGCAGAACAAATATTTGATATATTCTTTAAATAATGGGATTTACAACGAAGATATTAAATAAGCTTACCTAATAATATTTAGGCAAGCTTATTTTTTATGTAAAACCTATGAAAGTGCTTAAAATATATAAATTAATAAAAATTTTAAGTAAAAGTTGAATAAGTTGAAAAAAATGATGGCAATAATTAAATACAGTGTAAAAATACTGACGGAATAATTTTACTGAAATGGATAGACGTAATAACAATCATTAAGTTCAAATAATGGTATAAAAATAAGAGATGGAGTGTAGGTTATATAGATAGGAGGCTTAAAGAATGAGAGCTAAATTTTTACAAAAGGTTAAAAAGCATTTTATTATTCCAACATTAACAATGTTATGTATATTAGCACAAGCAGGAAGTCCAGTAGCATTAGCAGCTACAAATAAAGATTTAACGAGCTTTATAGGTGAAGTTGGAAATGAGATAGTGGTTACGGTTGAGGAAGAAACTGTTGCAGAAGCACCAAGGTTCAAATTGGGTGGAGATGGAACTTTAGGCGATTTTATAAGAACTAGAGAGACAAATAAAACTAAACAATCAACAAATAGCAGTAGTGGGAAAACAGGAACTGTAAATAAAACGAGTAAAAAAGACACATACAGTTATGATAAAATGACTTATTATGGAGCATATAGTGGTAAGCCCTACGAGACTACGAAAGCAATCATAGCAAAAAGACCTGAATTGCAAAAGGATATTGAGAATTACTTTGGGTATAACAATATACATCCAGTATATAAATATAGTCACCAGTGGAATGATGATTTATGGACAGCATATACCCATAGTCAGAACAGTTCAGTAAGGAAAGCACTTAACAGTAAAAAGATGCGACTTGAACTTGGTGATATCGCTGTTAAGCATGGGCTAGTAAACAGAAATGATACAAAGGCTTCTGCTCATATAGCATTATTTACGTATTTTGGCATAATTAATGATGAAGATGGACTCATTAAATATAAAAATGGTACAAAAGATTATTTAACAAGACAGCAAGCAGCCACACTATTATTTAAGTTTATGCACCCAATGAGTTTTTTAGATAGTCCAACGGATGCGGAAAGAACTTCATATACTGAAACAATTTTAGGCGAAGATAATAAATACGAGCCATTTGTAGAGAGGTATGAGAGCAAAATGCTTTTAGGAGATGGGGAAAACGGATTTACTAAAAAAGAGATAGAAAGTCCAATGACTAGAATGGAGTTTATATGGATGGTTATTAAAGCATATTTTCCAGACTTCTTAGACGAGGCTAGAAGGTCAAAAACTACAAGTGCTGATATATTCACGGATATTAAAAAGTCTAATTTAGTAGAGGCTGAAAAAATTTACTCAAAACTTAAGTTACTTCGAAGTGACGGTGATTGGGTACCTGGAGCTACTAATAAAGAAGCTAGGTATTGTCTTGAAAATAAGTTAATATTGGAAGAATATGACGCAGTTATAGAAGCAGCTTATGAGCTAGGGATGTTAAAGCCAGACTCAAAAGGCAGAGCAAACTTGTGGAAGAACATTACTATGTCACAGGCACTTAGAATGTTAATAGATGCTGCAGAAGGTTCACTAAAGGCAGTATCGCAGACAAAGTAATTAGATTATTTTAGATTATTAAAATAGTCCTATCAAAAACTGATAGGTCTATTTTACTATATTTAAGTCAGTATTTTAAAATATATCCTATAACGATATTAACGCATATGTAATGGATGTGGCTACAGGTTTATATATACTATTATTTTTTATTGACAATAGCGATGCACTGTTTAAGTAGAATTGAAAATCAGTCAGACTAAGTTAAAAATATAAAAGGACATACTATTAAAAATGTAAAATACAATAAAAACTATAATTAACCTGCTCAAATGTGGGCAGGTTAATTTATTTAGCAGTGATATATAGAACTGGTTAGCGGTTTAAAATGCCTTAATATTAAATAAATAATATAAAAATAAAAACTAAGTGAACATGCGTTAAATTTGAATAGATAATTAGTTGGAATAGGAGGATGTGGTAGAATGAGAGCGAATAAGTTTAAGAGAATTTTAGCATTTATACTTGCGGTGATACTAATATTAGGGAATAGTGGGGTTACATCACTTGCCGCAACGGGTGCCGCAACGGGCGGTGTGTACGCTGACACCAGCGGCAATGGCCTTAAGTCATCAGGTGGAGGTTCTGGTGGAAAAAGCAAGTACCCTGTAAACGTATTACATGGTGGTGGTTGGAAGATAAGCTTTTTGAGAATGGAAAAAGGAGTTTATCGTCCAGATGAAAATGAGACAAATAAAGCACCAGTATATGACGCATCAACAGGTATTACTCCTATATCTGTTAATGGAGATACTTTACCACCTGGATATCAAAGTGAGAATGGTAGGTATGGTATTGCGCCCATTTATTTCCTTGATAACAGTTGGAACCGCGATAGGGAATTTATAGTTAACAGTGATTTAACTGTAAGTAGAGATTATGTATCTAATGCAATTACTGGCAAGAGGATAAGTAAGTCTGACGTAGAAGAAGCAGCCAAAAAAGTAGGTGCAACAGACAAAGACATACCAACTGCAATTTGGCAAGCTTTTGGTAAGCAAACTGATATGCTTGGAGATACGATTACGGTTAATGAATTTTTAAAGATGGTTCCAGCAGAAAATGCAGATGAGGCACAATTAAAACGCAGTGAAGATATAATTAACACGTTTGTTCAGTTAATGTTAGACAAATATAAAGAAAGCCCTGCTATAGTTCAAGAGATATTAAGGGTAAAAGAGAGTGAAACTGAAACATATGCGATTTTAATGGAGCCAGTTGCAGCGTTATCCGTTTTAGTTGAGGATAAGGAAAGAGCAGCTTATATTACACCTGCTGTATGGGCAATGAGAACTTATGGACTAAGTCCAGAACAATACACATCATGCCCTAATTTTGATGTAATGATGAAGGTCGCAAAAAACAATAAAAAAGTAGATTCAGATTTCTATAATGGTATAGGTACTCATTTCCATGGGTTAAAGAGCTCGAAATTTAGAGGATACACTGGTGTAATAGGAGAAAGACTTCATGGAACCGATCTTAGTTCTGTTTCAACACCATTTGAAAAGAGAGAAAGCGTGTTTAGTAAGACGATATTTACAGGTTGGGTGAGAAGTAGTGATGGTAGTATAAGAAATGCTAAACCAGAAGATTATAAACTCGGTTTCGGTTTAATTCACATGGAAGACTATGAAGTAACTACTATTTCTCCAACAACCACTAAAACAGCTTCAACCAGCATGACCATTTTAGGTCAAAAATCAGGTATTACTCCAAACATAAGCTTAGGGTTATATACTACTGAAAATGTTTATGATAAAGTGCTTGATGGAAAAGTCAGCGAAGCAATTAATGGTTTAAACGATTTTGCTAATAACAATAAAATGTCTATAGATAATATAGAGCAATATTTTAATTCAGATGCAATCCTTGAGATTTTAGAAATATTAATAAAGAATTACGATGAAGCACTTCTTGAGGAAACCAGCTTTTCTGGTAAACAAGAAGACATTACCGGGGCAATTAAGGAATTCTTAGACAACACTGGTATAAACTTAGACAGCATTTATGTAGCACGTTATATAAATATGCTAATTAAGAACGGTGCATTTACTACTTTAGGCGACTTCACTTTTGATACTGAAAAGAACAGGCAATTAATTAAATACTTATATACCCTATTTGTACCGAACATTGGAGAAGGCTACAGGATACTTACCAATTTAGAGGAAATTTATAACGGTAAGACATCTCTGCCAGCCGCTAATACTGGAAAGAGTATAGGTATAGGTTTAAATACTGTAGATACTAGTAATATTGCTAATAAAGCTAAGCTAGACGAAATAGCAATATTTGGTGGTATTAGAGCAAATGTTACTAGTCCTAAGACTACGGTTGAGTATAAGGATATCATAGGTAAATTAACAGGTAATCTTGGGGTAGGGGGTACTGGAGTAGTAGATAGTGATTCCAAGGAACAGAGATTAAAACTTGAGGAACTGCTTGAAAAAATAGAGGCAGTGATTCCGAATATATTGCAATTAAAAGTAGATATTTATGAAATAAAAGAGGTTTTAGCAAGGAGGTTTAACGATCCTTTCTTCATGACTATATACTCAGAAGATAAGATTATGTTATTTGAGGAAATGACTTATGATGAATATGTAGCATGGAGAAGACAATGGAGAGGTTGCGAAAATGCAGATGTAGTAAGCAAAAAAGAATTTAAGAGATTACAGAATGAATTTATAGCCGAAATTAATAAATTAATTGAATTCACATCCTTCTTTAAGCGAAACTATAAAGACGGAACCAGTTCAAAAGAGTTAAGAGACTTAGCAGAAAAATTAAGGGTAATATATCAGAAATTAATATGTGAAAGTACAGCAAAAGGTGAGGACTATTGGGGAATAGTTTTATTATACGAATCAATTGATGATTATATGGCAGAATGTTATGAGGAGTATAAGAGAATCAGAGGCAATATAGATAAATTAGGTTTAGTTGTAGATGAATTAATAGCTCAATATATGGAGCAAAGTGGGATAACCGCTGTTACTTGGGTATATGAAGTAGACGCTCTGGCTAGTATTCTTAAATCAGCTTACGAAGATTTAATTGCAGAATTAAAGTTAGATTCTAGCATAGAGACAGAAATAATAACTGGAAGCTTTAACAGAGGAATTTATATAATAGACTTAGATGAAGAAGAACGTTACTTAGGTAAGCAGATAGTATCAAGCTATGGGCAAGAAAAGAAACAGGTATCTGTAGATATGGATAACTCCGTAAGTAGCCTGATAGCTAGCAGTAGGTTAAGTCAATTTAGCCAAGCTGCTATACAGATACCAGTAATTGAGGCAGAAAAAAGGGTTGGTTCATTAGGGTTTTCTAACGCTTCAAATGGTTTGGATACATCTTTCAAGGTATACTATTCACCAATAGTATTTACTGAATCAATGTTGTTGCAGAATGGGTACTATGGTGTACTTAACTTAAATGAGGAAAGTTCCCTCATTAGCAGTGATAGATACATCTTAGATAAAGAAAAGGTGGATTTAAGCCTATTTATAGGTGGCATTGAATTAGATAAAGAGATTGAGGACAGAATACTGTCTAAGTCATTAAACTACCCGCACGGTAGTTTATATGCTATGGCGGATGAAATACAGCTAATGCTTAGTGACTATATCAACGATTGTATTGAATACGCAGAATGGTACTGGTCTGATACAAATAAAGAGACTAATAAGTCTTATAATGAATTAAATAAGAGATTTTCAAATGAATTACAGTACAGAGTTGGTATGTATCTTGATATTATAAAAGATACAAGAAGTAGTGCTAAGTATTACAATATATTAACTGCTAAAGAAGCATTAAAAGATGTAAATAAAGTGGCTACATTAGAGCCTGACTATCAATGGATAAAGAATGAGAATGTCTATTCTAAATTTGGAAGAGCAAGGCTATCTAGTTATTTCAGAGATGTAACTAATGAAGATGGAAAGAATTTAGAAGAAGAGGTACTTGAGAAGCTTGACAATGTTACAGGAATAAATAAAGACATTATCAAAGACAGTTTAAATGGTAGAGCCCAAAATAATATAGACTATTATCCTGGACTGTTTGGCTCAACATTAAACTATTTAAGCGAAAAAACTTATAAATTTAATTATTTGCATCCGTCTAATTATTATAAAGGCGTAGACTTGTACATAGGCGGTGCATTCCAATATCCGTTAAGTTTCGTTACATGTGATGTAGATTACTCTGAATTTGGAGTTAAGCCAGAAATAGGTAAGACCTGTCTATATACAATCTACTCGTATAATTTAAACATTAATAATAACTCCAGTTACTTTTACAGATATTGGCCATACGAGGAAATATCTTACAATGGTGAAAAGACATTAGAAAGCGTTGCAAGAAGGTATGGTATATATGAGATAGTGGACTTATTTATAGAAATATTAAAGATATGCGCAGATGGTGGGCTTCCCATTTATTATGATAAGAATGGAAAGAGCTTTTATGCATTAATTGATGCTAATGCAGCTAATCCATCACAGAATGAGGGAAGTATTATATCTGTATCCACTACTGTCCGTGACATTTTAGGTATCAGTAATGATAAACTGAAAAGTTTTAGTGATTCAATAACATCTTTAAAATATAATTCATTAGCAAATATAGCACTTTATCTTGACTATAACGATTACGACATTATAGACTCTGATGGAGTCACTCGTGGTACAAGTGTATATTCTCCAAAAATTGGAGACAGGCACATGTCTGAAGAATTAATTGCATTGGCTCAGTACTTATGTGAAAGTATATTGCCAAATAGATTAAGCAATTTTGCCGAGGATCAGCATAGTTTAAATAATTACTGCGATATTAAAGACAAAATAATCGGTAATAAGGGATTTGAAATGACTATTACTAATATATTAAGCGCTGCTACTGACCAAAAAAACCTTAGCTGGATTGAGGGAGTTAAAGCAAAACTAACTACAGATACCGGAGACAGTAAAGAGGTAGACACGATATATAAAGCTTACAAAGCCATAATGCACAGTTTACTGGGTGATATTGTGGATGGTAGTGGTTCAGACAATACTTATATAAACGACAAAGCATTATTGTCTTACGAGACTAACGGTTTAAGCTATGGTGAAGTCATTGATAAGAGTATTGGCGGATTGGTAATTAATAATGAGGTATTTAAGTACTATATTGAAAATATAGTAGCTTTAGCGGCTTTAACTAAGAATCAGACGGCTGTATATATAGCTGATGATGGTGAAGTATCTCAATCTTCATTCATTACAGCTATTGGTGGGGCAGCGGCTAGATACGATTATATTAATAACCTAGGCGCAAGTTTAGCTAAAGAACAACAAGAAAATCAAGATAAATTATCTGAGGTTCTTACTAAATTAGATAAGTATGATAGCGCTATAGGAAAATTAGAGGCTAAATTAGCAGACATTGAAAAGAGAGTTAAAGAGGCTAAACAAAAAGTTGGTGAATATGGAGCGGTATATTCTGAATATTTAGAAGCATTACAGAATTTAGAGAAAATCGAAAAAGAAATTGGTAAAATAGAGAGTAAGTATAGTTCTAGCACCACAACTGTAGCTAGAGGAAATAATGTTGAAGCAAATCTTAAAGCAGAGATAGATACTTATAAATCTTATTTAAAGCAAGCAGAAAATAAAGTTAATACAGCATATCATGAGTTTAAAACTGCTTTGCAAAAAGCAAATTCGGCACTACCACCACCTTGGAAAGACCGCGCAGTTAGCGAGAACTCTTTTAGGTCATTTGTAGCTCCAGCTAAGTTTTATAAGCCTAGTACAGTTAAAAACGACACATATTCTCAACTATATGAATTCTACTCATTCTTCAATGTGATAGACAAATTTAATGAGTACGATGATTACGCTAAATTAGTTAAATCTTATGAAGAGAAGATAAAAGAATTGCAAGAAGTATTGCGTAGGTGTGCATCTAAAAATAATACTACAACTACTAACAACCGTTACTATGAGAGCATAAATCAGGATGCTAATTATAAATCTCTTATAAAACAGAGAGATAAAACCAAAGCAGAGATTAAAAACCTTGAAGATAAATTAAATAAGCTTAAAGCTAGCATTAATAGCGATGCTATAAGTAAATATGAAGAGCTGGAAAAAGACTTAGCAAATCTCAAAAAGGAGAAAGAGCAAATAACAGATAAGTATGCCGAATTAACAAATACTATGGACCAGATTAAAAAATCTTTAGACAATATTGAACAAATATTATCCCTTAGTAACAACAAGAATAGTATATTTACTACTACTTACGAAAATTTCTTAAACAATAATTTAAGAGGTTATGAAATTAATCCTCGTGCAGAAGATGGCTCTTATATATTCAATTTAACATATTGGGAGTACGAGGATGACGACTCCGGTGCCGTAGTTTACTTGCCAGGTAATTCTAATGCTATATTCAATCCAGCTAAGTTA
>Ga0116169_1002221_pt1 | contig 14659 bp, 10 predicted proteins | sample AD_UKC130_MetaG_FD_89796 | JGI IMG/M metagenome (GOLD analysis project Ga0116169, IMG submission 89796) | Active sludge microbial communities of municipal wastewater-treating anaerobic digesters from Canada - AD_UKC130_MetaG | ecosystem: Engineered > Bioreactor > Anaerobic > Digestate | place...
CCGACAAGAGCCTCAACAATTTCGGTAGGATCAACACGGACGAAGGTGTGCTTGGATTTTTTCTTCACACATCAAAGACTGGCGCACCTTCGTTCCCCAAACCCCGCCAGAATCCGAAGAGCCGAATAAGCGCCTCATGGCGGAGGATAGGGGATTCGAACCCCTGAGAGCTTTCACTCAACCCGCTTTCCAAGCGAGCGCACTAGGCCACTATGCGAATCCTCCGCGTCGGAGTCTACGCGGCAGTCACCACCGCAGACCAATCGGGATCAGCGCCAAAGCCTACATATGTCCTAATTTGCCTACTGAGACTGGCAGTCACGGTCGTAAACCTCATACGCAAGCGTCGCCTGGCCGGTCTCTTCGGCCCGAATCCGACCAAGATTCCATTCGAGCAAAGTGGCCGGTTCGCGCCGCTGCGTGGTTAGTACGCATTCGGTTTCACCATCGAGACGCGACACCAACGTTGGCACTGCGTCGTCGGACAACATCGCCAAGTAGGTCCAATCAACCTTTCCGGTTTCCTCATAGCGATCGAGGTTGTGGTTCGCTACCCACGCGTCCGGATTGATCGCGGCCAAACCCAACAGCAGCACCGCACCGCTGAGCAAACCGAATCGCGGCAGCCAACCGGCCCGAAGCACGACGCCGGCGACCAACGTCGCCACCAGGAGAAGGCCAAGCCAGCCCATGAAGACGTCCACCAACAGCCGAAGCGAGGTGAAACCGTAGGCGTCTTGGTAAAGGCCCATCCGGTTGAAAGCCGAACCGAGCACCGCCAACGTCATCAGACACAGCGCGCCAAGTGAGCCGCGCAGCCAGGCCCGGTCGCCGGCCGTCTCCCGACTCGCCTTACGCGAAGCTGCCCACACCACCAGCAGCGTCAACGCGGTCACGACCGTCAGTTGACCAAAACCTTGATGGACGTACTCGGCATAAGTCAGGCCCGTGGTGCGTTCGAAATACTCTCGACCGCCGAAGATCGCGGCAGCCTGGGCAACCAGAAAGGCCACGAAAACGACGTTGACCACCAGCACCGGCACCAGCCACTCGAACCGGCGGGCCGGCGCCTGCCTAGTCAAGCCAACAGTTCCGACCTTCGGCGGGTTCAGGGCGAAGTATGCGCCCGTGAGCGTCAGCGCGGCAATAGCCACGGCGATGAAAATCCGCTCAACGAACTCCAGCGAACCCAAATCGGGCACGAGAGCGCCGAACCAGTCCGCGAAAATCGCATCGGCGGAAATAAACAACATGCCAAACACGATCAGGCCAAGCAGAGACCAAATGACTGTGCGGGCGACTGCCAAACCTTGACCCGCGCGGGTCGATATTTGCAGAGTCCGACCGAGCCAAGGAAGGCCGCGCAAACCAGCAAGCGGCCAAGCCATCAGCGCAAACAAAAACGCTGGAACTCGACGAGCATCAGCGATCGCCACCGCCGCGACCGCCCCGCCGGCCATTAGGCAGAGCACGACAATCCAGTCCGCGTCTCGCACCAGGGCGGTAGCGGCCAAGGCGGTGCACAGCAACGCCGAGCCAAGAACAAACGGGTCGCTGCGCCGCACGCTCACGAAAAACATCATCAGACCGGCGGCCATCAGGATGATGAAGGTGCCCAAACCCAAGTCATAAAGCGCCGGCGTGAACCCGGCAAACAACCCGACCAAGATCGCCCAGACCAGCAGTCGAGGCCGGCCTGGCACGCCATGATCTGGCCAAAGTGAGCCGAAGATTGAGTCGGCGAAGGACACAACTTTCGGCCGCTCAACTCCGGTCGGTACTGGCGGCAAATTCTCATTCGCCGAGTTCGGTCCGATTTTTTGGTCAGTCACTACATCTTCCTTTGGTATCGGCCGGGTTTCGCCGGCAGTCGTGAGTTCTGTGGCCGGGTCTTGTCCGGTTCGAGCTTTGGCCGGAGACAGCGGCAAAGTCACTTCGACCCGCGCACCGCCAGCGCCGGGCAGGGGATCCACGAAGGCGATGGTTCCGCCATGCAGGTCGCTCACCCAGCGGGCGATCGCCAAACCCAGGCCGGTCCCGCCGCCGCCTTCGGCGTCCCTGAGGGTGCCGAACCGCTCGAATGCGAGTTCGCGGTCAGTAGGTGCGACGCCGGGGCCTTCGTCAACGACCTCCAGGGTCCAGTTGTCGACTCCGCCCACGGCCAAGAGTTGGACTCGCCCCCCGGCCGGACTGTGCCTAGTCGCGTTGTCGACCAGGTTCGCCACAAGTTGGCTAAGTCGCGCCGGATCGGCTTGGACGAGTAACCCTTCGGGTTCAACCGACACCGAAACTTCGACATCGCGGTCGCCGTAGCTGAACTCGGCTGCCGCAGCCGACAGCAGGTCAACGACACTCACCCGCTCTGCCAGCAGTGGCGCGGCGCCCGCATCAACCCGAGACAGGTCCAGCAAGTCGTTGACCAACGCCGTCAAACGTTCACCTTGGGCGAGTGCGGTGCGCAAAATTTGTGGATCCGGTTCGTTGACACCGTCGGCCAAGTTCTCCAAAACGGCGCAAAGCGCAGTCAGCGGAGTGCGCAGTTCGTGACTCACGTTGGCGATCAGTTCGCGGCGTTGCCGGTCGACCTGGTCGAGGTCGGTGGCCATCTGGTTGAACGCGCGCGCCAACTCCCCGATCTCGTCACGCGAAGTCGTTTCGATCCGGGCCGAATAGTCGCCCTTGGCCATCTGGTCGGCGGCCGCCGTCATCTGGCGCAGCGGCGAAGTCATCCCCACCGCCAGCAGTTGAGTGATCGCCAAAGCAAGCGCGATCGTCACCGGAATGCTCAACCAAATCGGCACCCCTCCGGCCGAACCGACCGTTGCCACCAGCGAAGCGGCAGTCACGCTCGCGGCTACGAGAAGGCCTAGCTTTACCTTGACCGACCTGACCGGATCCAACGGGTTGGCGCTCATTTTGGCGCTCCTATTTCGAGCGAGTAGCCGACGCCGTGGACCGTCCGCACAAACTCCGCACCGATCTTGGCCCGCAAACCCTTGATGTGACTGTCGACCGTGCGCGTGCCGGAGGCATCGGCCCAACCCCATACGTCGTCCAGCAACCGTTCGCGGGTCAGCACCTCGCCGGGCGAGGAAGCCAGACAGGCTAGGAGGTCGAACTCGGTTGGGGTCAGGTGGATTTCCTCTTTGCCAACCCAGACCCGCCTAGCTTTGGTGTCGAGGCGAAGGTCGCCGAGATCCTGGAGTTTCACTGGCGCGGCAACTAGTTCGGCCGCACGTTCGACCCGACGCAACAAGGCCGCCACCCGGGCGACCAGTTCGCGCATCCGAAACGGCTTCGTCAGGTAGTCGTCTGCACCAACCGCCAGCCCGACCAGCACGTCAGCCTCGTCGTCACGCGCCGTCAACATCAGCACCGGCACCGGCCGAACCGCCTGAATTCGCCGGCATACTTCGTGGCCATCAAAACCTGGCAGCATCACGTCGAGCACAACCAAGTCCGGGCTTGTGCTGGTGAACGTCGCCACCGCACCGGGTCCGTCAAAAGCACGCTCGACCGCGTAACCCTCAGCGATCAGCCGATCGGCCACCGCGGCCCCGATTACCGGTTCGTCCTCGACCAGCAGGATGCGACGTGTTGTCATGCCTCCAACCTAGGAGGTCAACTCCGCAGAACCCGGGGACGAATCGTGAAGATCTTGTGTAGGTCCAGTTCAGTCGGCCATAACTCTGCCCGTATGCTGGTGGGTAGCCCCTCGCGTGGCGGCACATCACCCAACTCCCCCAGGGCAGGAATGCAGCAAGGGTAAGTGGTCCCTGTCGGGTACGCGAGGGGTCCTTTCATTCTCTGAACCCCGCGGCACATCACTCCGCCACGCGTAGCACATCACCCAACTCCACAGCACCCACAAACGGCAGGAACCCACCAAGGGCAAGTGGTCCCCCTCGGGTACGCGGGGGGTCCTTTCATTCTCGAATAGGTGAATCTCTGGCCCGATCACCTCACATCCCGAATGGGGCACCCCACCCGCAGAGCTGTGAATTATTACTTGACTTCGAACGCATGTTCTAATAAGTTTGAGTCATGAAACCAGATCCGCGGCTCGCCGAATCGTGGCTGAGCGGCGCCCCCGAGTCGCTCGAAGCGGTGCGGGCCGCGGATCTGGATTCACTTACCGCCGAGGAGTTGGTTCGGTTTGCTGCTCACGGTCAGGCGATCGTCCGAGCGGCCCAGGCGATGTGTCTCGCGTTGACGTCTGCGGGTGCGCGTAAAGATGCGCACAAGGCTGCTGGGGCGGGGTCGATGGCGTCGCTGGTGGCGGCGGAGGCTGGGTTGTCTCGTCGGGGTGCGGCGCGGCATCTTCGATTGGCTCGCCAGTTGGATGAGTCGCCGTTGCTGGCTGAACAGTTGTCGAAACCTGGGATGAGTACCGAAAAGGCTGCCGTGGTCGCCAAAGCCCTCGACGACCTGCCGATCGACCTGTCGGCGGCTGAACGGTCCGCAATCGAAACTGATTTGGCTGAGGCCGCGCCAGGCATGCTGTTGGAGCAGCTCCAACATAAAGCTAGGCGTGCGGTTGAGGTCGTGGACCGTGAACGGGCCGACCGGATCGAAAACCAAGAGCTGGTTCGCCAAGAAGAAGCCGCAGTCCAGGCGGCCGAGTTTTGGATGACTCGACCTGATGAGGCTGGGATGGTCAAAGGCGGCTTCACTGTGGATGCGTTGACCGCCGACATGTTGCGGTCTGCGTTAGAAGCGAAAACCAGTCCACGTCGGCGCAGCGAGAATCTCGACACCGATACTGGTGAACTGACTTTCGAAGACGCGACCCTCGATACGCCGCCGTCCTACAAGGAACGCGCCGGGAACGCGTTCGCCGACCTGCTGCGGCACTTGCCGACTGGCGAGTTCGGCAACCACGGCGGTGTCGCCGCGACGCTAATGATCACGGTTTCCGAAGACTCCCTGCGGGGTCGCTGCGATACCGCTGGCGTCACCGAACACGGCACACGGGTTTCGGCCAAGCAGTTACGCCAACTCGCTTGCGGTGCGGGCGTCCTGCCAGCCGTCCTAGGCACCGAATCACAGGTCCTAGACCTTGGGCGCACCCAACGACTCCACACACCAGCACAACGACGAGCGCTCGCCCACCGCGACCTTGGTTGCGCGTTCCCAGACTGTGACCGGCCACCCGGTTGGACCGAAACCCACCACATCAAATCCTGGCTCCACGACGGACCCACCGACCTGGACAACGGGGTCCTACTCTGCGGACACCACCACCGACAAATCCACCACTCCGGTTGGCGAATCGAACTCAACCCGAGAGACAAGCGCCCGGACTTCTACCCACCCGGCGCCAGCCAGCCAAAACGAAACACCAGATACCGGCCGCTAGTCGCCTAAGCGATCATCCGGACCAGTTGAAGCCAGCAGTTATCCAACCTTCACCGTTGGCGGGAGACCATTTTCCTGGCGAGGTTCGCATGGAGTTCGGCGAGTTCCTTTGGCGTTACCGGACCACCGGGGCGATACCAGCGGACGAGGTCGATGCTCAGTGAGAGCAGAGCCAACGCCGTGCCCTTCACGTCTTCGACGTCCATCTCTCCGGCTTCAACGCCGGCAGTCAACGCTTCGCGGACGAGGGACTCAATCCCGCGTCGATACGCGGCAATTTCCCTGCGATGTTCGGGGGTCAGTGCACCAAATTCGTATTGCACGATCCGTCCGACGCGACTGTAGACCGCATGCCAGCGACTGAACTCGGAGACCATCAACGCCACCCGGTCAAGTGGGTCATCGGTCGACTCGGCTGCCGTCTTCAAAATCTGCAGCGAATTGCGGTGGCCCCGCCGCGAGATCTCAAAGAGCAAATCTTCTTTCGTGGCGTAATGGACGTACACGGCCGCCGGGCTCATTCCGGCGCGCGAAGCAATATCCCTAGTCGTCGTCCCAGCAAAGCCAGAAGCGGCAAAAGCTTCGATGGCTGCCTCGACAAGTCGCTCACGCGTGGCCGATGAACGATCGCCGTCATCTGACGCAGGCGGGCTCGCTGGGATGGTGCTCATGGTGGACAGCATGCCTTGGAAGTGACAGACTAAGCAAGCGCTTAGTCATTTGGCGCTAGTTATTTCCAGAATATTTACCGAAAGGCCGAGCATGGACCGCACTGTCTACAACGAAGACCACGAGGACTTCCGTTCCTCCTGTTCCGCCTTCTTGGACAAGCATGCGCGACCAAACGCTGACGCCTTCGTCGAAGCCAAGGCGCTGCCGCGCGAGTTCTGGACCGCGGCCGGCGAACAGGGACTGCTCGGCTTGGAGATCCCCGAAGAGTTCGGCGGGACCGACGCCGGCGACTACCGGTTCAACGCGATCTGGGCCGAGGAACTCAGCAAGGTAAACGCTTCGGTCGCCTCCTGTGTTGGCATCCACGCAGACATCACCGTGCCCTACATCGTGGACATGGGCACCGAAGAGCAGAAGCAGCGTTGGCTGCCAGGTTGCGCCTCCGGCGACATCGTCACCGCAATCGGCATGACCGAACCTTCGGGTGGCTCGGACCTGGCCGCACTGAAAACCACCGCAGTTCGCGACGGCGACCACTGGGTCATCAACGGTTCCAAAACGTTCATCACCAACGGCTACTCCGCTGACTTGATCGTCACTGCGGTTCGCACCGATCCCGAAAAGGGCGCCCGCGGCATCACCTTGTTCGGCATCGAAGCCACCGATGAGGGCTTCAGCCGCGGCCGCAAGCTCGACAAGGTCGGCCAGGAAGAGTCCGACACGGCCGAGCTTTTCTTTGAGAACGTTCGCCTCGGCGATGACCGGGTTATTGGTCAACTTGGCGGTGGCTTCATCGCGATGATGCAAAAGCTCCCGCAAGAACGCCTCGGTGCGGCGGTCAGCAACATCGCCCACGCCAAGCAGATCCTCGCCGAAACGATCCAGTACTGCCACGACCGCAAGGCGTTCGGCCAGTCGATCGGTTCGCTGCAACACAACAAGTTCCTGCTGGCCGAACTGGTCACCAGGATCGAAGTTGCCGAAGCGTACGTAGATGCCGCGGTCGAGGCGCACTCGCAAAAGAAACTGACGCCAATCGATGCGGCGAAGGCCAAGTGGTGGTCGGCTGAGGTTCAAAACGAAGTCCTCGACCACTGTGTGCAACTGCACGGCGGCTACGGTTTCATGAACGAGTACCGCGTTGCTCGCGCCTGGCGAGACGCCCGTGTCACCAAGATTTGGGCCGGCTCCAACGAAATCATGAAGGAACTCATCGGCCGCGACCTCGGATTCTGAGCCGCCGCAAAACCTAAAGTCTTCAACCCTCACCCACTTGTAGAAGGACAGAAAAATGACTGAAGCCGTCATCGTTTCCACCGCCCGTTCGCCGATCGGTCGCGCCGTCAAAGGTTCGCTCAAGGACATGCGGCCCGACGACCTGACCGTCCAGATGGTCGAGGCCGCCCTGTCGAAGGTGCCTGAACTGGACCGAAAAGACATCGTCGACCTGATGCTCGGCGTCGGCCAGCCGGCCGGTGAAGCAGGCCACAACCTCGGCCGTGCGGTCGCGGTGCTTTCGGGCATGGACCACCTGCCGGGCGTGACCGTCAACCGCTACTGCTCCAGCTCCCTGCAGACCACCCGGATGGCGTTCCATGCGATCAAGGCTGGCGAAGGTGACGTGTTCTTGTCCGCTGGCGTCGAGACCGTTAGCCGGTTTGCGAACGGTTTCGCCGACCTGCCCGGCAGCGAGAACCCGATCTTTGCCGACGCAATCGCTCGCACCGCCAAGCGCACCGAAGGCGGTGCCGACAAGTGGACCGATCCGCGCGAATCGGGCCAGTACCCCGACCTCTACATCACGATGGGCCAGACGGCCGAAAACGTTGCCCAGCACTTGGGCATGAGCCGCCAAGAGCAGGACGAGTTCGGTGTGCGCAGTCAGAACCTGGCCGAAGCCGCCATCGAAAACGGTTTCTGGGCAAAGGACATCACGCCAGTGACCCTGCCCGACGGCACGGTCGTCTCGACCGATGACGGACCGCGCGCTGGCGTCACCCTCGAGGCAGTCAGCGGACTTCGTCCCGTTTTCCGCCCCGACGGGACGGTAACGGCCGGCAACGCTTGCCCGCTAAACGATGGCGCCGCCGCCGTCGTGATCATGAGCGACACCAAGGCCAAGGAACTGGGCCTGACTCCGTTGGCGCGAATCGTGTCCACGGCCGTCACCGGCCTGTCGCCCGAAATCATGGGTCTTGGCCCGGTCGAAGCGATTCCGGCTGCGCTCAAGAACGCGGGCATGGGCATCGACGACATCGACCTTTACGAGATCAACGAGGCGTTCGCGGTTCAAGCGTGGGGTTCGGCGAAGGTTTTGGGCATTCCGCTGGAGAAGTTGAACGTCAACGGTGGTGCGATCGCAGTTGGTCACCCGTTCGGCATGACCGGCGCACGAATCACCTCCACGCTGATCAATTCGCTGCAGTGGCACGACAAGCAGTTCGGTGTCGAGTCGATGTGCGTTGGCGGCGGCATGGGCATGGCGATGGTCATCGAGCGGCTTTCGTGAGCGGCTTCGTCGAGGGCGCGCATCCACGGTTCGACGGCCGCGTCGCGATCGTCACCGGTGCATCGCGCGGAATCGGCTTGGCCGTGGCGCAGCGGCTCGTTGATGACGGCGCAAAAGTCGTCATCACCGCCCGAAAGACCGAGGCGCTCGAGGCAGCGGTTGCCGAACTCGGCGAAGAGAACGCCGCGTTCGTGGCCGGCCCGGCCGACGATTCTGGCCACCAGGACGAGGCGATCGCCAAGGCCATCGACACGTTCGGCGGGTTGGACTTCCTCGTCAACAACACCGGCATCAACCCGACGTATGGGCGGATGATTGATTCGGACCTGTCGGCCGGCAGCAAGATCTTTGACGTGAACGTGCTGGCCGCAGTCTCTTGGGCGCAAAAGGCTTACGCGGCCTCGCTGAAGGACAACGGCGGCGCGATCGTCAACATTGCCTCGATCGCCGGACTGAAACCGGCACCGATGATTGGCCTGTACGGCGCGTCGAAAGCTGCGCTGATCCACGTGACCGAAGAGCTGGCGCTGGAGTTGGCGCCAACCATTCGAGTGAACGCGGTCGCGCCGGCGGTGGTCAAGACGAAGTTCGCGTCGGCTTTGTTTGAGGACCGCGAAGCCGAAGTCGCGGCTGGCTATCCGATGCAGCGTCTCGGCGAGCCCGAAGACATCGCCTCGGTGGTGGCTTTCCTGCTGTCTGACGATGCGGCCTGGGTGACCGGCCAGTGCATCACGATCGACGGCGGGCTGACGCTCAAAGGCGGCGTCTGAATTGTTGTTCGGTCCAGTCGTAGACCCGGTCCTGCTGGGCCGGGTCTACGACGAACTGCTCGCTAACTCATTTCCAGCAGATGAGCTGGTTTCACGGACAGAGTTCTTGACGTATCCGGCCTCAACTGTCGAAGTCGTTGTTGAGTTAACTGGCGAAGATCTGCTAGGCGCGGCGGTGTTGACTCATCACCGAGACGTCACCATGTTGACCTATCTGGTGGCCTCGGCATCCTCGCGCGGGCTTGGCACCGGCGGGAAGCTAGTCGCTGAGGCGACCAAGCTTTGGCGCGAACGCGGCACAAGCTTATTTGTCGCTGAGGTTGAGCGTCCAGGCCGCGACCATGACCCAGATTTTGGTGACGCCGAACGCCGGCTGGCGTTTTATGATCGCCACGGCGCGCTCGCTTTGGATCTGCCCTACTTCCAGCCGCCAGTTGACCAAGGCCAGCCGCGCGTTCCGATGCTGCTGATCCTGATGGCGGCCGTATCTGCGGCGTTGAACTCAACCGGTGATCGAGTGGCCGATTCGGTCGGCCTTCATGGACTTTTCGAGGACACCATCGGGCTACCTGAAGCCGGCGATTCGGCCGCGACCGCCCTGTTCGCGGCACTCACCTCACCGGGCGCGGTGAAGCTTTATCCGCTGAGCGAGCACCATCTCGTTTCGCCGTAGCCCAGACCCGGTTGGCGGGGTGTTCAGGTCGCGTTTGCGGCGTATTCGCTTCAATCGCTATTTTCAAACCCTCAATTCACATGAATCACTTGTTCACCTTTCCCCAACTGTGTGTAACCATGTGTGTAACTTGTGGTTACATTTTCAAGTAACGAGTGCGTGTGATCTAAAACATGAGGAATCCCTCAATCTAATATGAGGAAAGCCTCATGTTTATGGCACCATGGTCACATGACGACGCTCTACACCACCGCTTCAGCCACCCCAGCGCCCCGCGCCACGCATCGCGACAGCCTGCTCGACGACTTGCGAACCGGGACCGAATGGGGACTACTGCTGGGCGGACAGGGCGGTCCCTGGCTCGAACCGTTAGCCGAACTTATCGGTGACTTCGCCCTTGAAGGCGACATCGCCGACCTAGTTCAGCGGTCCGAAACGATGCTCGCTCCGGTGGTCGACGAACTAGCTAGGACTGGAGTTTCGTTCGACCCGCTCGGCTGGATTGACGTACTGAACGCCGGCGAATCTGCCGAAGACGACCAAGCGCTCACCCTGCCATCAGGGGCCGACCTGCTCGCCCCGGCCGCCTCGGTGCCCGGCATCGTCTTGGCTCAACTAGCCGGCCTTGCGGCACTGGGTAGCCAAGGGCTAGACCTGAACGCCTACCGGCCCGCGGCAGTCGCCGGGCACTCCCAAGGAGTCCTGGCCGCCGAAGCGCTCGCCGGAGTTTCACAAGTAGAAGTCCTCGTCTTGGCCCGACTCATTGGCGCTGGCGCCCAAATCGTGGGTCGGCGTCGCGGTCTGCTTGGCCAGACCATGGTTTCGGTCTCGGGTGTCGTGCCAGAGCGAGTCGCCGAAATCATTGACGGCACCGGTGCGGTCTGCCGGATCCGAAATGGCCACCGCGCGGTCGTCCTGTCAGGGACCGAAGCCGACTTGGCAGTAGCGGTGGCACGGCTCGAGCAGGTCGCGGCCACCGAAAAGGCCGAGCGCGACAAGCTCGCCACTGGCGGCGCCGGGTTCGCGCCAATCATCGAGCCGGTTGAATCGCAGTTGGCTTTCCACCACCCGCAATTGGCCGAGGCGGCCGATCTCGTCGCTGACTGGGCCGAACGCATTGGCATCGACGTCGAGCACGCCCGCCGCCTCACCTTCGAATCAATCGTCAACGAGGTGGACTGGGTCGCGCAACTCACTCAAGCCCTAGACGCTGGACCGAGCTGGTTGCTCGACGTCGGCCCAGGTGACTTGGCTTTGCGGCTATCGGCTGCTCAAACCCGCGCGCGAGGCGTTGGCCTGGTCGCCACCGCCACCCAACGCGGCCAACGCGAACTTTCGGTGGTCGGCGCTCGGCCGATTCGCCCAGTCGCCTGGTCGGCGTTTGCGCCCAGACTCGTGACCGCGCCGACCGGCCAACTAATGCTTGAAACTAAATTCACCGAGGCCACCGGCAAATCGCCAATCCTGCTCGCGGGAATGACGCCAACGACGGTCGAAGCGCCCATCGTCGCCGCCGCCGCGAACGCCGGATTCTGGGCCGAACTGGCCGGCGGCGGCCAAGTCACCGAAGAGATCTTCGCCGACCGGATTGCTGAACTGACCGGCCTGCTCGACGAGGGCGTCTCGTTCGCCTTCAACTCGCTATTCCTCGACCCCTACCTGTGGCGGCTCCAGTTGGGTCAAACCAAACTCGTCCAGCGTGCCCGCAGCGCCGGTGCCCCAATCGATTCGGTGATCGTCACCGCCGGCATCCCCGAACTCGACGAAGCCGTCGCCCTGGTGGAAGAGCTGACCCAAATCGGCATCGAGCATGTCGTATTCAAGCCCGGCACGATCGGCCAAATCCGGGACGTGATCGCGATTGCCAAGTCGGTGACCGGAACCGTCATCGTGCAGGTCGAGGGCGGTCGCGCCGGCGGCCACCACTCATGGGAAGACCTCGACGAACTCATCTTGGCGACCTACGGCGACCTGCGCGCCCAAGCCAACATCGTGCTTTGCGTTGGTGGCGGAATCGGCACCGGCGAACGCGCTGCCGCCTGGCTGACTGGCAATTGGGCGCTTCGCCACGGCTTCGAAGAAATGCCGGTCGACGGCATCCTCGTGGGCACTGCCGCGATGGCGACCCTCGAGGCCAAAACCTCACCGGCAGTCAAGGAACTGCTCGTGCAAACCAAGGGAACGGACGCTTGGGTGGGGGCCGGCACCGCCCGCGGCGGCATGGCCTCGGGGCGCAGCCAGCTCGGCGCCGACATCCACGAAATCGACAACACCGCCTCGCGCACGGGGCGACTGCTCGACGAAGTCGCTGGGGACGCCGACGCCGTCGCGAGCCGGCGCACCGAAATCATCGAGGCACTCAACCGCACCGCCAAGCCGTACTTCGGCGACGTCGACCAGTTCACCTACGTCCAACTCTTGAACCGGTTCGTCGAACTTTCCGGCAGCGGAACCGGCGGCTTCACCACCTGGCTGGACGAGTCGTGGCGTGAGCGGTTCGGCGCCCTGGTCGGCCGAACCCAAGCGCGGCTCAGCGAGGCCGACCGAGGTGAAATCCGCGACGCGTTCGCGGATGCCTTCGTCCTGGACGACCCCGAATCGGTGATTGCTGAACTGTTGCTCACCTACCCAGACGCCGACACCGTGACCCTGCATCCGGCCGACGTCGACTTCTTCGTCGAGGTTTGTCGCCGGCCGGGCAAGCCGGTCAACTTTGTGCCCGTGATCGACGCGCAGGTTCGACGCTGGTGGCGGTCCGACTCGCTGTGGCAGGCGCACGATCCGCGCTTTGGCGCAGACGAAGTCTGCATCATTCCGGGCCCGGCGAGCGTTGCTGGCATCACCCGCGTCGACGAGCCAGTCGCCGAACTCCTGCAGCGCTTCGAAGACGCCACCCTCGACGTGTTGTTGGCCGCCGGTCGCGCCCCCCAACGGGTCGCCGGCCGCCGCCGCTCGACCGGCCCCGACCTGGCCGAACCGCTCGCACTGGTGCTGGCGGCCGCTGACGTTTCTTGGGCGGGTCGACGGGTCACGAACCCGGTTCGCCGTCTCGGTGACGGTTGGGTGTTGACCGGCGGGCAAAGCGCCGAACACGCCCAGACAGGTGCTCGGCTTGAGGTGGTTGGAACCCATGAAGTTGAGCTAACCGTTCCGTTGAGTTCTGGCCGCGAGCTGAGCCTGCAAATAGACGTCCCGTCAGGGACCGCGTTGGGCAATGCGCCGGTGGTTAGTGCAGATTCGGCCGTGGCCTCGATGAGTCAACTTGTTCGCCAAGCAGTGCCAGGCGACCTGCCCGAAGTGGTCGACAACGTTGCGGCACTAACCGTCGCGTTCTCGCCCGACCTGGTTGCCGATCACGGCGCGGTGAGTGGCGCGGCCCTAGTTTCGAACCAGCACGGCGTGCCCGACGTCCTCGTCGGACTCGCCTGGCCGGCGGTGTTCGCAGTCATCAACGCGGCCACCACCGACCGCGGCGAGCGAGTCGTCGAGGGCATGCTCGATCTTGTTCACCTCGACCACCAGATCACCACCGAGGCGCTGCCAGCCAGCCCGGTCGACCTGAAAATCGAGGCGACGCTCGCCTCGATCGAGCAGACCCAATACGGTCGCGTCGTCACCGTCGACGTGAACCTTGGCGACCTAGCGACGATGACCGAACGGTTTGCGATCCGCGGGCGCACCGGCACCGAACCCTTGGCGGACCCGGCAACGGCCGGGGGAGCCTTGGGCGGCCTGCAGGTCCACGACACGCCGCGGCGCGAGCGGGCTCGGGTGACGGTGACCGCGCCGGGCGACATGAGCGCGTTCGCATCCCTAACCACCGACTTGAACCCGATCCACACCAGTGCGGCAGCCGCGCGACTGGCGGGCTTGGGTGAGCCGATCGTCCACGGCATGTGGACTTCGGCGGCCGCTCAGCAGGCCGTCGCAGCCGAAACCGGTCGACGGATCGTCGGTTGGACGACTCGGTTCATGGCACCGGTGTCGCTGGGCGCCGACGTTGAAATCCGCGCCGACCGGGTGGGTCTGACTGGCGGTCGTGAAGTGCTGGACGTGACCGTGCGGGCCGACGGCGAGCTGGTGATGGCCGCGTCAGCATTGCTGACGGCCCCGCGAACCGCCTACGCCTTCCCCGGTCAGGGCATCCAGAGTCGCGGCATGGGGATGGCCGGCTATCAGCGGTGCCCGGCGGCCCGCGAAATCTGGGACCGCGCCGACGCGCACACACGCAAGGCGCTGGGGTTCTCGATCCTGACGGTCGTGCGCGACAACCCGACCGAACTGACCATCGACGGCGTAACCCACCACCACCTGGACGGCGTGCTGTATTTGACGCAGTTCACCCAAGTCGCGATGGCGGTGTTGGGCGCGGCGCAGATGGCCGAACTTCGTGCCGGTGGCGTCTTCGTCGACGATGCCGTGTTGGCCGGACACTCGGTCGGCGAGTACAACGCACTTGCGGCCGTTTCTGGCGTGATCAGTCTTGAGGCAGTCGTCGAGGTCGTCTTCGGTCGTGGCTCGGTGATGCACACCCTCGTGCCGCGAGACGAAAAGGGCTCATCACAATCCAGGGTGTAGGAGTCGTGGTCTGAAACCTCCCGTCTCGAGCAACGATCTGGCGATGTAGTTCGTCAGGTTCCGGAACCCCAGGGCTGATCCACGTAGATGTTCGAGCCG
>Ga0116169_1002223_pt1 | contig 14650 bp, 28 predicted proteins | sample AD_UKC130_MetaG_FD_89796 | JGI IMG/M metagenome (GOLD analysis project Ga0116169, IMG submission 89796) | Active sludge microbial communities of municipal wastewater-treating anaerobic digesters from Canada - AD_UKC130_MetaG | ecosystem: Engineered > Bioreactor > Anaerobic > Digestate | place...
AGTTGATACTGCAAAGAGAACTGGGGCACAAGTGTCGGGGCCGGTGCCACTACCTACAGAAAAAGAAATCATAACAATATTAAGAGCTCCACATAAGTATAAAGATTCTCGTGAACAGTTTGAGATGAGGACACATAAGAGATTAATAGACATACTTATGCCAACACCTAAGACTGTAGATGCTCTTATGAGACTGGATTTACCAGCTGGTGTTGATGTTGAAATAAAACTTTAGTCAGTCGATGTAAAAAAGGTCAAGTTCACTTGCCCGACATATTGTGCAGATATGTAGGAGTGAACCAATAACCATAGGAGGGAAGTTTGAATGAAGAAGTTTATTTTGGGAAGAAAAATCGGAATGACACAGGTATTCGATGAAAATGGTGCAGTTATTCCGGTTACAGTTATTGAAGCAGGTCCATGCACTGTGCTTCAGAAAAAGACAATTGAAACTGACGGATATAATGCTGTCAAAATCGGATTTGCTGATGCAAACGAAAAGAGACTTAACAAGCCGGATAAAGGCCAGTTTGCAAAAATTAAGGTTGCACCGAAAAAGTACATTAGAGAATTCAGGACAGAAGAACTGGATAAATATGAAATCGGTCAGGAAATAAAAGTAGCAGATATGTTTGAAAATGGTGACAGGATAGACGTTACAGGAATTTCAAAAGGTAAAGGTTTTGCAGGTGTTATTAAGAGACATGGACAGGCAAGAGGTAAAGAAACTCACGGTTCCATGTACCATAGAAGAGTTGGTTCAATGGGTGCTAATACAAATCCTGCAAGAGTATTTAAAGGTAAGAAGCTTCCTGGACACATGGGTGTTGAAAGAGTGACTATTCAAAATCTTGACGTGGTTCGTGTAGATGCCGAGAGAAACCTTTTACTGGTAAAAGGTGCAGTACCGGGGGCAAAAGGTGGTCTTTTGATGATAAAGGACACCGTAAAATCAGGTAAGTAGAAAAGGCGAAAGGAGGAAGTGACATGCCAAAAGTTGACTTATATGACATGAGCGGTAAAGTTGTTGGAGATATAAATTTAAGCGATGAGGTTTTTGGGGTTGAAGTTAACAAAGAAGTGGTTCATCAAGTTGTTGTGAACCAATTGGCAAATAAAAGACAAGGCACTCAGTCTACAAAGACAAAAAGCGAAGTTCGTGGCGGTGGTATAAAGCCATGGAGACAAAAAGGTACTGGTAGAGCAAGACATGGAAGTATTCGTTCTGCTCAATGGGTTAAAGGCGGTATAGTTCTTGGCCCGAAACCGAGAAGTTACAGATACACACTTCCGAAGAAGGTAAGGAGACTTGCGTTAAAATCAGTTCTTTCATCGAAAGTGAATGAAAATGAAATAATTGTTCTTGATAAATTGAGTTTTGATGCTATCAAGACAAAACAGATGGTAGAAGTTTTAAAGAATCTTAAAGTTGACGGAACAGCAGTATTGTTAATAGCTGAAAAAGATGAAAAAATTGAAAAATCAGCACGTAATATACCGGGAGTTAAGACTTTACTTGCAAACACTATAAATGTTTATGATTTAGTTAAGCATAACAAACTTATAATAACCAAGGATGCTGTATCAAAGGTTGAGGAGGTGTACGCATAATGAGAGCAGCTGAAGATATTATAATAAGACCGCATATTACAGAAAAGAGTAATATGGAAGTAATGGACGGTAAGTACACCTTTATTGTTGATGTTAATGCAACTAAGACTGAAATCAGACAGGCAGTAGAAAAGTTGTTTAACGTAAAAGTTCTTAAAGTAAATACAGTAAATTACCAAGGTAAGGCAAAAAGAATGGGAGTTCATCAAGGTACAAGACCGGATTGGAAAAAGGCAATTGTAAAAATTGATACCAATCCTAAACCAGTTAAGTATTTGACTAAAGGTGGAAAAGAAACTACTACAACCAGAAAGTACAAGACAAGTATTGAAGAATTTGGAGCAACTCAATAAGCATAATCTTATGGGGTAAGATTTATAAAGGAGTGAAAACAGATGCCTATTAAAAAATATAATCCTACTTCACCTGCAAGAAGAAATATGTCAGTTCTGACTTTTGAGGAGATTACGAAGAAGGAACCGGAAAAATCTTTGGTTGTACCTCTTAAGAAAAAAGCGGGTAGAAACTCATACGGTAGGATTACTGTTCGCCACAAAGGCGGAGGAGCAAAACAGAAATACAGAATTATTGATTTTAAGAGAGATAAAGACGGAATAAAAGCTAAAGTTTCAGCTATAGAATATGATCCTAATAGAAGTGCAAATATAGCACTGTTGACTTATCTTGATGGAGAAAAAAGGTATATTATAGCGCCGGAAGGCCTTAAAGTGGGAGACTATGTTGAGTCTGGCGAAAATGCAGATATAAGAGTAGGTAACGCACTTCCACTGAAAAACATTCCTGTTGGTACTGTAGTACACAATATAGAACTTAAACCCGGAAAAGGCGGACAGCTTGCAAGAGCAGCCGGTATATCTGCACAGCTTATGGCAAAAGAAAACGATTATGCGCAGATAAGACTTCCTTCCGGAGAAGTAAGAATGGTTAGGTTGAATTGTAGGGCTACAATAGGTATGGTAGGAAATCATGACCACGAGAATGTTTCAATAGGTAAAGCAGGAAGAAAGAGATGGATGGGTATAAGACCTACAGTTCGTGGTGTTGTAATGAACCCTGTAGATCACCCACATGGAGGAGGAGAAGGTAAATCTCCTATAGGAAGACCTAGTCCTGTTACACCTTGGGGTAAACCTACACTCGGTTACAAGACAAGAAAGAAGAATAAAGCTTCCGATAAGTTTATTGTTAAGAGAAGAAATCAGAAGTAATAGATAGTTAATTATAGTTATAAAAGTGCCTAATTGTTAGGATACGAGCTGGACTCAGGAAGTAAATGAAAGGAGGACTTGGCTTAATGAGCAGATCAGTCAAAAAGGGACCATTTGTAGATAAAAAACTTCTTAAAAGAATAGAAGAAATGAATGCTAAGAATGAAAAGAAAGTTTTAAAAACTTGGTCAAGAGCGTCAACAATTTTTCCGCAGATGGTTGGACATACTATAGCTGTACATGACGGAAGAAAGCATGTACCGGTATATATTACCGAAGAAATGGTTGGACATAAACTTGGAGAGTTTGCACCAACGAGGACCTTTAAAGGACACGGAGCCCATACAGAAAGGTCAACTGCATTAAAGTAATAGTGATTTTTCGATGAAAGGAGGAATTCCAATTGGCAGCAAAAGCTAAAATTGAACAAGGGGAAGCTCTTGGAAATAAAGAAAATTTATTGGAAGTTTACAATTCTAAATATACAAAATCAAGAAAACCTGCACTGCTTACTAAGGCCCAGAAAAAAGAATTAGGTATTGGCAAGGATCAGGGTAAAGCAGTTTTGAGATATGCGAGAATATCACCCAGGAAAGTAAAGATAGTAATGGATTTAATTAAAAATAAACCTATAGATGAGGCGTATGCTATTTTGAGATATACTCCGAAAGCAGCTTCAGAAATATTATTCAAGCTGTTGAAGTCTGCTGAAGCAAATGCTACAAATAATAACGGACTTAACCGTGACAATTTGTATGTTGCAGACGGTTTTGCAAATCCAGGGCCTACATTAAAGAGAGTTATGCCGAGAGCACAAGGTAGAGCTTATAGGATTAGAAAAAGAACCAGTCATATTACAATAGTAGTTAAAGAGAGAAATTAACGGAAAAGGAGGGTGAATGATGGGACAAAAGGTTAATCCTCATGGACTTAGAATAGGTATTATAAAAGATTGGGATACCAAGTGGTATGCCGGAAAAAAGAACTTTAGCGAGTATCTTGTTGAAGATTTTAAAATAAGAAAATTTATTAAGAAAAAGTTATATTCGGCAGGAATATCAAGAATTGAAATAGAAAGAGCTGCTAATAAAATTAAAGTAAATGTAAATACTGCGAAACCAGGTATTGTAATTGGAAAAGGTGGAGCAGGTATTGAAGAATTGAGAAAGCAACTTGAAAAATTGACTAAAAAGAATGTATTGATAAACATTACTGAAATTAAGGTTCCCGAATTGGATGCACAAATAGTTGCTGAAAGCATAGCATCACAGCTTGAAAAGAGAATATCTTTCAGAAGAGCTATGAAACAAGCTATGTCAAGGGCTATGAAATTAGGTGCAAAGGGTATTAAGACTCAGGTAGCAGGTCGTATTGGTGGAGCAGAAATTGCAAGAACTGAGCATTATCATGAAGGTACTATTCCGCTTCAAACACTTAGAGCAGATGTGGATTACGGATTTGCTGAAGCTGATACAACTTACGGAAAATTAGGTGTTAAAGTGTGGATATATAAGGGCGAAGTTCTTCCAGCTGTCAAAAAGGATAAGAAGGCGGAAGGAGGAGATATGTAATGTTAATGCCTAAGAGAGTTAAACATAGAAAAGTTCAGAGAGGTAGAATGAAAGGTATAGCTACCAGAGGAAATAAGGTTGTACATGGCGAATACGGTTTGCAAGCATTAGAACCGGCTTGGATAACAAGCAATCAGATAGAGGCTGCCAGGGTAGCTATGACACGTTTTATAAAAAGAGGCGGTAAAGTTTGGATAAAGATATTCCCGGACAAACCTGTTACAGCGAAACCGGCTGAAACACGTATGGGTAGCGGAAAAGGTTCCCCTGAATACTGGGTTGCAGTAGTTAAGCCAGGAAGAGTTTTGTTTGAAATTGCAGGTGTATCGGAAGAAATTGCAAGAGAGGCATTAAGACTTGCCATGCACAAACTTCCCGTTAAGTGTAAGTTTGTAGCACGTGAAGATGGAGTGGGTGGTGAAGCAAATGAAAGCTAAAGAGTTAAGAGAGAAGACAGATGCTGAATTACAGAAAGAGCTGGGGGAATTAAAGTCGGAATTATTTAAATTGAGATTTCAACATGCTACCAACCAACTTGAAAACCCTATGAAACTTAAAGACGTTAAAAAGTCAATTGCTCGTATTAAGACAATAATGAGGGAAAGGGAACTTAAAGGTATAAATATTTGATCAATACCTTGAAGGGAGGTAAACTCAATTGGAACAAAAAAGAGGATTAAGGAAAACAAGAGTAGGAAAAGTTACCAGCGATAAAATGGATAAGACAATCGTTGTTAGCATAGAGACTTCTGTTAAGCATCCGCTTTACAAAAAGTTCATAAAAAGAACTTATAAACTTAAAGCTCATGATGAAAATAACGAGTGTAAAGTTGGAGATATAGTTAAGGTTATGGAAACCAGACCTCTTAGCAGAGATAAGAGATGGAGACTAGTTGAAATTATCGAAAGAGCAAAATAGTTATGGTTGAAAGGAGGTTTATACCATGATTCAAGCACAAACAATCCTTAAAGTTGCTGACAACACCGGAGCAAAAATGTTAATGTGCATAAAAGTACTTGGTGGATCTAAGAGAAAATATGCAAATATCGGTGATGTTATAGTAGCTTCGGTTAAAGATGCAACACCCGGTGGTGTTGTAAAAAAAGGAGATGTAGTAAAATGTGTTATTGTTCGCTCTAAGAGAGGAATTAGAAGGGCGGACGGTTCATATATAAAATTCGACGAAAACGCTGCAGTTATAATAAGAGAAGATAAAAATCCAAGAGGAACACGTATATTTGGTCCTGTTGCAAGAGAGCTCAGGGATAAAGAATATACGAAAATTTTGTCCCTCGCACCGGAAGTATTATAAGGGAGGAGGCGGCTAACAGTGATCAACAAGGTTCATGTAAAAAAGGGAGATACTGTTATTGTATTGAACGGTAAAGATGCAAATAAAAAAGGTAAAGTACTTGCAGTATATCCGGATGAGAGCAGAGTGCTGATTGAAGGCGTTAACATGTGCACAAAACATAGAAGAGCAAGATCACAAACTCAACAAGGCGGAATAATTCATCAGGAGGCACCTATACACAGTTCAAAAGTTATGCTTGTGTGCCCCAGATGCGGAAAGCCAACAAGAGTTGGGAAAAAGATATTGGATAACGGCGAAAAAAGCAGAGTGTGCAAGAAATGCAATGAAATAATAGATATCATAAAGAAAGTTAAAGAAGGATAAAAACTTCTCTTTGAAAGGAGGTTTATAAATGCCAAGCTTGAAAGAAAAATATATCAATGAAGTAGCTCCGGCGTTAATGGAAAAATTTAAATATAAAAGTGTGATGCAAATACCAAAATTAGAGAAAATAGTTCTTAACATGGGTGTAGGAGATGTTAAAGAAAATCCAAAGGCTTTAGATGCCGCTGTTAACGATTTGGCTCTCATTACAGGTCAGAAGCCTATTGTAACAAAGGCCAAAAAGTCAGTTGCAGCATTTAAAATAAGACAGGGAATGAATATCGGATGTAAGGTAACTCTTAGAGGAGACAGAATGTATGAATTTGCTGACAGACTTTTGAACATTGCATTACCTAGAGTAAGAGACTTCAGAGGTGTTCCGGCAAATTCATTCGACGGAAGAGGAAATTATTCGTTAGGTATCAAAGAACAGTTGATATTCCCTGAAATAGATTATGATAAGGTTGAAAAAGTTAGAGGTATGGATATCACTTTCGTTACAACGGCAAAAACCGATGAAGAAGCCAGAGAGCTTTTGAAACTTCTTGGCATGCCGTTTAGCCAGAGCTAAAGGAGGGATTGAAGCGTGGCCAAAAAATCATTGATTGTTAAGCAACAAAGACCGCCAAAGTATAAGACAAGAGCGTATAATAGATGTAAATTATGTGGAAGACCGCATGCTTATATGAGAAAATTCGGAATATGCAGACTTTGCTTCAGGGAACTGGCTTATAAAGGTCAGATTCCTGGCGTCAAAAAAGCTAGTTGGTAGTGAACAGACGAAAGGAGGTAAACCTATGCAAGTGACCGATACAATAGCAGATATGTTGACCAGAATAAGAAATGCCAGTTCTGCAAAACATGCTACAGTTGATATACCTGCTTCCAATGTGAAGAGGTCAATAGCAAATATTTTATTGGAAGAAGGATTCATAAAAGGTTTTGAAGAAATTGATGACGGAAAACAGGGAATATTGAGAGTTTCTTTAAAATATACCGCTAATAAGCAAAATGTTATCACAGGTATAAAGAGAATAAGTAAACCGGGTCTTAGGGTTTATGCGGGTAAGGATGAAATTCCAAAAGTTCTCGGAGGCCTGGGTATAGCTATAATTTCAACTTCAAAAGGAATAATGACCGATAAAAAAGCTCGTAAAGAAGGCGTTGGTGGAGAAGTTTTAGCCTTCGTATGGTAATAAAGAAAAAATGAAGATATAGTAAAAAGGTAAATTTGATAACAGGATTCTGAAAAGGGTTCCGAAATTTTGGAGCTCACAATATTAAGAACAGGAGGCAATAAGATGTCACGAATTGGCAGGATGCCCGTTGAAATACCTGCAGGAGTAAATGTAAAACAAGAAGGTAATGTACTCACTGTAAAGGGACCAAAGGGAACAATAGAAAAAGAGTTTCATAAAGATATGACAATAAAAGTTGAAAATGGTAAGATAGTAGTTGAAAGACCATCGGATTTAAAGGAACATAAGGCCCTTCACGGATTGACAAGGACTTTGATTAATAACATGATTATCGGAGTTACTCAAGGCTTTGAAAAAGCTTTAGAAATAAACGGTGTAGGATTTAGGGCACAAAAGCAAGGTAAAAAGTTGGTTATGAATTTAGGGTACTCACATCCTGTTGAAATGGAAGAGCCTGCGGGAATTACTATTGAAGTTCCTAATCCAAACAGCATAATTGTAAAAGGTATAGACAAACAGGCTGTAGGAGAATTTGCTGCTAAAATAAGAGGCAAGAGGTTACCTGAACCTTATAAGGGTAAAGGTATCAAGTATGTGGATGAAGTGATAAGACGTAAAGAAGGTAAAACAGGCGGTAAAGGTAAGAAGTAAAAAGGAGTGAGACTAAATGATAAAGAAACCTGGTTCGAATGTCGCTAGGCTTAGAAAGCATGCAAGAGTACGTAAGAAAATATCAGGGACACCAGAACGTCCTCGTTTAAACGTATATAGAAGCTTGAAACATATGTATGCTCAGATTATAGATGATACCACTGGAAAAACTCTTGTTGCAGCTTCAACACTGGATAAAGAAATTAAAGGTAAGCTCAGTTTTGGCGGAAATAAAGAAGCGGCTAAGGAAGTTGGAAAATTAATAGCAACTAAAGCCATAAATAACGGAATTAAAAAAGTTGTATTTGACAGAGGCGGATATATATACCATGGGCGTGTAAAAGAGTTAGCTGAAGCTGCTAGAGAAGCCGGCTTAGAGTTTTAGTAAAAGGAGGGAAAACAATTGCAACGTATTGATGCCAGCGTATTGGATCTTAAAGAAAAGGTAGTAAATATCGGACGTGTTACTAAGGTTGTCAAGGGTGGTAGAAATTTCCGTTTCAGTGCTTTAGTTGTTGTTGGAGATGAGAACGGACATGTAGGAGCTGGAATAGGAAAAGCAGCGGAAATACCTGATGCCATTAGAAAAGGTATTGAAGATGCCAAGAAAAATCTTATAAAAGTACCATTGGTTGAAACCACTATTCCCCATGAAGTTATTGGGGAATTTGGCGCCGGTAAAGTATTGATCAAACCAGCTAGTGAAGGTACCGGAGTTATAGCTGGAGGACCTGTAAGAGCGGTTCTTGAATTAGCGGGAGTTCGTAATATAAGAACAAAGTCTTTAGGATCAAATAATCCTATAAACATGGTTCGTGCTACTATTGAAGGACTTTCCTGTTTAAAGACAGCTGAGGAAGTAGCTAAACTCAGGAATAAGACAGTGGAAGAAGTATTAGGTTAGGAGGGGACTCTAGTGGCTAAGCTCAGAATTACTATGGTGAGGAGTACCAGTAAACTTAAGGAAAAACAGTTAGCTACCGTTAGAGCTTTAGGATTAAAGAAAATAAGATCTGTGGTAGAGCATCAGGATAATCCTCAAATTAGAGGAATGATCAAAAAAGTAGAACATGTTGTTTCGGTAGAAGAAATATAAAAGGAGGTGTAATCCATGAAGTTGTTTGAATTGCAACCAGCACCAGGTTCAAAAAAGGCACCTAAAAGAAAAGGTAGAGGGCATGGTACAGGTAATGGTAAGACTGCCGGAAGAGGACATAAGGGACAAAATGCCCGTGCAGGCGGAGGAGTCAGACCTGGATTTGAAGGTGGACAGATGCCTCTCTATAGAAGAATTCCTAAAAGAGGATTTAACAATAAGTTGTTTGCAAAGGTATATGCTGAAGTAAATGTTTCGGCTTTAAATGTATTTGAAGACGGTGCTGTTGTAACACCTGAAGTTTTAATTGAAAAAGGACTTGTTAAGAAAGTCGTTGATGGAGTAGCAATCTTAGGAAACGGCGAACTTAATAAGAAACTTACTGTTAAGGCTGCAAGATTTACAAAAACAGCTTCAGCGAAAATTGAGGCTGCGGGGGGAAAGGCAGAGGTGATATAATATGGGCGGAATGTTTGAAACAATAAGAAATGCCTGGAAAATTCCCGATTTAAGACGCAAAATGTTCATAACTCTTATTATGCTGTTAATTTTCAGATTAGGATCCCATATTCCTGTTCCTGGTATGAATGCAGCCAGACTCAAGGAGCTGTCTGGAATGGGAACAATATTTGGATTCTTTGACATAGTATCGGGTGGTGCGTTCTCAAACGCAACGATTTTTGCGATGAGTATAACACCATATATCAACTCTTCAATCATTATGCAGCTTTTAACAGTAGCTATTCCGAAGCTTGAGCAGCTTGCCAAAGAAGGCGAAGAAGGTAGAAAGATTATTGCACGCTATACAAGATACGGAACGGTTATATTGGCATTTTTGCAGGCTACCGGCTTATATTTCGGACTTAGAGGTGCGGTTTCAAATCCCGGAATATTTTCCTATTTGACAATTGCATTATCCTTTACAGCCGGTACAGCATTCCTGATGTGGTTAGGTGAGCAGATAACTGAGTACGGCATAGGAAATGGTATTTCACTCTTGATTTTTGCAGGTATATTGTCAAGAGCTCCTCAAGGTGCTTTGATAATTTATAGCAATTACAATATGGGAAAGTTTGGTCCTAAAGGAATTCTTGGAATTCTAGGAGTAACAGCAGTATTGGTGTTGTCTTTACTAATTATTGCCCTTGTTGTTTGGGTACAAGATGCGGAAAGAAGAATACCGGTGCAATATGCGAAAAGAGTTGTGGGAAGAAAAATGTACGGCGGACAGAGTACTCATATTCCTATAAAGGTTAATCTGGCCGGCGTTATTCCAATAATTTTTGCTATGTCGTTTATAGCACTACCCTCAACTCTGGTGTCATTCTTCGCACCTGAGGCAACAGGCCCCGTTTGGAATTATATAAGAAATATGCAGTCAAGAATTGAAATATCCATTTTATCTGGATTGTTGGTAATGTTCTTCACATTCTTCTATACATTTATCCAATTCAATCCGATTGAATTGGCCAACAATATAAAGAAAAACGGAGGATTTATTCCAGGAATAAGACCTGGCAAACCAACATCGGATTATATTACTAAAGTTTTAAATAGAATTACATGGTTTTCAGCAGTATTCCTTGCGTTAATTCAAATAACGCCTGCGATACTTCAAGCTATAACCGGAATTAATGGAGTATGGTTTGCAGGAACCAGTGTTTTGATCCTTGTTGGTGTGGCTTTGGATACTGTAAAACAAGTTGAATCACAGATGCTGATGAGGCATTATAAAGGATTTTTAGACTAGTAGGTACATTTGTAACACATTTTTACTCCACCAAGGGGATCGGTAAGTACGGAAAAATGCCTGATGCCTCTGAGGGTATGCCGACAGGCAGAAAATGTGTTACAAAGTACGCTACTTTGTAATGTAAAATTAGCTCGGTTATAAATAGGGATAAGTAAATTATTAATGATATTTATAATCGAACAGATTAAAAGAAAAAAATAAATTGATAAAATACACTTATTAATAAGGAAATATTTATTAGAAATTCATATTGTAAATAAGGAAGACTTATTACAATACGAATATAAAAGAATATCAGAATGTATCATATTTAAATTTGCAGCACGGTATTTTGGAGGTCAATATGAAGATTGTTTTATTGGGTGCCCCAGGTTCAGGAAAAGGAACACAGGCGGCAAATATTTCTGAGTGGTACAAAATCCCTCATATATCTACTGGAGATATCTTTAGAAGTAATATTAAGAATGGAACTGAATTAGGAAAGAAAGCTAAAGAATATATTGACAAGGGTTTACTTGTACCAGATGAATTGACAATTGATATTGTAAGTGACAGGCTAAAACAAACTGACTGTGAAAACGGATTTATACTTGACGGCTTTCCGAGAACGGTAAATCAGGCGGAAAAGCTTGATGAAATACTTAAGCAAAGAGGAACAAACCTCGATATAGTGTTGAATATTGAAGTATCGGATAGCGAAATAATTGCAAGGATGGGCGGCCGAAGAGTATGTACAAAATGCGGCATGAGCTATCATATTGAGTTTAATCCACCAGCGGAAGGAGATACATGCAAAGCTTGTGGAGAAAAAGTTGTTCAAAGGGAAGACGATAAGGAAGAAACAGTTATTCAAAGACTTCATACTTACCATAAACAGACTGAACCACTTATTGAATATTATAAAAAAGACAAAAAACTTGTCACTGTTCAAGGGCAAAAAAGTATCGATGATACTACAAGCGCTGTAAAAAAAGCTTTAGGTGGAATTTAAATGATATCGGTAAAATCGAAAAGTGAATTGGACCTTATGAGGAGAGCGGGAGAAGTTGTAGCTCTTGCTCATAAGAAAGTTGAAGAGGCTATTATGCCTGGAGTAACAACAGCAGAACTTGACAGAATTGCAGAGGAAGTTATAAGAAAACATGGTGCTATTCCATCATTTAAAGGTTATAAATGCCCATATCCCGACGGAATAGATTATCCATCAAGCATATGTGCTTCAATAAATAATGAAGTGGTACACGGTATTCCTGGTTTAAGGGAGTTAAAAGATGGAGATATTATAAGTATTGATATTGGCGCTTATTTGAACGGATTTCATGGTGATGCTGCAAGAACCTTTGCTGTCGGAAAAATATCACCGGAAGCTCAAAGGCTTATTGAAGCTACAAAACAAAGCTTCTTTGAGGGAATAAAAAATGCGGTGGAGGGTAACAGAATAATCGATATTTCTTCTGCCATTGAGAGCTATGTAGTTTCCTTTGGGTATTCAGTTGTCAGGGATTATGTAGGACACGGTATTGGCAGGGAAATGCATGAAGAGCCTCCAATACCGAATTATCGCAGCAGAGAAAGAGGACCTAGATTACAGCGAGGCATGACACTAGCCGTAGAACCTATGGTTAATGAAGGGACTTACAAAGTTAAACTTCTTCCTAATAAGTGGACAGTTGTGACTGCTGACGGTAAGCTCTCAGCTCACTATGAAAATACAATAGCTATTACAGAGAATGAACCGATTATATTGACAATGTTGGACTAAGGATGCAGGCAGTAAACAGAGGTGAAAAAAATGGATTTAACCCTTGGTCAGGTGGTGTATTCAAAAGCAGGTAGGGATAAAGGGAAAAAATTTATTGTAGTTGAAATGGTTGACGATTTGTATGTAAAGATATCCGATGGAGATCTTAGGAGAATTGAAAATCCAAAGCTGAAAAAGATGAAGCATTTACAGGTTACGGGAGAAATCATTCTTCCGTTAAAGGAAAAGCTGGAGAACAAAGCCAGAGTTTCAAACGCTGAGATACGAAAAGCCTTGGAAGTGACAGGAGATTTATAAATCCATATTAAATCATTTGATTTAAAATACTAATGAAATGATGAAATTTTATACCTATAGAAAGTTGGCAAATCGAAAAAACATTATATATATTATAAATGGGTTTAAAGCAGGTAAGGAGGGAGTTGAGTCTTGTCAAAGGAAGATGTTATTGAAGTTGAAGGTAAGGTTGTAGAGGCATTGCCAAATGCAATGTTTGAAGTGGAGCTTGATAATGGACATAGAATTCTGGCCCATATCTCAGGAAAGCTTAGAATGAATTTTATCAGGATTTTACCGGGAGATAGGGTTACACTTGAATTATCTCCTTATGATTTGACCCGTGGAAGAATAACTTGGAGAGCAAAGTAAGAATGCAAGTGAGAACAAAAACTTGTCCAAAGCTTATTAATTTTAGAAATACAATATTTCTAGATATTGAAATTAAATCAGAGAAGAAAGTTCTCGAGAGAAAGATTTAAGGAGGATTTAAGATGAAGGTAAAACCATCGGTTAAAGTTATTTGTGAGAAATGTAAAATAATCAGAAGAAAAGGCAGAGTAATGGTAATTTGTCAAAATCCTAAGCACAAACAAAGACAAGGTTAACTTATAGAGATGACAGTTGACAATGGACAGTACTTATCGTTAAATATATATAGGAATTTTTGAGATATTAATTCCAATAGTATATTGACATTCAAAAGACTGTCTTTTGTCAACTGTCATCAGTACAGTAAAAAATAACATACAGGATGCGGCTGCGCAATATAAGTCTTCTTCAAGTGAGGAGATTTATATTGTGTCCTGGATTGTTTATTTTATAAATTAATTAATTTTAAAATTATTAAGTATAGCTAATTACTACTGAATCTTACGGAGGTGTAAAAAAAGATGGCGCGTATTGCCGGAGTCGATTTACCCAGAGAGAAAAGGGTAGAAATTGGATTGACTTATATCTATGGAATAGGCAGGTCACTGTCAAACCAGATATTGTCAAAAACAGGTATTAACCCTGACACAAGAGTAAAAGATTTGACAGACGATGAGATAAATAAACTCAGAGAGATTATTGACAAGGAATATAAAGTTGAAGGTGACTTAAGAAGAGAAGTTTCTCTTAACATCAAAAGGTTGATGGAAATTGGCTGCTATAGAGGTAGAAGACACAGAATGGGTCTGCCTGTAAGAGGACAGAGGACTAAAACAAATGCTAGAACAAGAAAAGGTCCAAAGAAAACTGTTGGAGTACAAAGAAAGAAATAGTTAAAGGAGGTTAGCGATTTAATGGCAACTAAAACAGCAGGTGGCAAGAGACCCACTAGAAAAAGAAGAGAACGTAAAAATATTGAACGTGGTGCAGCACACATACGCTCCACATTTAATAATACAATAGTTACATTGACCGATGTATCAGGAAATGCAATTGCTTGGTCAAGTGCAGGAAGTCTTGGTTTTAGGGGTTCGAAAAAGAGCACACCTTTTGCAGCACAAATGGCTGCCGAAACAGCAGCAAAAGCAGCTATGGAACATGGACTGAAAACTGTTGAAGTTTATGTTAAAGGCCCGGGATCAGGTAGAGAAGCTGCTATAAGAGCTCTGCAAGCTGCAGGTCTTGAAGTAAGTCTTATAAAAGATGTTACTCCAATTCCTCACAATGGTTGTAGACCGCCTAAGAGAAGAAGAGTTTAATAATATAATGGTATCCCAATAATATATAATAGAAGTGTTGTTAATGTAATTAATACTCATTGGAGGTGTAAAATTAAATGGCAAGATATACCGGAGCATCTTGCAGACTTTGCCGTAGGGAAGGTGAAAAAC
>Ga0116169_1002230_pt1 | contig 14613 bp, 11 predicted proteins | sample AD_UKC130_MetaG_FD_89796 | JGI IMG/M metagenome (GOLD analysis project Ga0116169, IMG submission 89796) | Active sludge microbial communities of municipal wastewater-treating anaerobic digesters from Canada - AD_UKC130_MetaG | ecosystem: Engineered > Bioreactor > Anaerobic > Digestate | place...
CTTCAACCGGTTCGAGCGCGCCCAGGCCGCCCAGAGCGACCGCGGCGCGCAGATGGTAATCGGTGCCGTACTGGCCGATCTGGGCCGGCGGGTAGGCCCAGCCCGAGACGCGGCGCGCACCGGCCCACAGGCCTTCGCGCAAGGGCTTGTGCAGGGGCTCGATGCCTTGCTGCCAGGCGGTGCGCGCTGCCTGATCGAGCTTGTCCCATGCAGTGGCATCGCCCGGGCGAACGCCGATCGCGGACCATTGCTGAACCATGGCGAGCTCGGCCTGCGGCACCGGGTTGCGGGCCAGCATTTCATTGACGACCGCCAGGAAATTCGCCGGATCAGTGGACTGTCCGGGCGCGACCGACTGCGGAATTCGAGGCGCGACTGGCGCCACGCTTTCGATGGCCATCGCGTTCTGGATGGCGTGGACCGCATCGATGTCGTGCGGCCCGTCGATCAGCCAGCGGCCCAGCAGCCACACATCGTTGGACGGCGCGCGCACCACGCGCAGGCCGGCGGGCGCGCTGCCCTGCCACGCGGGGCCGGCCACGAGCACCCGCAATGGCCCTTCACCGTCGAGGCGGCTGCCCAGCATCGCGAAGTTGTTGGTGAAGATATCCATCATCGCCACTGACCAGTATCGTCCCGCGATTTGCGGAATGCTCACGATCACGGGCGCCGCGGCCAGGTCCAGCCAGCTCGACGAATACAGCGTGTCGTTGTTGGGCGTGGTCACCGCGCGCGAGCGGTGATCGGCGAGCAGGCGGCGGTGGTTGATCGCTCCTGGCGCGAGACGCCGCGAATTGGCCGGATTCTCGATCAGCAGGTATCGCGTGCGAGCCATCTCGTAAACGGGGAACAGGTACTCGAAGGCCTGTTCGATGGCGCTGCCGGGCGATGGCATCATGGGCTTTCAGTCGTTCGTGATGAGTCAGGAGAGTCTACATGTCCGTTTTCACCCGGGTGGTGCTGTTCACCGACACCGATGGCCGCGCCAAGTTTCGCGAAGAGCCCGTCGCGCTGAATGAAGGCACCCCTCAGTCGCGCCTGTCGCAGGTGTTCGACAGCGGCGGCTATCAGCTGCGCGAAAGCCCGGTCGGGTTCCGCAGCCAGTTCCATTGCACCGGGGCGCCCCAGTGGTGCTTCATTCTTGGCGGGCAGATGGAGATCGGCCTGCAGGACGGCAGCAGTCGGGTGTTCGGGCCGGGGCAGCATTTTTATTCGGCGGATCTGCTGCCCGAGGGCGCGACGTTTGACCCGGCGGTACATGGGCACTGGAGCCGGCAGGTGGGCGACGAGCCGCTGGTGACGCTGTTCGTGCGCGGATAGCGCCGGCCTCAGGCGCCGTGATAGACCCGCACCACGTGCCTGGCCTCGGCGAAGAACAGCCAGCGCTCGACCAGCAGTCCGGCCAGGCAGCTTGCCACGGCCGGCGCCGTCCAGCGCGGGGCGAACGCCAGCAGCAGTCCGGGCAGCGCAAAGCCGAGTCCCAGCGCCACCCAGCGCAGCAGCCTTGCCTGTTCGCGCGCCAGCGCGAACACGAACTCATCGGTGAGGAATGTGCGCCCCGAATGACCGACGTCGAGCAGGCGAACCCGTCCGGGCGGCAGGCCGATCGCGGCATTCAGGCTGGGCAGTGCGGGCGCGCGCGCGAAGCGCAGGTAGTAGGACAGCTTGAGCGCGCCACCCGCGACAAGCAGCAGCAGCGCCAGCATGGTCCCCTGGCGCATCGGCGTGTCGTTCAGGGCCTGATCGGCCGCCGCCCCGCTGATCGCGGCCAGCCACAGCAGCGCGCCCGACATCAGTCCGAACAGCGGATAGGCCACCGCCGTCTGCCAGTTGCGCCAGTGCGGCACGGTCTTCAGGCAGGCGTAGATCATGCCGGTGCACGCCAGCACGATCAGTGCCAGCGCCACCAGCAGCAGTCCGCTGACCAGTGCCAGGCCGCGCAGCGCGTGCGCATCGGCCCACAGGAACGCCGCGGCCACCGGGTACACCGCCACCGCGAACACCCCTTCGCGCGACAGCCACGAGTGCCGAAAACGCGCGAAGGCGCGCCAGCCATTGCGGGGATTGGCCAGATGAAGGCTCGACGACAGCAGGCCGGCGGTGAACAGCACGCCGGCCATCGCGACCGCGAACCCGAAGCCTGGCTGCGAGCCCTGCATCAGACGCGCGAGCGTCGCCCAGATCAGCAGGCCCAGGCCGGCGCCTGAACTGACGGTGAAGAAAACAACGGACAGAGCGGGTTTCATTCGCGCCGGCGCCTCAGAGTTCGATCAGTCGGTTGGCCATCGCCCGCAGGCGATCCTTCAGGTTGGCCGGTCGGGCATCCGCCTGCGCGGTGTCGACCTCGGGCGCGGCACGCGGCGGCAGGTAGCGATTGACCGGCTTGTAGTCGAGTTCGGGCAGCAGCGCGACGCCTTCGCGGGCCTTCGTGATCAGCGACACCAGGGAGCCGGCGTCATCGAAATCGCCGAAGTGCCGGGCATGCGCGGGGCAGGCCAGCACACAGGCCGGCTGCCGCTCGGCGGCGGGCAACTGTTCGTCGTAGATGCGATCGACGCAGAGCGTGCACTTGCGCATCACACCGGCATCGGTGTCGAGTTCGCGCGCGCCATAAGGGCAGGCCCAGGCGCAGTAGTTGCAGCCCATGCATTTTTCGGGATCGATCAGCACGATGCCGTCCTCGGCCCGCTTGTACGACGCTCCGGTGGGACAGACGGTGACGCAGTCGGCATCCTCGCAATGCATGCAGGACATCGGCACGTTGATGGTCTTGGAGAGGTTCACATGGCCGCAACCCTGGGCTTGCTCAGGACCCGGGGCCTGCGCGGTGAATTCGTAGTGGCGCACCCGGTTGAACCAGACGCCCGAGGGCGCCGCGCCATGGCCGTCGTAATCGGGCGCCCCACCGGCCATCAGCGACTGGCCGTTCCATTCCTTGCAGGCCACCGCGCAGGCATGGCAGCCCACGCAGGTGTCCAGGTCGACAACAAGTCCGAGCTTCATGCAGCACTCCCCGGCAACTGGCCGAATTCGATCTTTGGCCATACGCCCGTCTCGCCGGGCGCGGCCTTGGTGATGCGCACCCGCACGTCGTACCAGGCGGCCTGCCCGGTCACCGGGTCGGAGTTGGTGATCGCGGGCTGGCCCTCGTGACGCGGCAGGCTCTCGCTGATCAGGTGGTTGAGCAGGAACCCGTGGGTGGCCTCGGCCGCCAGCGGGTCCAGCCCCCAGGCGCCCGACATCTTGCCGATCGCGTTCCAGGTCCACACGGTGTTGGCTTCGCAGCCATCCATGGTCTTCAACTGGCATCGGATGCGCCCGTTGTGGGACTCCACCCAGACCCAGTCGTAGTCGGCCAGCCCCAGCGTCGCGGCCCGGGTGGCGTTCATGTAAAGGAAGTTCTGGCCGACGATCTGGCGCAGCCAGGCGTTCTGCGAATCCCAGGCGTGATACATGACCATCGGGCGCTGGGTGATCGCATGGAATGGGTATTTGTCCGGATCGTCGAGCGCACCGGTTTCAAGCGGCGGATACCAGCAGGGCAGCGGGTCGAAATATCGGGTCAGCCGTTCGCGATCCTGCGGTCGGGTCGGGCGCGGCCCGTCGTAAAGGCCCTGGCCCGCGAGCCGGAATTTCTGCAGCGGCTCGGACCAGATCTGCATCACGATGGGCTCGGCCTTGCCGATGAAGCCGACCCGCGCGGCCTCGTCCAGGTAGGCCTGGTTCACGCCGCGGTTGAACTTCATGTGATCGGGCCAGTGGCTGGCGAAGAAGCTCTGCCCGTCGATGTAGGCCTGCCACTGATTCGGATTGGGCGCGCCCTTGAGCGACTCGGCGCCGTCGGCGCCGCGCCAGCCGGCCAGGAAACCGATGCCGGGCGCGCGTTCGTAGCGGACGATGAAGTCTTCATAGCCCGCATAGCGCGGCTTGCCCTCGGCGTCGCTGAAGGCCGGAAAGCCCAGGCGCGCTGCGATGTCCACCAGCACCTCCTGCCACGGCCGCACATCGCGGTCCAGGGGCACCACCGGATGACGGATCGCATCGGCCACCGTGTCGGGCTCGGAGATGGGCCGATCCAGGATCGAGATGGTGTCGAAGCGTTCGAGGTAGGTCGTGTCGGGAAGCACCAGATCGGCGAAGCGCACGGTTTCGGAGTCGAACGCATCGCTGACCACGATAAACGGGATCTTGTAGGCGCCATCGGCACCCTTCGCGCACAGCATGTCCTGGGTCTGCGAGGTATTCATCGCCGAGTTCCAGGCCATGTTCGCCATGAAGAGCATCAGCGTGTCGATCGGATACGGATCGCCCTTCACCGCGTTGTGGATCACCATGTGCATCATGCCGTGGGCCGCGATCGGGCTCTCCCACGAATATGCCTTGTCCAGGCGCAGTGGCTGCCCGTGTTCGTCGATCGCCAGGTCTTCAGGGCGGGCCGGGAAGCCCAGAGGCGTGCGCGGCAGCGCGGTGTCCGGCGCGTTGATGACGCGGGCGTCGTTCTCGGGCAATTGATGCGGCGGAATGGGCTTGGGGAACGGCGCGCGCGAGCGGAAGTTGCCCGGGCCGTCGAGCGCGCCCAGCAGCATCTGGATCAGGTGCAGCGCGCGGCAGGTCTGAAACCCGTTGGAGTGCGCCGAGATGCCGCGCATCGCATACATGGCCACCGGGCGGCCGACCACCTTGGTGTGCTCGCGACCCCAGACATCGGTCCAGGCGATCGGCAGTTCGATGGTCTCCTGGAACGCGACGCTGGCCATCTCCAGCGCCAGGCGTTCGATCTGCTCGGCAGGCACGCCGCAACGCTCGGCGACCGCGGCCGGCGAGTATTCCTCATCGAGATAGCGCTCGGCGAGCAGCGACATCACGGTGCGGACCCTTACCCCGGCCAGCCCGGCAGGAGCGCTGGCGCGCGCCGCTGCGTCCGCGGTCGGGTCTTCCACCGTCCACTGGCCAAACAGCGCCGGCTGCACGCCGGCGGCCATCGCGGCGCTTGTTTGCGCCTGCTGGTCGAACAGCAGCGGCTGGCCCTGCAGGTTGCGCAGGAACAGGCCATCGCGCGCGGTGCCCGGCGCGTCGATGACCAGCCAGGCCGCATTGGTGTAGCGGACCAGGAACTCCCAGTCGAACAGTTCACGCGACAACAGCACATGGACCATCGCCAGCGCGAGCAGCCCGTCGGTGCCGGGGCGGATCGGCACCCATTCATCGGCAATGGCCGAATAGCCGGTACGCACCGGATTGACCGACACGAACTTCGCGCCATTGCGCTTGAGCTTGTCCAGGCCGATCTTGATGGGGTTGCTGGCGTGATCTTCTGCCACGCCCCAGAGCATGAAGTAGCGGGCGCGATCCCAGTCCGGTGCGCCGAATTCCCAGAACGAATAGCCGATCGAGTACAGGCCCGCCGCGGCCATGTTGACCGAACAGAAGCCGCCGTGGGCCGCCCAGTTCGGTGTGCCGAACTGTTGCGCCCAGAGGCCGGTGAGCGCCTGCATCTGATCGCGCCCCGTGAAGAACGCCAGGCGCTTGGGGTCGGTGGAGCGGATGTGGCGCAGGCGCGTGGTGAGCATCGCGAGCGCATCGTCCCAGCTGATCGGGTCGAACACGCCGGCACCGCGCTCGGTGCCCGGGCGGCGGATCATCGGGTGCTGCAGCTTGGCCGGGGAGTACTGCTTCATGATGCCGGCGCTGCCCTTGGCGCACAGCACGCCCTGGTTCACCGGATGGTTCGGATTGCCCTGGATGAAGCGCACCTTGCCGTCCTGCACGGTGACCTGGATGCCGCAGCGGCAGGCGCACATGTAGCAGGTGGTGTATTCGATCCTGTCGCGGGACCGATCCTCGAATCGGATCGGCTGGTCGATGGCGGGCGTCAGCGGCGGTTGGGACATGGTGGGCAGCGGGTCTCCTGGCGCCGCGTCGCCCGAGGTTGGCGGCCGGCGGCGGCAGCGGCCATCATACGGAGGCCTGAGCGCCAGACAAATCGCGTCGATTCATTTGTCGATCAAGCAGTACGGACGAATCACCGGGGCAGCCAGCGGACCGCCATCCGCCGGGCCGATAAACGCCCGGCCGGGACCCTATTTCGTCACGTGAACGGCCGGCACGAGGCCCGAGTTCCAACGGCCCTCGATCGCCCGCTCGATCTGTGCGGCCAGTTGCAGCAGCAGCCCGTCGTTGGCCTGCCGGGCCTGCGCCTGGATGCCCAGTGGCAGTCCGTTTTCCTGGGCTGCGAGAGGCAATGAAATGCCGGGTATCCCGCAGAGGTTGGCCAGCGGCGTGTAGGCGAAGTTCTGCCACAGGTTGGCGAACCAGTCGTGCACCGAAGGATTGTCGCTGATCGTCAGGTACTCGGTCGTGCCGATTCGCGGGGTGGGCAGGGCGGTGATCGGCGTCAGGACGATGTCCCAGGACTCGAAGAACGCGCCGAAGCCCCGCGAAGTCGTGTTGAACACGGCCTGCATCCGGGCCCGTTCGGTGAACGAGGTGTGCAGGCCGGCTTCCCAGATCCTGATGTTGATCGGTTCGACGCGATCGGCCGGCGGTCGCTCCAGGCCCATCGGGGCGATCAGGTTCGAGATGGTCTGGGCGAAGTTGCTGATGTAGCAGGTGGTCTGTGCGGCAAAGGCCGCGCGGAAGTCCACGTCCGGCAGCGCCCAGTCGACATGGTGCCCCAGGCCCTCGAGAAAACGGCCGACCCGCGCCAGTTCGGCGGCGATGTGCGGCGTAGCCCGGTAGTCGCCCCACTCGTGCGACAGCGCGATGCGCAGGCGCCCCGGGTCGCGTCCGATCAGTTCGCCATACGACTCGGCTGGCGTCCAGTACGGCATGAACTCGCCCGGCGCGCCGCCCCGGCAGTGGTCGACGAAGGCGGCGGTGTCGCGCACGCTGCGGCTCTGGCAGCCCTGGGTCGACACGAGTCCGGTCAGGTCCGAGGCGCCCGGCGCGATCGAGAACACGCCACGCGAGGGCTTCAGTCCGATGTTGCCGTTCACTCCCGCGGGAATGCGGATCGAGCCGCCGCCATCGGTCGCATGGGACAGCGGCACGACTCCGGCGGCCACCATGGCCGCGGTGCCGGCTGACGAGCCGCAGGTCGTGTATTCCAGATCCCAGGGGTTGCGGGTGATGTAGACAGCGGGGTTCTCGGCCGAACTGCAGACGCCGAACTCGGGCGTGGTGCTTCGTCCGATGATGTTCAGGCCGGCCTGGCGGATCCGCCCGGTGAGATAGCTGTCGGCCGTGGCGCGGTTGCCCCGCATCAGCAGCGAGCCCATCTCCTGCAGCCGGCCCTTGAGCGTGGGACCGAGGTCCTTCATCAGATAGGGCACGCCGGCAAAGGCGCCGCCCGGGTTCATGCCATCGCGCAGCGGGTCGGCGACCACGTCGTCGAACACCTCGACCACGGCGCTGAGCGCCGGATTGGTCATCGCGATGCCCGCTGCCGCCTGCGCCGCCAGTTCTGCCGCCGTGACTTCGCCCTTGCGCACGCAGTCGGCCAGCGACACGCCATCGTGTCGCGCCCACTCGGTCCAGCTCATTGCCAAAGTCACGTCGCGTCACCCCTGGATCGGACGGGTTGGGCCCCATGGCGGGACCGGAAGGCGAAAGTATGCAATAGGCTCCGGCGAGCGCCCAGCGTGTACAGTCACGCCCATGCTCGCATACCGACACGGCTTTCATGCCGGCAATCATGGCGACGTCCTGAAGCATCTGGTTCTGGCCCAGGTGCTGGCCCACATGAGCGCCAAGGACAAGCCCTTCCGCTACATCGACACCCATGCCGGCGCAGGCATGTATCTGCTCGCCGACCGGTTCGCGCAGACCACCGGCGAATACCTGCAGGGCATCGCGCGCATCTGGGACCGCCAGGACGCGCCACCCGTGGTGGCCGAGTACCTGGCCCTGATCCGCCAGTTCAATCCGACCGGTGAACTGGTTCAGTACCCGGGGTCGCCCGCGATCGCCCAGGCGCTGATGCGGCCCCAGGACCAGATGCGGCTGTTCGAACTGCATTCCAGCGATCACCGGCTGCTGGCGACCCATTTCGGCCATGCCCGCACTACCCAGGTCGTGCTCGCCGACGGCTTCGAGGCCCTGAAAAGTCAGGTGCCGCCATCGACCCGTCGCGCGCTGGTGCTGATGGACCCGTCTTACGAGCTGGTGGGCGACTACGGCAAGGTGGTGGCGGCCATCCGCGACGCGGTCGGGCGCTTTGCCGAAGGCGTCTACATGGTCTGGTATCCGATCGTGCGCCGTTCGGTGTCGATACAACTGCCCGCCCGCCTGCAGCGTCTGGCGAAGAAGGGCTGGCTGCATGCCAGCCTGACCCTGGGCGAACCCGACGAGGAAGGCTTCGGCATGTACGGCAGCGGCGTGTTCGTGATCAATCCGCCCTATACCCTGCACGCCACGCTCGAGACCGCCTTGCCCTGGCTGAGGGATGCGCTGGGTCATGCCGGGCGCACCCGCTACCTGCTCGAGCACAAGCCCGTCTGAGGGCCAGGGCGCCAGCGGCGTTCATGCAGCGGCCGGACGGCGCCTGACGACATCATCGTTCAGCACATCAGGATTCCCCATCATGACCGATTCCACCTCCCGCGGCGGCATGCGCAAGGGCCTCACCAGCTATGGCGACGAAGGCTTCTCGCTGTTCCTGCGCAAGGCGTTCATCAAGGGCGCGGGCTACACTGATGACGCGCTCGAACGCCCGATCGTGGGCATCGTCAACACCGGCAGCGCGTTCAACCCCTGTCATGGCAACGCGCCGCAGCTGATCGAGGCCGTCAAGCGCGGCGTGATGCTGGCCGGCGGACTGCCGATGGACTTCCCGACCATCTCGGTCCACGAGAGCTTCGCGCAGCCGACCAGCATGTACCTGCGCAACCTGATGTCGATCGACACCGAGGAGATGATCCGGGCGCAGCCGATGGATGCGGTGGTGCTGATCGGCGGCTGCGACAAGACCGTGCCGGCGCAATTGATGGGCGCGGCCTCGGCCGGGCTTCCCGCGATCCAGCTGGTCACCGGCGCCATGCTGACCGGGTCGCACCGGGGCACCCGGGTCGGCGCCTGCACCGACTGCCGGCGCTACTGGGCGAACTTCCGGGCCGACGAGATCGACGAGGCCGAGATTGCCGCGGTCAACAACCAGCTCGTGCCCACGGTGGGCACCTGCTCGGTGATGGGCACCGCCAGTACCATGGCCTGCGTCACCGAGGCACTGGGCATGATGATCCCCGGCGGGGCCAGCGCGCCCGCCGTCAGCGCCGACCGCATCAGGGTCGCCGAGCGCACCGGCGCGCAGGCCGTGGCGATGATTGCCGCCAAACTGACGCCGGCCCGCATCCTGACGCCGGCCGCTTTCGAGAACGCCTTCCGTGTGCTGCTGGCCATCGGCGGCTCGACCAATGCCCTGATCCACCTGACCGCGATGGCCGGCCGTCTGGGCATCGAGGTCGACCTTGACGAGCTCGACCGCTTCGGACGCGAGACGCCGGTGCTGGTGGACCTCAAGCCCTCCGGGCAGCACTACATGGAGGATCTGCATGCGGCAGGCGGTCTGGTGACGGTGCTGCGCGAGCTGCGTCCGCTGCTGCATCTGGATGCGCTGACAGTCACCGGCCGCACGCTGGGCGAGGAGCTCGAGGCGGCGCCCGCTCCGTTCGCCCAATCGGTGGTCCGGCCATTCGCCGATCCGATTTTCGCGGAGGGCGGTCTGGCGGTGCTGCGCGGCAACCTGGCGCCGGGCGGCGCGATCGTCAAGCAGTCGGCGGCCTCCCCCCGGCTGATGGAACACGAGGGCAGGGCGGTGGTCTTCGAAGACCTGCCCGACATGGTCGCCCGCATCGATTCGCCCGACCTGGACGTCACCGCCGACGACCTGCTGGTCCTCAAGCAGATCGGACCGGTCGGTGCGCCGGGCATGCCCGAGGCCGGGCTGCTGCCGATTCCCCGCAAGCTGGCGCGCCAGGGCGTCAAGGACATGGTCCGGATCTCGGATGGCCGCATGAGCGGCACCGCGGCCGGCACCATCGTGCTGCACGTGACGCCCGAGTCGGCGCTGGGCGGACCGCTGGCGCTGGTGCGCAACGGCGATCGGATCCGGCTGAGCGTCAGCCAGCGGCGGATCGACCTGCTGGTCGACGAGACCGAACTGGCGACCCGGCGATCGCAGCTGCCCGCGGCGCCGGACCACTCAGGCGAGCGCGGCTATCGACGGCTGTTCCTGACCAGCGTGACGCAGGCTGACCAGGGCTGCGACTTCGATTTTCTGCGCGCGACGCAGATGGAACATCGGGTGCCGAAGGGCAAGCCTTAAGGCCCTGCGTCCGACCACGAGTCCTGCCGCCATGCATGGACGGGCAGGCCCCCTCAACCTGTTCAACATCCAAGGGCCACCATGACCCAAGCTTCCGCACTGGACGACCAAACGATCGCCGCGCTCGCCGGCGTCTCCACGGCCACGCTGACCACGGTGCTGCTCAAGAAGGGCCTGCGCAACGTGTGGATGCGGGGCACCCGGCCATTGAAACCGGGTCAGCCGCGGCTGGTAGGGCGCGCGTTCACGCTGCGCTTCGTGCCGGCTCGCGAAGATCTGGCGACTCCGGAGTCCTGGGGATCGCCGATCTCGACCCGAGCCGCCATCGAGGCGATGCCGGCCGGCTGCATCGCCGTGGTCGATGCCATGGGGGTGAGCGACGCCGGGATCTTCGGCGACATCCTTTGTGCCCGCATGCACAAGCGCGGCGTCGCGGGGCTGGTCACCGATGGCGTCGTGCGCGATCTGGCAGGCGTCCTGGGCACCGGACTGCCGGTCTGGTGTTCGGGGGTGGCGGCGCCGCCCTCGGTGGCCGGACTGACCTTTGTCGGCTGGCAGCAGCCGATCGCATGCGGCGGGGTGGCTGTGTTCCCCGATGACATCGTGGTGGTCGACGAGGACGGCGCTGTCCTCATCCCGGCCGCGCTGCTGGCCGAGGTGGTGGAGCACGCGGTCGAACAGGAGCGCTTCGAGGCCTGGATCATGAACGAGGTCGAGGCGGGCGTGCCGCTGCCGGGCCTGTATCCGCCCGATGCGCCGACCCGTGCGCGCTACGAGGCGACACGCAAGGGTTGACGCTCTTCAGGCAGCCAGCAGGCTGCCGCGGCAGAGCGGGCTGTCGCAGCGGCAGCGGAAGCGCCGCGCCAGTCCGCTGCGCCAGGGCTCGGGTCGCGACAACTGGTAGTCCAGCGTCAGCTCCTCCCCCGGGCCGATGTCGGCGCTGGCATAGACCCGCAGGCGGCCGTGCGCGTAGTAGGCGCTGCAGTTGGGTTCGCAGCGGTGATTCAGAAAGCGCATCGGGTTGAATGCGAGCCTGCCGTCGAGCAGGCTGCCATCCGGCAGGTTGAAGCTCATCGTGTGCGCGCCGGCGATGCGTTCGGCACGCCCGCTGCGCCCGCCTGTCGTGCGCCGACCCTTGTACGGAGCGATCAGCGTGTCCGCGGCAATCGGCGCGGTCGCGAAAAGGCCTTTGCCATCGATGGCAGAACGTCGAATAGTGAACAACATCGGGACCTGTCAAGGAAGGGGTGGCGATTCTACGGGAGGCCGGGCAATCGTCGCTCCCGCCCGACAATCGTCGGACTCCGCCCGTGCGCGCTCGAATACCGGGAGGCAGGCGACGGGCTCACCATCCGCTCACTCGCCAAAAAACGCCTGTCGTCAGTTCACGACAGCACGCAAGGCCTTGTTTGCTCAGGACAAACCTGCATGAGCGCGGGACTGAGAAGGCCTGTTGTCGTCGCAGCCCGACAGTCGCGACCCGAAATCCCCGTGATCTTTTCGCCCTGAATACTGCAAGGTTCTGATTATGTGACGAATTTCCTTGTTGGCATCCCTCTTGCTTATCGTCATCCCAGACAGGCCGGAGGCTGTGAGTGAATCGAAGCAGATACCAGGGATCAACCAGACGCGCGGAGCAATGTGTGGCATTCGCGCTGCCTGGCAGGCTGTGGGCGCGGGCCGTCTTTGTCTGGTTCGGGCTGTTCCTGGCGGGTCTCGGATTGGCCATCGCCGGCCAGGACCTGCAGTCGGACGAACAGATTGAAGCCCGCGTGGCCTCGCTCTCGGCCCAGGTCAGCTGCGCGGTCTGCGAGCCCGCCGTAGCGGACGATCCCCGCAGTTCGCTGGCCCTCGAGTTCCGGACCGAGTTGCGCCGCCTGGTCGAAAAGGGGCAGAGCGATACCGAAGTGGTGGAGTCACTGATCGCGCGATACGGCGACTTCGTCCGCTATCGGCCTGCGGTCGATGAAGGCGAACCACTGGTGCTCGCCTTCATGCTGTTCGTGTCGCTTCTGGGCGCCGCGGCGCTCACTCGCGTGTTTCACCGGGACCGCGCGCTGACCCTGGCGGCAGGTGCCCAGGACCCTTTGCCGTGATCGAACTGATCCTGCTGGGCGGGCTGGTGCTGGCTGCCGGCGTTTTTGCCTGGAGCAGCGCCCGGGTGTGGAATGAACAACGCAGTGCGGGCCGGGTGCTCGCCCCTCGCACCGGCACGATCCATCTGCCGCTGGCACGATCGATCGACATCGGGTCCGGTGGCCGAGGCGCCGGTTCCGGAACCGCAGGTGGTTCCGGAGTCACAGCCGGTGCCGAGCGCGTTGTCGAGCCCCTTGGCGAGTCGGGGTCGGCCCGTGTCAAACTCCCGCGCCAGGAGGCTGGCCGCGTGTCGGAGAATGCATCGGGACTGTCCCGATAGTGCCCGGACGCGGCGCGCCCCGCCGCGGCGAGCTCTCGTGATGCCACTTCTGAACCGGTACCCAAAATCCCTGATCCGACTGATCCTGCTGGGCTACGGGATGGTCCTGATCCCGCTGCTGCTCGCGGGTCTGCATGCCGTCTATGCAGTGACCCAGCTGCAGCGCGATGGCGTGATCGCCATCGACTCGGCCGTCGGAAGCGTGCGCCATGGCCTGCAGATGACCGATCACCTGCTGGCGATGGAGCGGCTGATACGGCAATACGAAGTGCTGTCCGACCCGAGCCTGCTGGACGAGTACGCGGCGGTCCGGCAGAAGTGGCGCCAGGCCAGCGACGCCTTCACCCGGCTGGCTGTCGTCGCGCCTCTGGCCGACGAAGTGCGGCGGCTCGAGGCAGGCGAGGAAGGTGCGTACGCACGGCTTCAGGCCAGTCCCGAGAAGACCGAGGTGGTCGAGGCCCTGGGGACCACGATCGGCGAAACCCGCGGTGCGCTGGCCGGTGTGCTGACGCGGACCGACCAGATCCTCGCCGGGTCGGTGTCCTCGTTTCGTGGCGATGCCGAGGCCCTGGTGCACCGGCTCGCCTTCCTGATGCTCGCCGCGCTGCCCCTTTCGCTCGCCGTGGTGCTGGTGTTCCGCCGGATGTTCCGCCGCCTGGCCGCGCAATTCGAGGCGGCGATCGATTCGCTGGGCAGCGGCCAGCGCGACCGCGAGATCCGCCTCGGCGGGCCGATGGACGTCCGCTTTGTCGGGCGCCGTCTGGAGTGGCTGCGCCGGCGCCTGATCGAACTCGAATCCCAGCGCAATCAGTTCCTGCGCAATGCCTCGCATGAGCTGAAGACGCCCCTGGCCGCCATCCGCGAGGGCACGCAGCTGCTGATCGATGATGTGGCGGGGCATCTGACGGCGCAGCAGCGCAAGATTGCCGACATCATGGCGACCAACGTGCGGCGCCTGCAGACCCTGATCGATGTGCTGCTGCGCCTGCAGCAGGCCTCCTACGATGCCGAGCGCATTCAGCCCCAGGACGTCGCCATCGGCAGCCTGCTGCGCGAGGTCGTCTCGACCCATCAGCTCGTTGCCGAGCAGCGCGGCGTTCGCGTGAAGGACAGCCTGGACCCTCTGCGCGTTCAGGGAGGGGCGGAGCAGCTGCGGATCGTGTTCGACAACCTTGTCTCGAATGCGATCAAGTTCTCGCCCGAGGGCGGCTGCGTGAAGGTGGACTGTCACATGGCGGAGGACCGGGTTGTCGTCGACGTGGCCGACGAGGGGCCGGGCATCGTGCCGCAGGACCGTCAGCGGATATTCGAGGCCTTCGTGCGCCTGAACCGGACCGAGTCGGTCGAGGCAATGGCCTTGGGCTCGCCATCGCCCGCGAGTTCGTCGCGGCCCATCGCGGTACCATCGAAGTCCTTGATTCCCTCCAGGGAGCGTGTTTTCGTGTCAGTCTGCCCGTGCAGTGGCAACGGGGCTGAGGCGTCTTGTCAGCCTCGCCCGGCTCGGTGCGCAGCCCGATCCAGAGCAGAACGCCCGATGCGCGGCCTGCTGGCCATCGCCGGGCTGATGCTGGGCTTGGCAGCCTGCACTGTCGTCCCCGCGCCGGCCGAACCGCCTGAACCAGCTCCGGGGACTGAGGCGCCGGCGCCGCCCCCGGCGGCTGGCGTGGCCGGGGCCGCTGTCGATCCCTGTGGCGACCTCGAGGCCTTGCGGCAGTTCGGGCGCCTTCTCGACGCGAGCCCCGAGGAGCAGCGCCGCGAGCATCTGCTGGCCCAGCAGGCGTTCGCCGGCGACCCCCGCGAATCGAATCGTCGCCGCCTGATCCTCACCCATGCGCTGGCCAGGTCAGCATGGCGTGATGATGCACGCGTGCAGCGC
>Ga0116169_1002233_pt1 | contig 14608 bp, 9 predicted proteins | sample AD_UKC130_MetaG_FD_89796 | JGI IMG/M metagenome (GOLD analysis project Ga0116169, IMG submission 89796) | Active sludge microbial communities of municipal wastewater-treating anaerobic digesters from Canada - AD_UKC130_MetaG | ecosystem: Engineered > Bioreactor > Anaerobic > Digestate | place...
AGGATACGCACCAGGTATCCCGACGGCACGTATTCCCGTTACATACCCTCTCCCAGCGGTACCGGCAGGCGGACAGGCCTTCCTTATGAAACCTCTCTCACCGGGTTTGCCATCAGCGACACAAGAATTCGCCTGGAATGGGACCGGGAACCCATCGAAGGATACACGGTGGATGTTCAGAGGCTTAACGGTTTTGGCGAATATGACACCATATACTCTTCGGTTTCGGCCGACTATTACATCGATACCGGCGATGATGATGACGATACAGGTTTAGAACCGGGCGAAGAATACACTTATCGCCTGTTGATCCGCAAGAAATCTTCGGGTTCGCCTCTTGCCTACTCCAACGTGATAACCGTCAAGACGGAGACCATACCGTCTCCCTCCCAGCTGACAGCCATTCCTGTCGCCCATGGCCGGATCACCCTCACCTGGGAATATCCCCTCGACGTGGAGTCGGGCTTTGAGATATGGCGAAAGGAAGACGGGAAAACCTGGGAACTGCTCGATGTCGTTCCCAGGAACACCACCGACTGGACCGACTATTCGGCCCAAACCGACACGATCTATCGCTACCGCGTTCGCGCCATTCGCGGAGAGAGTGTTTATTCACGCTTTGTAGTCACCGATCCGGTGAATAATGCCGAACCGGTTCTTCCCGGCGAACTGCTTTTCAGTTCCAGAGGTGATCGCATGCTGATAGGCAGCGACGAACCGGCTCCCGAAGGGGTTACCTACATGCTGGAAGTGCGGGAGGGCATCAACGCGCCCTGGCGGGATCACACCCTTGTCCAGCCGGGAAAATCGCTGATGGTATATTTCTCCCCGGTCAGCGGAAAAGAGTATGATTTCAGGCTCCGCTCCGAAAACAAGGGCAACATCGTATATGGACCGGTGTACCATATGCCCGGATACGTTCCCGAAGCGCCCACGGGACTTCGGGTTGCTTCCATGGGTTCCAGTCTTGTGCTGCTCTCCTGGAATGACAACAGCAAAACCGAGGACGGCTACAGGATATACAGGGTCGAAGGACAGAGGCGGACTTTGATCGGCACAACCGGCAAGGATGTCACAAGCTTTGCCGATACCGCCGCCATTTCCGGCGCAACGGTGAGCTATGAGGTTTGTGCCTACAACTTAAGGGGCGAATCCACCAGGCAGTCCATCCAGGTGACCGTACCGCAAAAGGTGACCTTCAAAGACCTGGACGGATACCCCTGGTGCGTGGATGCCGTCAATGCCCTGGCGGCGTCCGGGGTCATCTCCCAGAACCCCGACGGATTGTTCCGTCCGGGAGCCAATATCACCAGGGCGGAATGCATCATCATTCTTTTGAAATCCTTCGGCATCGTACCCGATTCGGAGTACCTGTTCACGGTAAAGGACCTGACGCCAAACCAGTGGTATTATCCCTATATGATGACGGCCGTGAAGATGGGTATTGTCATCCCCGACGAGAACGGCTATGTGAAACCGCTCGGCACGGTTACAAAAGCCGAGATGGCGATTTTTATGAACCGGCTTCTTGAAGCCAGGAAACAGACCCTGTACACCATCAATGTCGGCTATCTCGACAAGTTCACGGACGGTTACCTGGTACCGGATGATCTGAAGCTGATCATTTCATCTCTTGCCGGTTACGGTATCATGCCGGCCCAGGACAGCCAGGTCCTGAACCTGGACCGGCCGGCCACACGGGCTGAAGCGGCGGTTATCCTGTACAGGTTCTCTTCGAGATACCATCGTTGGTAAAAGACGAAGAAAGGGCCCCGAAAACAGGCGGCCCTTTATTTGATCGCTCCTCGCGGTCAAGCATTCCAGTTGATGAGGATGACGGCGAGGATGACCGTTAAGAGCAGGGACAAACCGGCGGAAATGTGGTGGGATATGTACCTGATGTCGTACCTGCGCTTCATGCGCTTGGTGTTGAGATAGATGGAAACTATGCTTATCAGGAACTGGACCAGGGAAATGATCAGGGCTGTCCGCAAGGATTGCGCATCCCAGTAGGTCCGTACCGCAACATTGAAAAAGCGCTCAAACAACCCTGCCTCGGCCGGTCTGGCATTCAGGATGAAGACGACGTTGAACAGGAAAATAAACCAGACCATGATGCTCGAGAACTGCAGCCACCGGACGATGGGATCCGGTTTGGTCCTTCTGTTCCTGTAATACCTGATCGGTTCGTTGCTGTACATGGCCTATTCCTCTCATCTCCTTTCCCTAAATGGTACCGGGACATTTTGTCATCTTCCAGCATATAGCTTATCATATTTTGAATAATTGCAATAGATGTTGTATAAAAGGGGAAAATACAATAATATGGATCGGAAAAACTTGTCCTTCACGGAGGTTTATTGCCCTATGCGTTCGGAAACAGCCAAACTGATTGAACTGACCATTCAAGGTCTGAATAAGAATCCCCATGGCATCCTCGGCATGCATCCCCTGGACGGCGCGGTCGTCGTCCGGGTATTCAATCCCCATTCCCAAACGGTCACGATCAGGGACGTACATAGCGGCCGTTGTTACCCCATGGAGAAGATAGATAACAGGGGCTTTTTTGAAGCGGTCATCGATGTCCCCGACTTATTTGTCTATCAACTGGTGCATACCACAACCGACGGCACCGCCTATACCGTTTACGATCCCTATTCCTTCCTGCCCACGGTGTCGGACTACGACACATACCTCTTCAACCAGGGAAATCACCATCGCATCTATGAAAAGCTCGGCTGCCACCTGCGCGAGATTGACGGCGTGAAGGGGGCTTCTTTCGCGGTATGGGCGCCTTCGGCCCAAAGGGTCAGCGTGGTGGGCAGCTTCAACCAATGGGACGGGCGGATCCACCAGATGCGCATGCTGGGAAGCTCGGGAGTATGGGAACTGTTCATTCCCGGGCTGGCGCCTGGTGACCTCTACAAGTACGAGATAAAAACCCCTTCGGGGGAACTCTATCTCAAGGCCGATCCCTATGCCTTTTATGCGGAAAAGCCTCCTCAGACCGCTTCCAGGATCTACGACATGGACGACTACCAGTGGCATGACGACGAGTGGCTGGAGAGGCGCGAAAAAGAGCCCGTTTACGACAAGCCGGTGAACATCTACGAGGTGCATCTGGGTTCCTGGCAGCAGGAACCCGATCCGGACCCCAACTCGGAAACCGGCTTCAGACCGCTGTCTTACAGGCAGCTGGCCGAACGCCTTATCCCCTATGCGAAACAGATGGGATATACCCATCTGGAGCTGCTTCCCATCATGGAGCATCCCTACGACGGTTCCTGGGGCTACCAGGTGACGGGCTATTACGCGGTGACAGCCCGGTACGGCACGCCTGCGGATTTCAAATTTTTCGTTGATAAATGCCATGAAAACGGCCTGGGCGTCATTTTGGACTGGGTGCCGGCTCATTTTCCCAAGGACGGGCATGGCCTGGCCCGGTTTGACGGAACCGCCCTCTACGAGCATGAGGACAAGCGTAAAGGCGAACATCTGGAATGGGGCACCCATGTCTTCAACTATGGTCGCCACGAGGTCAGGAATTTCCTTGTGGCCAACGCCCTGTTCTGGTTTGATAAATACCATGTGGACGGGCTGAGGGTGGACGCCGTGGCTTCCATGCTCTACCTGGATTACTGCCGCAAGCCGGGTGAATGGATCCCCAACGAATACGGCGGACGCGAGAACCTGGAGGCGGTGGAATTCCTCAAACAGTTGAACACAACGGTTTACCGGTATTACCCCAACGTCATGATGATCGCCGAGGAATCCACGGCCTGGCCCAAGGTCACCGCTCCCGTCCATGAAGGCGGGCTCGGCTTTTCCCATAAATGGAACATGGGCTGGATGAACGATTTCCTGCGGTATGTGAGCATGGATTCGGTCTACCGCAAATACCACCAGAACCTGATCACCTTCTCCCTCATGTACGCCTGGTCCGAGAACTTCATCCTGGTCCTTTCCCATGACGAGGTGGTACACGGTAAGAAGTCCCTGCTGGACAAAATGCCGGGCGACTACTGGCAGAAGTTCGCGGGCCTTCGCGGAGCCCTCGGCTATTTCATCGGGCATCCCGGCAAGAAGCTGCTCTTCATGGGCGGCGAATTCGGCCAGTTTATCGAATGGAAATACAAAGAGAGCCTGGACTGGCACCTTTTGGGCTATCCCATGCACCAAAAGCTTCATCACTATGTAGCCGACCTCAACCATTTCTACCTGAACGAGCCCGCGCTTTATGAGATCGACAGCCATTATGACGGATTTGAATGGATCGACTGCTCCGACACCGAGCACAGCATCGTCTCGTTCATCAGAAAGGGCAAGGACTGGCGGGATATGCTGGTGTTTGTCTGCAATTTCACACCGGCCGCCCATGACAACTACCGCATAGGCGCTCCCCTCGACACGGTTTACACCGAGGTATTCAACTCAGACCTGGAAAAATACGGCGGGAGCAATGTGGCCAATGAGAGGCCTATTAAGGCCGAGCCCGTGCCCTGGCATGGGAAATCCTGGTCCATCGTCTTAAAAATACCTCCCCTTGCAACCATCGTTCTGCGGCCCGATACCAGCAAGTTCAGAAATCGTTCCGTGGAGCAATGATGTCATGAAGATCTGCCATCCATCATAATATTTGAACTGTGCCGTGCCCTTACGCCGGCATCAGAAACTTATCAGGGTGAGATGGCAGACATGAAGATCAATTACGTCTCGATAAAGGGGTATGAAGAAACCCACGGAGGAATGAAGCTTTGCGTGAGGGCGGAGCTGGATGGCGAACCGCCCCGGTTCTGGAGCAGGCTTTTCAGGAGAACCTGGCTTTCCCGGGAACCGGGCGGATCTTCAGCCCAAATCCGATTCTCCGGCAACGACATCCTGTTCTATCTTCCAGACGCCGAATCCCTGACCGTGACGCTTGATGCCTTGAAAAGCACCCTGATGGAGGTGGAAAACCAGCTGCGCTGACTGGTTCCAATCTGAAAACTTCATAAAATGAACATCCCCCATGCGCAAAAGTGTGTTATACTGGATAGAAAACGATGGATAAAAACCTGGCGCTTCACGTCAGGGTTTAAGGAGCTGTTATGAAAAAAGGCGTTTTAGGTTTGCTTTTTATGTTCCTGGCTGTGTTCGTATGGGGGATTTCCTTTGTATCCACCAAAATTATCATCGCAGAGGGCATACCCCCTGTATCCATAGCCTTTTTCAGGCAGTTTGTAGCCCTGGTACCGCTGCTTTTGTGCATGGGGATAAGGAGAGAGGGTTTCAGGCTGGCAAAAGGTGATTTGAAGCTGTTTGTGTTCGCTTCCTTCTTCGGGATCGTCCTCTATTTCGTGTTTGAGAACACAGGTCTGACCATGACCACCGCATCCAACGCCTCCATGCTGGTTGCGGCTATTCCGGTCTTTACCCTGATCATCGAAAGCATCATCACCCGGAAACCCATCAGCAAGGCCGCCCTGGGATGCATCCTGGCCTCCCTGGCGGGCGTTTACTGCATCATCTCCGAGAACGGAACCATTGACCTTTCCGGGAGCACCTTCCTGGGAAACCTCCTGATCCTGGGCGCCATGGCGTCATGGATCATCTATACCTTCCTCAGCAACGGCCTGGGAGAACGCTACAACAGCCTGAAACTGACCACGGTGCAAACCCTTTTAAGCATCCCGCTCTTTGTTCCCTTCACCGTGCCCGAGGTTCCGGCCTGGAAGGTGCCCTCTGTGACGGCGCTGCTCCACCTGGTTTTTCTGGGCGTTTTTTGCTCGGCACTGGCCTATGTCTTTTTCCTTTTCAGCATCCAGGCCCTGGGGCCCGTACTTCCCTCGGCCGCTTTGAACCTCATCCCGGTGATTACCATTATCACCGGCAGGATCGTCCTGTCGGAAGAACTCACATGGCTTCAGGCTGTGGGGGCGGTCCTCATCGTGGGGGGCCTGACCCTGTTGAGCCTGATGAAGCTGAAAGAGCGGACACCATAAAGATGAAAAAACGATCCCCCTATTCGGGAGACCGTTCCACGGGATTTGCGATAAACCTGGAAGTCACCTGCCACTGTCCTGCGTGCCCTGACGGACCTTTTCCCCCTTGTGCCCATCAGCATGGCAAACAGCAGCACGGCAAGATATATCACGAAGGCCACAAGGGTCACAAGATAAAGGATGGGCTGGTTGTTGGCATATCCCATGATGGGGATGTTGAGAAGGAGCATCAGCGGCGCGCCGAAGGCCAGGCCGGTTCCGCTCCCGTACACAAGATTCCGGGCGGCCTGGGTTCTGAAATGCGGGTCCACTTCGCGCAGCAGGGCAATACCGGTGGATATGGTGCCGGTGAGCATGCCGTACATGGCCAGCGCGTTCTCCAGGGTATCGGTTTTGTAGATGCGCAGGGCCAGTTTCATAATAAACCAAATGGTCAGAAGGCCTCCCGCGGAGGTAATGAGCAGGATGGGCAGCAGATGATCCTTCAGCATGTATATGGAAACCGCCGCTATGGCAGCCGTGATCATAAAGTCGAAAGAAACGCCTGAAACCCGTTCCAGAAGGTAATTACAGGTGTAATTGTGCTTCATCCATTTCCGATGGTGGCAGAAATCCAGTATTCTTCTTGCCAGCATGCCGTACACGGCGCCGATAATGAAGCTGAAGCCCCAAAGCAGCTGTGCCATGGTTCTCCCGAAATTACCCATACCGGTCAGCACAGATTCCAATCCTTTCAGGGTCAGATAGGTCACCAGGTACACGGCGCCGATAAGGATCATCTGGAGGGTGAGACCGTCGATGGATTCCTTCAGGGGCAGTTCCACCGGTTTTTCCTCATCGTAAATATTGGGTCTGTCCAGGGGTTCCCCGTAGACTTCATCATAGGTCTTCAGCCGCTTTTTCTTTTTTAGCCAGGCGATGAGGGCCACACCACCGGCACAGGCCCAGATATAGCCGAAGGCGGCAACCGTAAGGCCCAGGTTCCCGCCATGGGTAAAGCCCAGTTCCTCCCATTGATGTCCCATGGAATAGGCCTGTCCGGGACCCTGACCGAATCCCAGTGGCAGAAGCAGCCCCGAGAGCGGGAAGGTTTTCGGAAACACGGTATAGAAAAACAGGAGCGACAATGCAAAGCCCAAAAGCCCCTGCACCACATAGGTGCTGACGATGAACATGCCCGAATGCACATATTCCTTGCTCTTGACCTTCTGCGAGGCCTTCAGGGACAGGGCGATAAACCCGATGTTCATCAGGTGGTACACCAGGTTTTCAAGCCGCACGCCGCTGAAAATCATGATTCCCAGGACGTCCTTGCCCAGCACCAGGCCCAGGAATCCCGCAATGACGGGTACGGGTATGGGATTTTTCCTGAAAAAAGCCACCTTCCGCTTCATGAACGTTGAAACCAGCAGTAGGATGGACAGCATCGACACATCCACGATATAGTCCCAGATTTGTCCCGAACTCAAAATCATTCCTCCTTCGGGTGACCTTTTACGAGCGCCAGCCTCTTTATCACTTCGTAAGCCTCGGTATACTTGTTGGCGGAGGTATGGTGATCCTTAAAGGCAACCCTGTGGAAATGCCCTTCATGGTAAAAATCGAACCAGTCCGTCAGATGGGTGCTGACCCCGTTCATGCGGGACAGGTCAAAGCTGATTTTCTGATTATCCTGCCCGATAAACTCCAGGCGGTCCACATAAAGGCGGAGGGTTCCCTTTTTCTCTCTTCTGATGGCCTCAAACCGCCCGCCCCGGAGAAGCGTGGCATCATGATCCTCGAAAATCGGCTCCTGAGGATTTGTCATCCTGTCCCGGACCATGTCCTCCAGCTTTTTCAGCTGCCACTGGTTCCATTCCAGAACCGATTTGAAATGGGGCGGGCCGTCTTCCTTTTCAAAATACCCATAGGTGTTGTAGCGCACGGTTTCGCCGCAGGCCAGGCAGGTCAGGGTGTCGTCCTTTGAAAAGAGCCTTCCGACCGCCATGCACTTGGGGCAGAGGAACAGGACCCGTTCCAGGGCTTCGGCCAGGCGCGGCCCTTCAAATGGTATCATCTGCTCTTCCTGCCAGCGGTACTCGTCGGTCTTAAGCGCCGCGCACATCCTTTCGTAGATCTCATCCACCGATAGGGCCTTCAGCTGCTCGGCCGTGAACAGGATGCCGTATCTTACCTGGATCTTGCCCTTCCTGGACTTTAATGCCCAGCGCGGATGGCTCAGGTAGGCGCCGTCCACCCGGAACGATACAACCGGCACACCCATGCTCTTCAGCACTTTGGCCGTAGGATACAGGATTTCGACGGTCTTGCCGTCCCAACAGCGCTTTCCTTCAGGGAAAACGCCCACAACATCCCCCCTGTTCCTGACCTGGAAAAGGCCCTTGACCGTGGTGGCGTCGCTCATGGCCTTGGTTTTGGGGATGCAGCCCGCAAGCCCCAGCAAAAAGCGCATGAACCTGCTCCTGAACTGCTCCACCGACGTTACGAAATGGATCGGTTCGCTGATCTTGTAGGAGATGATGAACGGGTCCCAGTTGTTGGTATGGTTGGCGATCACCACAAAGGGCGGCTTAAGGCCCTGCATGTTTTCCTCAATGTACTCGATGCGGTAGCGTCTGACCAGGTAAGGACCCAGGGTCTTTTTCAGGATTCTGTTCAATAGGCGGTTAGCCCGCTTAACCTTGTACGACATAGGTGATCCCCTGTTTCAAACCATCAAAATGTATAACGTAATTATTATTTATTTAACCAAATATCAATTCCGGTATCAATCCAAAATTAGGCTACCGTGCCAACCAAAAGGTATATTTATATTAGCCCTGGCCAAGGGACGGGGTACAAGCAGATACCGACCGGGCAAGCTCAAAGTATTGCATTGTACTGGCATGTTTTACCCTCCCCTTTTTTCTACTTATGGTAGAATAAAGGAAGAATGAGCCCACGAGGTGCATGGCCATGTATAACCGGGAAAAGTCCACTGCCGTCAGGACCGGTGGCGGCCTGATATTGCTTTTGCTGCTCATCTTCATGGGTATACCATTGGTTAACGGTGCAATACTCGCATTTTCGGATGTGTATTCCCTGGAAGCAAACATCACCTGGCACGGCAAGCGCACCGTATTCGCCAATTTCTCCTCGCTCTTCAGGAACAGGGACTTTATGGCGGCCCTTGGCAACACGCTGAAATTGAACCTCATCAGCATGCTTTTCGTTGTCGTCGTATCAGTCCTCCTGGCACTATCCCTGATTCGGCTTGATAAAGAATTTCAGAAGTTTTTTATGTTGTTTTTCCTGGTTCCAGCCTTCATTCCGGGAATGGTCACCACGCATGCGATCGGCCTGTCCCTATATGGTTTATCAGCATCGAATCGTTCTTCCTGGGGTGCCGTCATCTATGGCATTATCCTGACGGTAAAGACAGCAGGCATCCCGCTCCTGTTCATCCTGGAGTCCTGGCAGCAGGAAGCCTGGGACTCGCCCTGGCATGGCTTAAGCAGATGGGCCGCACCGGTGGTTTTCATCCTGATCCAGCTATCCTCCCTGCTTACAGCGGATCCCGATGTCCTGAACAATATACCGGGCTTTGCAGTCGGTTCTTCGCTGCTTGATTTTATCAGAGCGGGAACACTCCGATCGGTAGGAACAAGCCAGGCTGCCTGGCTGATACAGGCGGCGGTACAGCTTATCCTGGGCTCGGTCGCCTATTTCCTTATAAAGGCCATCTTTGATTCGCGAAATGCCTGGGCCTATACATACAAAAAAGTGGATAGTTCCCCTCTGGGCTTCATCCTGCCGATTTTATACGCCTTATTTCTTGTGTGGTTCCTGTACCGGCCGCTGCTGGTCGACGGGATTCGGGGCATCATCCCTGCGTTGTCCCAATTGTCCGGGGAACGCTACGGGATAGTTCTGAAGCACACGGTCCTGCTCCTGCTGGTGTCGCTGGCGGGCATCCCCATTTCCATACTGCTGGCAAGGGCTTCCCTGGAGAACGGTCTGTTTGGACGCGTTACAAAAGCCCTCCTCGTCCTGTTCATCCTGACCGGCAATATTGGGTTGCACCAGGTGTTGTTCTACGATAGCCTCGGATTATCCGGCACATGGTTCGGCTATGTTGCATACGCTTTCTTCCCGGTCATGAACAGCCTTGTCCTGGCCTTCATCCTCAGGCAGAAGAAAACCGAACCGTACGGTTCCGAGATCCTGAAACCCGCTTTTTCCCTGGGTTTGCTGCATTTCATCTTCATGTGGAACGCACCCTATATCTCCGGGACATTCTCAAAGCTTCGGGAGGGATATACGCCCGCCCGTTTTGTTGAGACAATGGCTCAGGGTTTACTCAGGCAGGCGGATATGCGCGCCATGGATCCGGAATCCCTGCAGATGCTGATGGGTTTTGATCTGCTGTTGGCACTGGTTCCCGTTGCACTGTTCCTGATATTCCGGCGTTATCTTGTAAACAGCGTGCTTCTGGCCTATGCGAGGGTGAAGGGTTAAAGGAAACCGCCGTTCTGCGCGGGACGAAGGTTCCGCAAACACCAATTTTTCCGGAAATAATAAGCCCCCGACCGTTTAAGCAATCGGCCGGGGCATTGTTTTTCAGCACGTCTTCATTTGGTGTAGTTGTCGAAGTAGCCCTGGATATAAATGATGGGCGTTCCCTTATCGCCGCTTCCCGAAGTGAGGTCGCACAGGGAGCCGATGAGATCGGTCAGCCTTCTCGGAGTGGTACCCTGGGCGGCCATGGCGCCTACCAGGTTGGCCTGCTTGTTTCGGATATATGCTTCAATGGCCTTTTTCTGCTCCTCACCCTTCAGTCCGGCAAACTTATTGTCCGCCAGGTACTTGAGCTTGACCTCGTTGGGCGTTCCCCCCAGTCCCTTTGTATAGCCGGGGGATACGACCGGATCGGCCAGTTCCCAGATCTTTCCGACAGGATCCTTGAAGGCCCCATCCCCGTAGACCATGACCTCGACGGTTTTACCGGTCCTTTCCCTGAGGATGGCCTGGATGCTCTCAACAAACGCCTGGCAGTCGCGCGGGAAGAGCTTGACGCTCTCTTCGGTGGCTTTGTTGGAACCCAGAAGCCCGTATTGCTCATTGTAGCCGCTGCCGTCAACAGGCTCCGAGAGGATGTCCTCCAGCCCAAAAACCCGTTCCGCACCGGCGGCTTTCAGGATCCTTTTCGTGCGCTTGCGGGTATGGATGTCGCAAGCCAGGACGTTTTTGGTATATTTCAAAATCGCCGTGGGATTGTTGGCGAACAGCACCTCGCACTGGGCCCCGCTCTCCTCGACGATGGATTTGTAGTATTCGATGTAGTCCATCCCGGTAAAGGGATGCCTGTAATAGCCGAAGAGCTCGCGGAATTCCTTTTCGGTGAGCACGTCGCTCCACGGGTTCACGCCTTTTTCATCGAGGAGATCCTCGTCCACCAGGTGATTCCCCACCTCGTCGGCCGGATAGGAGAACATGAGCACAACCTTATCCACACCTTTCGCGATGCCGCGCAGGCAAACCGCAAAGCGGTTCCTGCTGAGAATGGGAAAGATCACGCCAAGCGTCCCTCTTCCGAATTTATTGCCGACGTCTTTCGCGATGGCATCGATGGAGGCATAATTGCCCTGAGCCCGCGCCACTACGGACTCCGTAATGCCGATGATATCGCGGTCCTGTATGGAAAACCCTTCTGCCTGGGAAGCCCCGATAACAGTGTCAACAACGATTCGGGCAAGATCGTCGCCTCGGTTGATGATGGGCGCCCGAAGACCGCGTACAACAGTTCCGACTGTTCTCTCCATATCTCTTCTCCTCCGGACCAATGAATCGGGCAATTGTATTATATAGTTTCCTGTGATATAAGTAAAATAAATAGCATTAATATTAGTCATAAGGTGTAATTATATGATTGGGAAGCTCGATTTATACAGGATATTTGCCGAGGTGGCCAGGTGCAGGAGCTTTTCAGGCGCCGCGAAGGCATTGTTCATGACCCAGCCGGCCGTGAGCCTGGCCGTCATGAACCTTGAAAAGGAGCTGGGTACACGCCTTTTCATCCGTACGCCCAGGGGCGTGACCCTGACAAACGAGGGAAAGCTGCTTTATGAATACATCAGCTCCGCTATGAACCTGGTACGGATGGGCGAGGCCAAGGTTGCCGAGTCCTGCGGCCTGGAATCGGGCGAGCTGAAGATCGGCGTGGGGGACACGGTTTCCAGATACTTTCTGCTTCCCCATCTGGAAGAATTCCACAGAAATTACCCCAATATCAAGCTGCGTGTCATCAACCGGACGACTCCCGAGCTTTGCGCCATGGTAAAGGCAGGGGAGGTGGATCTGGCCATCTGCAACCTCCCCATCCGGGATCCGTCCCTTTCGGTCCGCGTATGCGGCACCATCCATGATATCTTTGTATGCGGGGAAAAATACCGTGAGACCTGCCGCGGTATCCGGCACCTCGAGCAAATTGTGGAACTGCCCCTCATCCTTTTGGAGACCAAATCCAATTCCAGGCAATACGTGGAGAGGTACATGTTGTCCAGAGGAATCAAGCTTCAGCCCGAGATCGAGCTGGGTTCCCATGATCTTTTGCTGGAATTCGCCCGTTTCAATTTTGGCATCGCCTGCGTCATCGAAGAATTCTCACAGGATTATCTGCAAAACGGCCTTTTATGGAAGATCGATCTTGAGGAGGCCATACCGGGGCGCGCCATCGGTTTTTGCACCTTGAAGAGCGTTCCCCTCTCCCCGTCCTCGGCCAGGTTCGTGGAGATCGTGGAGAGCAGGCTTCAGGCATAGCATTCAAGGCAAAACAAAAATCCCCGGCGGCTACAAGCATCATGCAAAACGGCGGGCTGTTCAACGACGTGGGACATTACCACCTGCATGTCTTTCCCAGATACAGGGGCGACGGGTCCGGCTGGACCTTCGTGGATGGGAAGCATCAGGCAGCGCCGGATATCGCAAAGATGCTCCATGAACTGCTTAATTCCGGAAAGTAATGCGGTGAGAACATAAAATAGACAGACTCGCCGGCAGGTTGCCGTGCTTGTCTGTCTATTGCTTTTTTCAAATTGCTTGTCTCTGCCGGATATTCGGCAGGGTTCGGTTTTTCAGCCTGCAGCGGCTGTGCTTTTCTTGTCTTTTATGACATACTGCAAAACGCATATGAATCCAATAATGATTAAACCGATGATATCTGTCAGGAATTCCGGATCGATCAGGGCGATACCCGCGCCAACGGCCAGGATCCTTTGCCACCAGGGCATGGGCTTATGCATGAAGCCGTCCAGTCCGCTGGATATGGCAAACATGCCGATCATGGAGGTGATCACGATCCGCACCAGTTCCCCAATAGAAGCATTGATGAGCAGCATGGTGGGGTTCAGAACGAAGATATAGGGTATGATGAAAGCCGCTATGGCAAGCCTGGTGGCGATAACTCCCGTCCTTAAGGGATTTCCGCCGGAAATGGCGGCGCCGGCATAGGCAGCCAAGGCCACAGGAGGCGTGATATCCGCCACGATGCCGAAGTAGAACACGAACATGTGGGCGGCAAGGACCGGCGTTCCGGGTATCAGCTGGAGGATGATGGGGGCGGTAATGGTAGCCATGATGACATAGTTGGCTGTTGTGGGAACACCCATGCCAAGGATGATGCAGGCGATCATGGTCAGGATGAGGGCAAGGATATCAATGCCGCCTGAGAGCATGAGTAGCATGTCTGCAAGCCTCAGGCCTATACCCGTAAGCGCCACGATGCCTACAATAATGCCGGCGATGGCGCAGGCCGCGGCAACGCCAATAGTGTTTCTGGCCCCTGTTTCCAGGGCATCCACAAAAGCGCTTGGGGAGAGCCTCGTTTCCTTTCTGAAAGAGCTGACGATAATGGCTGCCAGGATGGCAAGGCACGCCGCGCGCGAGGGCGTAAAGCCGTAGGACATCGTAAAAATGAGCACCAGTATCGGAATCAGCAGATAACCCCTGCTGAGGAGCAGCTTGAAGAAGTTCGGGATGGATTCCTTGGGAAGCCCTTTCAGGCCAAGCTTCTTGGCCTCAAAATGCACGGCCAGGAAGATGCCGGAAAAATACAGGATGGCAGGAAAGACAGCCGCCAGCGCAATGGTGGCATAGGGCAGTTCGGTCATCTCCGCCATAAGAAATGCGGCCGCACCCATGATGGGCGGCATGATCTGTCCGCCTGTGGACGCCGCAGCTTCCACGGCAGCGGCAAAGTCCTTGTCATACCCGGTTTTCTTCATGATGGGAATGGTTACGCTTCCCGAACCGACCGTATTGGCAACCGAGCTTCCCGAGTACATCCCCTCCAGGGCACTGGCGATGACGGCCACCTTGGCGGGGCCTCCGGTCGCGCGTCCTGCAATGGAATTGGCCAGATCGATGAAGAAGGAACCAATATTCGTCTTTTCAAGGAACGCCCCAAGAATGATGAACAGGACGATGAACGTGGAGCATACGCCTATGGGGGTGCCAATGACACCTTCAAGAGTATAGAACAGGGTATAAACAATGCGCGTCAGGGAATACCCGGCCGAGAAGGCATAAATGACAAAGGCACCCGCGACCACCAGAATGGGTATACCGACAACCCGTCTGCAAACTTCGGC
>Ga0116169_1002235_pt1 | contig 14598 bp, 12 predicted proteins | sample AD_UKC130_MetaG_FD_89796 | JGI IMG/M metagenome (GOLD analysis project Ga0116169, IMG submission 89796) | Active sludge microbial communities of municipal wastewater-treating anaerobic digesters from Canada - AD_UKC130_MetaG | ecosystem: Engineered > Bioreactor > Anaerobic > Digestate | place...
ACAGCCCGGCGAGGTCGCCAGCAACCAACCGGCGCAGGGCGTGGCCAGGAAGGCGCCCGTCTTCGGCCAACCTGCTGTCCGGCTTCGTGGCCGGGTCGGGCTCCAGGAGTCGCTCGACGACCAGAGGCAGCACCGGCACTTCTGCGGTGCGTACGACGTCGGCCAGCGCGATGTCGATCGCGGTGTGCTCCAACGGTGAGAGCCGCCGGTCAAGCACGGTCTCGGCCAGCGCCCCGAGCAGGTCGCGCCGACGTGCAGTGACCTGCGCGATCCACTGCGCGTCATCGATCCCGCCCGGTCGGTGACCTTCGTCGAGCGGGTTCAACCTCGTGGCCATCCCGTGGCCGAGCGCGATGGCTCGACCGCCCACAGCTTCGGCGACTGCAGTGTGTTCACCTTTCGGATCGCCGGGGATGTAGACACGACGCCCGAACGGGATCGAGCGCGTGTAGAGGCTCTTGGCCAGCGACGACTTCCCCGAGCCGACAATCCCGGCCAGTACGACGTTGGGTGCGGTGATGAGGCCGCGGGCGTAGAGCACCCACGGGTCGTAGACGAATGAGGACCCTGAGTAGAGGTCTTGGCCGACGAAGACCCCGTCGCTGCCAAGCCCGCCCTCGGCGAGAAACGGGTAGGCCCCGGCAAGAGTGGCTGAGGTGTCCTGGTGGCGGGGTAGCCGCAGTCGGCCGGGTGAGCGCAACGCCGCCGGGCCTGGTTCGCCAGCCTTGGGGAGCAAGACCGTCGCCTTCCGTTCTGCGACCAGAGCATCGGACTTGGCCTTCGCCGCCGACTTCTGCTCCGAGCGGTCCCGGGCCAGCAAGTCACGTGCCGCGAGCTTGCGGGCCTTCCGGTCGCGACGTCGTTCCCGCTTCGGAGCAACCAGGACTGCGCTGTGCAGTCGCGATCCGTCCCGGTCGATCACAGCGACACCCCGTTGGCACCGTGTTCGCGACCCGGTGCTGCGAGGTGGCGGGGCTGATAGACGATCGTCGCCTCGGACGCGTGCGCGCTATCGATTGACTTGCCGACACTGGTCAGCATCTCCGCGGCGCGGTGCAGGTCCCACGAGGTGCGATAGGCAGCGCCGGTCTGTCGCGGGTCGATGATCGTCGCGTCTGCGCGTGCTCCATGCTCGTCATGAAATGAGCCGATTTGGTGCAGAGATTGGCTCAAGGATGCGATGGCCTGCGAGACGGACCCGAGCACACTGTAGATCTGCGACGGGTCTTCGATGCGTCGGGTGGCGTGCGCGAGACCGCGCAACGCTTGCTCAGCTTCGGTGGCATCGGCGGCGGGGTCTTCGAACGTCGGCATGGTGCGCTCCAGAGGTGTCGGGGATGGTCACCAACGAGGTGCATAGGGCTGCCCGGGTCAGACGCTGCGGCACAGCGGCAGCGCAGCCGCGCCAAATGCTTGTGCTTGTTGACCCCAGAGTCGGCGGGTTTCACAGGAAGCCTGGATGGCTGCTTGCTCGATGTCGGCGATGGCTCGTTCGAGTTCGTCCGGGTCGCCTGCGGTGATGGCGATCAGACCGGTGACGCGGAGGATGCCGTGGCCGGCGGTGAGGTCGGCTTCCTGCTGCAGGACGTCGTTATATTCGGCGCTGTGTTGCGCGTCTTCGATCTGCCCGATCCGCTGACGTTGCGCGGCATCAGAGACGTACTCGGTCTTCTTCTTCCGGATGTCGCGGGCGGCTTGGTCGGTGCGCATCGGTGTGTAAAGCAGGGTGAAGGTGCGTCGGATCCCCGACGACAGCAGCACCGGGGCGAGAAAGCCGGGGAACACCAGCGATCTGGGCCATTCGCTGATCCACAGCACGCAGTGGTGGGCGGAGTCAGATCTCAGTGACGACCAGTTCTCGGTGACCGCGACGGGTCCGGCGGTGGCGAGGTCACGTCCGACGTCGCCGTGACGCTCTAACGCAGCGCCGACGTCGGGGTCGTAGGCGCCGCGCAGGATCACGGCCAGGTCGCCGGGTTCAAGCCAATCGGAGGGGGAGAGATCAGCAGAGCGGAGCGCAGCCACGATGGTCGACATCTCTTGTCGCAGCACTGCGGCAGAGCCGCGATTGCCGCCGCCTGCGGCTCGGATCGCCCTGCCAGCGGTCTTGAGGTCCAGCGATAGCGAGATGGTGGAGGCGTGTCGCTCACCGGCAGGCCCGGCGCGGTCGATGAGTTCGCCGTACGTCGTCGCGGCAAACGAGTCGTCCCCGGTGCCGTGCTGGTTCCACCACTCGGCCAGTCCCTTCCCGGAGTCGGGCAGGGTCCGCTCCATGATCTGCAGCGACGCGATGCGTCCGGAGCGGCATGCGGTGGCCAGGACGCGTCCCCACCCGGTGACGCGGCGTTCTTGTTCGAGGGGGTCGAGCAGGATGAACGCCGGGTGCGCGACCGCGACGATCGCAGTCAGGGTGTTGCGATGCGGATCGTGCACCATCACAGCGCCAGTCTCGGGATCGAGCCACTGCCGCAGCCGGGCCGCGTCACCAGGCAATGCGAGCGTGCCGACAGGTCGTGGAGCTACGACCCGTCGGCGGTAGATGAGTTGGCCACCGGTGGATCGCCACAACCACACGGCAGCGATAGGGAGCCACTGGATCAACTTGCGACCACCCACACCCACAAACGCCAGCGCGGCGCAGAGCAGGATGACGGGGAACGCGACGATCAGACTGGCCCCTCCGCCGACGTACAGGCAGAAAACGAGCGTGACGGCACCGATCCCGACGACGACGAGTTGGGAGGCGGTCAACCCGAACAGGACACCTCGCCGGCTCAGGCGAGAGAACTTCACTGGCTGGAGTTCGTAGTCGCCGGACTTCGACGAGGCGGCGGCGGTCACGACTCGCCTCCAGTGTTGGTGGATCCGCGAGTCGACAGCGGGGGAGTGGGATCTGCGGTGTGGGCCGGAACAGTCCCCGAAGCGCCGGTCGGAGCAGCGGCCTGATCAGCCTGGCCAGAGGCATGGCTGGCGACGAAATTCCCCAACCGGGGCCCGGCACTCGCAGCCTCTTTGGCAACGACAGCACCTGCCGCGACAGCGCCACCTGCAGCAGCGCTTCCGGCACCTGCTCCAGCGCCGGGGCCACCGGAACTCCCCGCGTTGGGTGCGGAAGCCGGGGTCGGACCACCGCCCGAGCCACCAGACTCACCGCCACCGCTACCTCCGCCGAGGATCTTCGGCACGCTGGCACCGCCTCCTCCTCCGCCAGTGGGGATCGGCAGCGGCCGGTTCATGGCGGACTTGGTCTCCTGTTCGGCCGACATTGCGTGGTACATGTCGAAGCCCATGAAGCTGATCGCCTTGTAGGTCATGTAGGGCGCGAACCCGGCCATGAGCATCAGCACGACGCCAGCGATCGGTTCACTCACCGATTGCAGGTCGGCATCGATCGGTGCGGATACCTGGGCGGTCGCGAGCAGGAAGATCACGACGAGCACGAGTTTGGACAAGATCAGCGCGATCACGAATGTTGCCCACTTGCCGATCCAGCCGCGGGTCTGGTCCCAGGAGGCGCCGGCCAGGGCGATGGGTGCGAACACGATGGCGACCAGCAGGAGTGCTTTGCGGACCAACAGACTGATCCACACGATCACCGCAGCGCTGATCGCCATGCCGGCGAGGAAGATCGTCAGGATCGCGGCGGCACCCGGTGCTTTGAGGCTGAGGCCGCCGATGCCGACAGCGAGCAGCGCGATCCGGTCGCCCATCTCGTCCATGTTGGTGCCGGCAGCATTGACGATCCCGATGGTGAGTTGGTCGGTGATCTCCAGTGCCAACGCTAGGAGTGTGATGGCGACGAAGGATCCGAGGATCGACTTGGCCAAGCCGGTCGCGGCTCTGGTCAGGGCGGCTGGTTCGCGTCGGATCATGCCGCCTATGACCTGGAGCATGAAGAAGCCGAGCATCACGAACACCGCAACCCCGAACAGGATGTTGTAGACCTTCATGTATTCGTCGCTGGTGATGTCGACCGAGGTGGTGGTGTCGAAGACTGACCACACCGAGGTGAACATCCACTCGGCCGCGTTGCCCATGCCCTCGGCGAGCCAGTCGAATGGCGCGGTCACCAAACTCGCGGCCGCGTCACCGGCTGTGTCGCAGACGGTGGAGATCACCGGTACATCGCAGACGCCCATCGTCGTTGCTCCCGTCGCTCGCTGCAGCTCAGACCGCTTGGCCGACGTTCCAGAAAAAGTTCACCAACGCGACAGATGCGCCGGTGACGATCGCGGCGCCGAGGGCGACGACGACCCCCAACTTGCCGCGGCCCGCCAGATGGGGGTTGGACGAGTTCGCGCCCATCGCCCACACAACGGCCGAGATGATCAACGCGAGGACGGCCAGGATCAGTCCGACCGTCATCGAGGCGCCAACGATCTTGCGGAGCTGCCCGATGCCGGGCAGCCCGTTGGAGTTCGGGTCGACGGTGATGTCCATCGGCAGAACCTGAACAAGGGCGGGGAGTAGGTCAAGGTGAAACACGATTCCTCCTGAAGTCGCTGGGTGTATCTGTTCGAGAGGTGCGCACACCGGTGCAGGTCACAGCGCGGCGCCGACGTCGAGGAGCCAGTTGGCCCACGCAAGAGCGCCACCAGTCAGGGCCGCTCCACCGAGGGCGACGAACACTCCAGCCTTCGCCTTCGAGGCGGACTGCCAGCTGCCGTTCGAGGACGCGATAGCCCACGCCGCGGCCGAGATGATCAGCATCAGGCAGGCGAACATCAGCCCGTAGGTCAGCAGCGCGCCGATGACCTTGCGCATGTCAGCAGCACCGCCCACGGCCCCGAAGTCAGGACCAGCAGCTCGTTGCATCAACTCGAAAGTCGTCATGCCTACAAGGTGCGACCGCCCGTTCCAGGTCTTACATCTAATGCAACTTCCGACTTTTCAGTTCACGGTCGTGAAATGCAGGTGGTCGAAGTGCCCGCCGGTGACATCTGTGGGGTCGTACATGCCGCCGCCATCGTAGGTGCGCCACCCTTCTGCCGATCTGGCAACGGACCAGATCTTCCCTTGCCAGATGAGGTATTGGACGCCGAGTGTCTTCGCGTTGGTCTTCATCCAGTTGGTGACCTTCCAGCCCAGGTCGAGGGCAGGGCCAGTGGCTCTGGTGCCGATGGAGTTGCCGAACGTTCCGTCGCACGCCCGGCCGAGTGAGTGTTCGGACGGCTGGCCCGGCCGAGGGGAGTAGCAGGACCACGACGTGCTGGGGAACTGTTGACGGACCTGCGCGAGCACTGCCGCGGTCCGTTCGGTGATCTTCCCGTCGGTGGTGGGATCGTCGACCATGCCGTTGGGGTTCGTCCCGTCGTACGGCGTCGCATCACCTTCGGGGCCGCAACTACCGGTCTTGCTTGGTGATCCCTTTGCCAGGTCGACGGCTCCTTGCGCTGCGAGCCACGGCGCGGGATCGACGGGTGCCCCGCTCGCGCTGCCAAGGCGCAGCTCGAAGTGCAGGTGGGGCCCGGTGGCGTAACCGGTGGCGCCGACCGAAGCAATCTGCTGCCCAGCACTGACGTGGTCGCCAACCTTGACCATGACGCTCGCCGCCGTCATGTGGGCGTAGCCAGTCGCTACGCGCTGACCCGCGACGGTGTGCTCGATCAGGATCAGATTCCCGTACCCGGCCGATGGGCCTGCTGCCGCGACCTGCCCGTCAGCTGCGGCCAGGATCGGTGTCCCGGAGGGGGCGGCGAAGTCGGTACCGCTGTGCAGCTTGTAGACGCCGGTGATGGGGTGGCGCCGCATCCCGAACTCGCTGGTCTTGATCCACGTCCCCTTGGGGAGAGGGAACACGACGCGCGCGGACTCACCGACTGCCGGCGTGTTCGCAGCGTTGAGAACGGAGAACATGAAGTTCACCGATGTTGACGGCAGGCACGATGCTTCCGCAGAGGGATTCAGGATGGCCGCCAGCGACAGCAGGACCGCGGCCGGGCCAAGGAACAGCATGACGAGTCCACCGATGATGACTTTCGATATCACGTGGCTCACCTACTCCAGTGGCTCGTCGAGCAGCGACAGCCGCAGGAGGCGGCAAGCGTCGTACGTCGGCGCGCAGATGATGAAGACGGTGAAGGTCACGTCGTGGCGGCTGCTGACTGGCTTGTCGTCCCAGATTCCGTCGCGGTGACGGACGCCGGTGATCGTGTACGCAGTAGTGCCTGGCGCCAGCGTTGCACCGCCCTGCTCCAACGCGGTCGCCCACTTGGTCGGCACCTCGACCGATTCGACCTCGATCCATTGCCGTGTTTCGTACTCACGCAGATCGATCCAGGTGGTCTCAGGTGGGAGGTACGCGGCGACGTCGCTGATCAACCCAGGCGTTTCCTCGCCGGTCGGGTCGGCGATGGTGGCGATGCGTTCGAGGTACGCCGCCCGCGGTGCCAGCGCGGTGCTGTCCCAGTCAAAGATCGCGTGCGCAACCAGTTCCGCGAATTCAGGGGGTACGGCGACCGGCGGGAGTTCTGGAAGCGTTCCGTCGTCCGGCTCGGTAACTGGACCGGCCGGCATCTCGGGCCCGGTGGCCGTGGTCGAGTCGGCCGGTGAAGGAGCAGCGGTGGGGTTGCGGGTGAGCAGTACGTAGGTGATCGCTGCCGCCAGCAGCAGCGCGACGGTGAGGGCCGCCACGATCACGCGGCGCCGACGTAACTCCGGGTCGTAGGTGGAGGAACCAAACATGACCAGTCACCCTTCACGCGCTCGCCATGGCGTCGCACGGGCGGTGTTCACGTGCGGCCCGCGCAGCATCGACGAACTCCTTCGAGGCAGCAAAGGTCTGCTCGAACGCCGTCCACTGGGCGTCGGTGAGTTCCTGTCCGACCTCGACCGGGTCGTAACGTTCACTCCAGCCCTCCAGGTCTTCCCACATCAGGACGAAGGAGTGCACCGATCGCCGCGCGGCTTCGGCTGCGGCCTCACGCTTGCGCCGATTCGCGGCAATCCGGGCTGCGCGGTCGACCCTCGCCTGGGCAAGGGCTTTGGTCGCAAGTTCTTCCAGATCGTCAGCCGCGTCGTCTGGCCCGCGATCCTCGGCCACCTTCAGCGCAGCCCGCACCCGCTGGAAACTCGGATCGACCGCACCACCTTCACGGATCCGCTCGAGTTCCTCCTCGGCGACCTTGCGCACATTAGCGGGCACGGCGCCATCAGCAGCGATGCTCTCGATCGAGCAGATCTGCTCAAGCCGAGTGTGTGAAGCCGAGTTGGTCACCAGTTGTGCCGCCTGGTTGCGCGACTTTCCTGGGTCGCCGTGCGGTGGTGCCGAATCGGCACCACCGTCGCCTTCTTCCCCGTCGACGGCACCAAACCGCGACGCGCGTTGGCGACGCAGGGCATCCTCGGTCAAAAGGTCCTTCAGTTCTTGGTAGAGCTTCGCAGCATCAAACGGCGACAGCGGCCGGTGCAGAATGTTCTCGTCCTGCTCGGCCAGCAACTTCGTCAACGGGTCAGAGATCCCGGTGCGCACCCACACCCGCAACGTCGGCCACCCAAGTTCCTTCACGGCCTTCAACCGGCGGTGCCCGCAGACCAGGACCCCATCCGGTGTGATCGTCACCGGCTGGAGAAGTCCGAGCCGGTCGATCGATCGCATCAGCGGTGCAAGATCCCGCTCAGGGTCAGTGCGGTGTCGTACCCCGACGGTGATGGAGTCGACTCGTCGCTCCAACTCGATGTGTCCAGTCACCTCAGACATGGGACGCCCCCTCGTGCCTCGGAGCAGTGGACTCGAAGACGTCCGCGAAACACACCAGCGAGCTGAGCTCGGCCGGCAGATAGCCCATCATCAGGAGCTGGAGCAGCCCACGGCCCTGACGAGTGCGTTCAAGGACCGGGTCATCGACGCCGAGCAGCGCCTGCAACACCCCGACCCAGGCCAGATGCGACAAGTCCAACAGCGCCTCGGCGTGGTGGTCGCGCGTCAACCGGGCGTACGCCGTCTGGCGGTATCCGGAGCGGATCACCTGCCCGCACACGTACTCGATGCACCAATGCGCGGACGGCTCCGGCCAACCGTTGTCGACCATGATGTGCGCGGCCTGTTCAGCAGCCACCCACGCGTTCGTCGGTTCCTCGACGACCGACGGTGCCGGTGCGTCGTCCCAGTCGCGAAGTTCCTGCTCTGGCGGTACGTGAAACGCCGGGTGGTAGTCGGCCAGGTCTTGGTCGCGGTCACAGAATCGTTCCGCGTCGTGGTGCGGGGAGATCTCAGTTCGCCGTGCCTGATGGTTGGAGCACAGCAGGCCCTGGGCGCGGGCTTCATAGATCAAGGTGATTTGCACGGCTCGGGTCACCACCGCCCATGGGTCGATGGCTGTACGAACGGCACGTGTGCGCATCGCCTCGAAGGCAGCGACCGCGGCGTCCTCGGGCGCCAGGTCGTACTTGCGGGCCAGTGCGGCGTACTTCGCTGTCGCGAACCGCATCAACTCCTCGGCATCCGGGTCGTGCTGCCACGTCCCAGCAGGGGAATACTGCAACCGCACGAGCAGCAGCCGCAGCCCTTGAGGCGTCGCGAACGCCGGCGCGTTCACAGTCCCAGCCCCTCAGGCGCGGCCGTCTGGGGCCGCGCAATCGCCGATCGCGTCGTACGCCGTGATGCCCGCGCGATTGCAGCCGGAGCTCGACGGGCCCGCTCGGACAACGCGCTCTGCAAGTCGATCCCGCGGCCGGCAGTCGAGGAGCTGAACCTCATCGCCAGTTCGGTCGGGCGGACCCACGCGACACCGCGCGACGAGGCAGCGGACGTCTCGATCGGCATGGTCGTTTGGGACGGGTCACGTCGCACAGCAAGAGGCGATACCTCGTGCTCCGGCATCTCCGGAGGCGTGGCGTCAGGGATGCGGTCGAGTCGGCGTTCATAGGAGTCGGGGCCATTCATGGGATTACCTCGTCTGGTGAAATCGAAAGCGGAGTGGGCAAGAGCTGGGTGCGCGGCAGCGTCATAGGCGGACCCCCTCAATCGCCTGCGTAGGGCGCGGGCATCGGTTCCCCGTGGAGTCGGTGCCGAGGCGAGTGGCGATGCGATAGGCGGACTGGATGGTCGACGCTGCTTCGCGATCGGACAGACCAGACGATTGCGCGGCACTGCCGAGAACATCGGCGGCGACGTCGAAACGTTCCCCGGCCTCGGCCATCCGGCACGACGCCCAGAACAGGCCATGGTTGCGCTCACCCTCGGACAGGGACGCGACCCAAGCGGCAAGCCGATCCGGACGCATCCCGACCACAGGGAGGTCCGCGGGCAGACGGGATGGAGGTTTGGGTTCGAGGAACCGGCGCAGTGCGCCAGCGTCAACAGAGTCGGGCTGATGTGTGGCGATGTCGACGACTTCGTACCGGCCGACCGTGTCGTCAGCCTGGCTCACCCGAGACGGAGGCAGCACGACGTAACCGCCGTCGCCGCGGAAGTCGACGTGCCTGCTGGGCACCTGCCAAGAAGGCTGGCTCACATCATCGGCGTGCAGGAAGCAGAGGTGGAGCCCGGACGAGGGCGTCTTCACCATCCATGCGGGATCGCCGAGCAAGCCCGAAGAGCGCGCACTGCGGATCGCGCCGTAGCCATTGCCGGCGGCGTGAACATCAACGTCCACGACATCGATCCCTGACGCCATTCCGGTCGGCATCGCCACGTTCGCATCCGGCCACCGGCTCCACCAGCCAGCGACCTGATCGAGGTCGACAGACGCGTCTCGGAAGCCGTGCGTGGTGAGCGGACGCTTCTCCAATGCCACGCACGGGAACACCGGAACGCCCGCCTGAGCGAGGAGCTCGGCTGCCTCCCGCGGCTGGGACGCCTCACGAAGTTGGGCGACCAGCGCGGGAGACCACCGTTGGGTCGGCGTCCTGAGCTGCGTCGAGTCGGTCATGCACTCGATGCTGCTCAGCACCCGTATCCGACTACGTACCCCCTACTCGCCAGTAAGGGTGGGGGTACCTCCCCTTCCTGCGACGTTTCCGCAGGTCAGCGGGCATACCCCCAAAAGGTCCGATTTGCTTCTTGTGGGGGCTGAATTCGGCATTGCCCTTAAGCGTCGGTCCCGGAACATAGACTTCGAACACCGCATTTTGTTGGCGCGGTTACACCACTCCAGGCACGGCAGAAGGAATCCATGACTGACGATGTTCGGCCCGTAGACCCCGACGAGCCATCTGAGATCGGCGGAACGGGCGGCGGCGAGTTAGAGGTGTCCCAAACCGACAGCCTTGAGGAGAGCAGTACCACTGCTGAACTTGTGGAGGTGTTCCCTAACGTTGTCGCGGTCGTCGGGGCACTCCCTGCCGAGCTCGGACTGGTGCTTGAACCTCTCAACGCCGGGCTCTTGTCGAGTATTGACCACGACCACATCGCCAACGCTCTTGCGCTTGCTGGCAACACTGCCACGGTTGGAGGGAACCTCGCTCAGGCCGCTGTGGGCATGCAGGGGCTGTACAAGATGGCTGATGAGAGCAGGGCGTTGATCGACGCGGGTGGACGACTCGCCCTCAAGGACGGCAAGAACCTCGGCACCATAATCCTCAAGAAGGGCTCCGAGAAGGGGCTCGCTCAGGCTCGCTTCACTCCAGCCGCCGGTTTGACTGCCGCGCAGACTGCGGCTGCGATTGGTCCTGCTCTCGCCATGGTGGCCCTGCAAAGCCAACTCAACGAGGTCAGCTCGCTTGTCCAAAGGAACATTGAACTGACAAATCAGGTCATCGAAAACACCCGACGTGAAGAGAGCGCCAGGCTGATGGGCCTTGTCGACACCGTCGCCCAAGCATTGGAGGACGCTGAAGCCGCAGGGTCAGTTCCTGCGTCGTTGTGGGATACCTTCGCCGGGAAGAAGGCCGATCTCGCAGCGGAACGCAAGAAATACCGCTCGAATGTTGAGGCTCACATCGGCAAGGTTTCGGCATCGAGGGTCAAGCAGCGACGTGAGTACTTGCAGGCCAACGCCCAGGCCGTCGTGTTTGACGCGTTTGCGCTGCTGTCGACGTTGAAGGCGTGGGTCGGATATCAGGCGCTTGCCGCTGCAGTCGCACGGGAGGCCGGGACAACTAATGCCGCAGAGGCGAGGCACTTCGACTCAATCGTCACCAAGACCCGCAGCGACTTTGAGAGCGACCTTGGCGACGTCACCCAACTGCTCAGCACCCTGACCCGTGAACTGCACATCATCGTGGAACTTCCAGGGCCGACGGCGTTGAAGATGTCGTCGAAGCGGCGAGACATTGAGGCGACCCGTCAACTTGCATCGAAGGTTCTGGCGGCAATCGCTCCGCTCTCGGACACGCTGCTTCCGACGCGCGGGCCACTCGCCGAGCCGGAACTCCTTTGCGCGCCGCCGTCAGCGTCCGTTGAGTCACATCTGGGCGTTCTGCGCTGGCTGCTGGATCCGGAAGAACAACTCCAGGCGCTCGGCATCGGTGATCGCGCTCCTCACGGGGGCGTCGGCGCGGTAGTCGGCGCTGCGAAGGGACGGATCGCCTCCGCGCTAGACAAGGACCTCGACGGGGTTCTGGTCGCTGTCACAGACCGCCGGATCTTGAGTGCCGGCACCAATGACTTCTTGAAGCGAGGACTCTTTGAGAATGAAGTAGACCTTGCGGACGTGCGTTACGTCCGGTCCGTTCCCGGCGACGGGCAACACGAGAGTCGGATCGACCTCATAACCAGGGACCAGAACCTCGACTTGTACTTCGCGCCGGATGTAGATGGCCGAGCGGTGGAGTCGCTGGCCGGTCTTTTCGCGGAATCGATGGCGCTGCCGGCACGTGAACGCGAAGACCTTCTGCGCCGAGCCAGTCACCGACCGTCTGGGCAGCTGACCGAGGCTACGTCCAAGGCTGAGACGGGGGTGGATGATGAGGACTCAGCGTTGGTGGACGTGGTGGAATCGCCAGTTCCGGAGTAGCAGTCGCGGAGAACCTCTATTCCACATCACGGGTCGGGCGGTGAGGACCCGTTGACCGGTTGAGAGCCCCCGCGGTCCTCAGCGGGACCTCGATCGGTCCTAGATGATCGTCGGTTCGGTTGTAGATCGCGTTGGTGAGGAACTCACGAGCAGTTTCTTCGTGACCTTGGGCGACCAGTACCGCGGCGAGGTCAACTCGCGCGACTTCGTCGTACGGTGCAGCGGTTCGGGCGACTTCGACTGCTCTGCGGGCATGGTCGAGGTCGTCGTTGGCGAGCGCGGCGGTGACGACGTCGTGGGCCAGGTCGACGATGGCGCAGGCGAGGATCTCGTCGTCTCGGGCGTCCGTATCGAGGAGCCAACTCCAGCCGTTCTCTCGTAGGTCTGAGAAGGGCGCACCCTCGACGAGTCGCAGGGCGGTGTCGAAGTCGCTTTGGCCTTCCTTCCCCCGCGTCTGTCCGCGGGCTCGTAGCCGCCGGAAGAGGTTTGCGTCGACGAGGACGTCGTCGACTTGGTAAGTCCAGACTCCTACCTCACCGGCTGCTCTGGTTTGCGCGGCAGGAGGGAGGTGCGGGTGTCCGGAGCGTTCATTGAACCCGAGCCACTTGCGGACGATGGCGATGTCGTTGCGGACCCGCTCCTTGCTAATCGAGAAGGCTTCGATGATCTGCTTGGTGGTGACGCCCTCGGGGTGGAGCGCGAGGAAGGTGAGCAGTTCGACGTAGTGGGGCTTGCGACGCGCGACGGCTGCGGGGTTGCCGTGGGCCTGGGCTCTGACTGGGCCGAGGACATGAAGTCGCGGGAGGTGGCAGGTTTCGTCGAACCATGCCCTCACGTCCGCATCGAGCCGGGGATCCAGCGGTACAGGGGTCGCCTCGTCTGGTGCTGTCGCGATGAGGTTGGGCTCGGCGGCTTCCTCCGCCGCATCCGCAGGTGGTGGCGTCTCCGGTTCTTCGGCAGTCATGGTGTCGCTGGACGTTGGGAAGGCATCGGCGTACGCCATAGTCAGGGCGCCCGAACGATCGGTCGCTGCACGCCACGCGGGCTCAGACGCCCTGTTGCGCGGTGATGGAACCGTCACGGCATTGCGGGCGGTCGAGACGAGAGCAGCTGTGGCCGCGGCCTCTGCTGCGGTAAGCCCTGCCGGCGACAGATTGAGGTTGAGGTCGTGGATTAGGAGTCGGCCGTCGCTCAGGTGGAAGACGACGTCGTGCGCATGCTCGTGGCCGCCGACGGTGATGAGGGCGGCGCCCACCCGGTCGGGGCGGGCGGCGATGGACAGTGCGAGTTCGTCTGATCCAACGGCGGAGATCGCGACAACAGCGTGGAAGGTCTCCGGCTCTCGGTCACCTTGCTGGGCAAGCTCCTGAGTCAGCCGGGCCAAGAAGGCGACGTCGTCGCTGGCGTGGTGGTGGAGCCGCAGTGGGTCGAGATCAGCCAGTTCGTCGGCGATGCCGACCGTGTCGATGTCGGCCAGCACCGACCAGGGGCTCAGCGTGAGCTCAGCCGTGATCGATCGAGCCAGTGCCTTCGCAGCAGCTTCGTCACCGGCGAGCCTCACGCAGCCAAGCTCCTCAAGGTTGGCCAGGATGAGGTGGTCCGACGAGGTTTGCCCGACGGCAGCAAGCAGTGGGAAGGGTGCAGGGCGGTCGGCTTCTGGGAGACGCTCTTCGATCGTGAAGGTCCATGACATCCTGTGCCCCGCCCAGCCAGGTGGGGCCGGAGCCTCTTCGGCGAGGTGGAGTGTCACGAGGTCGGAAGCCATCTCGACCGTCTGGAGCCGGGGAAGTGGCTGCTTGGTGAGTTCCAGACCTTCGGCCAAGTGCCGCAGCAAACGATCGAGATCTTCGAGGCGCGGCACCGTGGCAGATTCGGCAAGGCGCGCGGACTTCTCCACGTCGGCCAACTCCGACGGTGGTGCTTCAAGTACTTCGCCGGGATACCGGTAGCGCATCTGCCGCCGGCGATGTCCACGCAGGACCAAGAACAGTGAACCCGCCAGCACGGATCCAGCGCCCGTGAGTCCCGGCAGCAGCCAGCCAGGCGTCTCGGCCGCCGTCGAATCGGCGGCGGCATCGGCATGGGTGTCGTCGGGCACCTGCTGCGGTGCGACGTTCGCCTCCGGATCGGTCGGTTCTGCGGTGGGCGGCTCGGCCGCGGGCGGCTCTTCCGGGATCGCCGGCGGCTCTACCTCCGGCTCGGAAGACACCTCCGGCGGTGGCGCATCGTCGGGGATGTCCAATTCCCAGCCGGGGCGGATGAGATCAGGGTCAGTCAAATGTGCGCCGTCTGGCTGGGTCGTGGTGCGGGAGGCGGCGAAGATCTCGCCGTACCGGGTGGGGTCACCGAGTTCCTCCTCGGCGATGTCCCACAGCGTGTCGCCTTCCTCGACCACGTACGGCGCATCGTCAACCTCAGACGTGGGGTCGGAGAGATCGGCTGCAGGTGCTGGTAACTGGAGCACTACTCCGATCGCCAGGAACTCAGGGCCGTTGGGGAAAAGCGCGGGGTTGAGCGCGACGATCTCGGTGAAGCGTGCACCGTCGCCAAGGTGTGTTTCGGCGATCTTCCAGAGACTGTCGTGCACCCGCGTCGTGTACGAGACCGGATCGAGTTCGACTCGATCTGAGACAACGGTGCGTGGTGGCTCGGCGGACGGGACCGACTGAGTAGCGGGTGCCTGGGCGGGCCGCACATCGTG
>Ga0116169_1002239_pt1 | contig 14566 bp, 12 predicted proteins | sample AD_UKC130_MetaG_FD_89796 | JGI IMG/M metagenome (GOLD analysis project Ga0116169, IMG submission 89796) | Active sludge microbial communities of municipal wastewater-treating anaerobic digesters from Canada - AD_UKC130_MetaG | ecosystem: Engineered > Bioreactor > Anaerobic > Digestate | place...
GACAGCGCGACCTACATCGCCCGCTACGACGACCTGGTGAATGGCAAGGAAGAGAAGATCGACGTCAGCCAGGTGGACGTGAGCATGAACGGCATCGAGCTGCAGGACCGCGAGTTCTTCGCCGCGATCAAGGAAGGCCGGGAGCCCAATGCCAGCGTGGCACAGGTCCTGCCGTGCTACCAGGTGCTGAACGGCCTGGAACGGCAACTCAACTGAGTCCGCGCCATTTGGCACTGTATCGTTTCCACTGCCTGCACGGCAAGCGCCGCGGGCGTTCTTCCTGGGAGAAGCGCAATGCAGACACGCACCCTCGGCCCATTCGAAGTCAGCGCCATCGGTCTGGGCTGCATGAACCTCTCGCACGCCTACGGCGCGCCCGTCTCCGCCGACACGGGTGAGCGCGTGCTGCTGGCGGCGCTGGATGCCGGCGTGACGCTGTTCGACACGGCGGCGCTGTACGGCTTCGGTGCCAACGAGGAGTTGGTGGGCCGCGTCCTCCGGCCCCATCGCCAGCGCATCACCCTGTGCAGCAAGGGCGGCATGGCCGGCGTGAAGGGCGAGGACGGCGTGATGCGCCGCGTGATCGACGGCCGCCCTTCCACGCTGCGCACCAATTGTGAGGACAGCCTGCGCCGCCTGGGCACCGACGTGATCGACCTGTACTACCTGCACCGCTGGGACAAGCAGGTGCCCATCGAGGACTCGGTGGGCGAGCTGTCGCGGCTGGTCGCGGCAGGCAAGGTGCGGGCCATCGGCCTGTCGGAGGTCTCCGCCGCCACATTGCACCGCGCGCACGCCGTGCACCCCGTCGCCGCCGTGCAGACCGAGTACTCGCTGTGGACGCGCAACCCGGAGATCGCGGTGCTCGACGCGTGCCGCGAGCTGGGCGCGGCCTTCGTTGCCTTCAGTCCCCTGGCGCGCGGCTTCCTCTGCGGCGAACTCGTGGACGTGGGTGCGCTCCACGAGAAGGACATCCGCCGCGCCATGCCGCGCTTCGCGCCCGAGGCCTACGCGGCCAACCTGAAGCTGCTGGACGGCTACCGCAGGATCGCGCGGGACGCGGGCTGCACCCCGGCACAGCTGGCCCTGGCCTGGCTGCTGCACCAGGGCGGCCACATCGTCCCCATTCCCGGCACCACGAGCGTGGAACACCTGCTGGACGACCTGGGCGCCGCCAACATGCGGCTGCACGCCGCGGTGATCGAGCGGCTGAACGTTCTGATCAACGAACTTACCGTGGTCGGCCAGCGCTACAGCGCGCAGAGCGCGAACGAGGTCGACACCGAAGCCTTCTGAACCGCGAAGGCCCCTGGCGTCCGCGAGCCCGCCTTCGCGGTGTTGCGGGCGCCCTGCTGCCGGTTCCACACGGTGCGAGGGCAGGAATGCCCAGGCGCGAGGTTGTGAGGTTCACCCCGCCCTCCTCCGGCGGTCGGGCCGCGCCCCGGACCGCGTCAGGGTGCTCCGGCGCGGGCCAGCAGGCGGCCGTAGCCTGGAACCCCCGGCAGCGCGCCAAGCTTGCGCATGCAGTACCAGGCCACCGCCGTGTTGCTCGTGACGACGGGCCGTCCCAGGGAACGCTCCAGGGCCTCGATGGTCTCGGCCGTCCGCACGGTGGTGCAACTGAGGACGTATGCGTCCGCCCGCGCATGGGCATGGCGCGTGGCGAACGCATGCCACGCCTGCGGCGCGATGGCCATCATCTCGCGGCCGGTGCGGCAATCCAGGCCGGCGTTGCCGAGGATCTCGAATCCATGCTCGGCGAAGTAAGCCGCCTCCCGGTCATTGACGGCCGCCGTGTACGGGGAGAGCAGCACCACGCGCCGCGCGGGCAGGGCCTGCAGCGCCGCCACCAGGGCCTGCGACGTGGCCACGCAGGGCAGCCCAGTCGCGGACTGGATGCGCGCGAGAATCGACGCCTCCAGCTCGGTGCTGTAGGTCGACACGGCGGTGCAATGGAACACCACGATGTCGACGCCCGCGTCCGCGAGCAGCTCGGCCGCCGGCTCGACATCCCGGGCCATGCCCAGCAGGCTCGCCTCCGAACTGTCCACGAGCTTCAGCCGCGTGACCGCGATGGCGATGTCGGCGGGAAGCATCGCGCGCAGTTGCGGCTCGGCGGCCTGGTTCACGGAGGGCAGCAGCACGCCGATGCGCCCGCCCGATCCGTAGTCGAGTGCTGGGGCGGTCATGCCGATGCGCCCTTCAGTTCAGCTTGAGCCCGAGCTCCTTGATCAGGGGCGCGTACTTGGCGGTCTCCCGCCGGATGGTCTCGTCCATCTCCTCGGGCGTGGTGCCCGCCGTCTCCAGACCGAACACCATGAGCTGGTCCCTGACTTCCTTGCGCTGCACGACCTCCACAACGTCCTTGTGGATCTTGTCGATGATCGCCCGCGGCGTGCCGGCGGGCGCGGACAGTGCATTCCACATCAACAGTTCGTAGCCCTTGAGCCCGGCCTCCGCCAGCGTCGGCACGTCGGGCAAGGCCGCGGAGCGGACCGGACCCGTCGTGGCCAGTGCACGGATCTTCCCGGACTGGATGTGCGGGACATTGGCGGCGATGCCGTCGAAGCTGACCTCGACGTCCCCCGAGAGCATTCCTTTGACGACCTCCGAGGCGCCGCGGTACGGCACCTGGACCAGCTTGATCCCGCTCTGCCGCGTGAACATCTCGCCTGCGAGCTGTGTGGACGTGGTGCTGGAGCCGTAGTTGATGCTGCCGGGCTGGGCCCGGGCGGCAGCCACCAGGTCGGCCACCGCCCTGAAGGGTGTCCGGTCGGTTGCGGTGAGCACCAGGGACTGGCGGGCGACGATCGAGATGGACGCGAAGTCCTTGATCGGATCGTAGGGCAGCCGCGAATACAGCGCCGGGTTCAGCGTGTAGGTCGAATCCAGGGGCATGAACAAGGTGTAGCCGTCGGGCGCGGCCCGGGCGGCCTCCTGCGCCGCGATCAGCGTGTTGGCCCCGCCCTTGTTGTCGACGACGACGGGCTGGCGCCACTTTTCGGACAGGCGTTGCGCGATCGCTCGGCCCAGCACGTCGGCGGGCCCACCGGCCGGGAAGGGCACGATCAGACGCACCGGCCTGGCGGGGAAGCTGGCCGCGGCCTGCGCCTGCGCAGCGGCGGGGAGGACCGGTAGCAGCAGCATCGGGACGAGCAGCGTGGCGCGCTGCGCCGCGCGGCGCAGCAGATGGAACATGGGCATGGGTGTCTCCTCTTTCTTTTGATCGCAGGGGGTCGGCGGCGCCGGGGCGGGCCGCTCAGAACCCGTACAACTGCTCGGGGTTGCGCACCAGGATCTGGTGGCGCTGTGCTCCGTCGGGCACCCAGGTCAGCATCTGGTCCAGCAGGTCCGTGGTGTTGGGCATCTCGCCCTTGAACGAGACGTGCGGCCAGTCGCTGGCCCATACCAGGCGATCCGGCCGGGCGGCCAACAACGACTGGACGTAGGGCACCATGTCCTCGTAGGGCGGAGGCAGCGCCGACATCCGGTAGCCGCAGGACAGCTTGACCCAGCATCGCCCGGTGTTCACCAGCCGCAGCAGCGCCTGGAAGCCCGGCTGCCCCACGCCGTCTCCGGGCCTGAGCGAGCCCATGTGGTCGATCACGACATCGGTGGGCAGCTCCCGCAGGGTGGACTCCATCTCGGCCAGCGGAGCCCGGCCTTGGTCATCCATGACATGGAGCTGCACATGCCAGCCCCGTCGGGCAACGCGCGCCGCCAGTGCGGGCATCTCGGCCAGCGGCACGGCCCCGGCATGGCCGATGTTGTAGCGCACTCCCCGCACGCCGGCCTCGTGCAGGCGGTCCAGTTCGGTCTCCTGCACGTCGGACCGCAGCGCGACGATGACGCGCGCCGGCCGGCCCAGCTCGGCCACCGCCTCCAGGTGCCGCCGGTTGTCGGCGCCATAGCCGCTGGGCTGCACGAGCACCAGACGCTCGACGCCCAAGGTGTCGTGCAATGCGCGCAGCTGCGCGGGCAAGGCGTCGGGCACATCGAAGGCGCGCGTCGCGGCCACCGGATAGCGGTCGGCGGGGCCGTAGACATGCACATGGCAATCCGCGGTCCCCGGCGGACAGACCAGCCGGGGCTTGCGGGGAGCGGGATCGGGAGGCTGGCACCGCGGAATTTCCGCCGAGGCTCGCGCGCTCGTTGCAGGCGAGGGGCCGCTCATTCGAAGATCCGATCCTTGTGCAGCACCACCGGCACTTCCTTGTTCTTCTCGGAATAGCCATCGAAGGGCCTGCCCTCCAGGTCGATGCGCGCGAGCACGTCGCTGTCGGGGTCGATGTGCGCGCCGATGCGCAGCATGACGAGTTCCTCCCCGTCCTCCTTGGCATGGAACCAGTAGAAGGTGCCGGACGGCAACAAGACGCAGTCGTTCCTGCCGACCTCGCGCGTCTCGCCATTCGGCCCGTGGAACACCGCGCCGCCCTGCAGGATGACGAACACGTGGTCCTCGTTCGAATGCGCGTGGATCTCGTTCTCGCCACCGCTCGCGTATGTCTTGAGCACCACGTTCATGTAGCGCGACGCGCCAAGGACCTGGTTGGTGCGGCCCTGCTTGGGCAACTGGGCCCGGATGTGGAAGAAGCTGGGCTGGCCTGGCTTGTCCAGGCGCACCATCTCCGCGCGCCACTCCGCGGCGCTGTTGACTATCGGCGCGAAGCTATGGGTGGAACTGTTCGTGGTCATGGTGAATCTCCTTCGTGAATATCAATCGATCCTGATGCCGGCTTCTGCGATGACGGGACGCCACCTCGCGGCCTCCGAGGCGATGAAGCTGCGCAGCGCCTGCGGCGTGCTGGCGTCGGCCAGCAGCCCGGCGCCCAGGAGCTTCTCCTGCACATCCTTGGACGCGAGGGCCTGCGTCAGCGCGCGGTTGAGCTCATCCACCACCGCCGCGGGCGTGCCCTTGGGCGCCAGCAGCGCCATCCACACGTCGATGTCGGGCAGCTTGACCCCCACCTCGGCCATCGATGGCACACCAGGCAGCGTGGGGATGGGCTTGGCGCTCAGGCGCGCGAGCGGCCGCAGCGTGCCCTTCTCGAAGTGGGGCATGGCGGTCGTGATGCCGTCGATGGTGAAGGTGACGTCCTTGGTCAGCAGGCTCTGGGTCGTGCCCGCGCTACCCTTGTAGGGCACCGAGACCACCTCCTTGCCCAGCGTGCGCTTGAGCAGCTCTCCGGAGAGCTGGGACGTGAAGGTGCCGAAGCCATAGCTCATTGCGGCGGGGCCGGCCTTGGCCTGCGCGACCAGCACCTGCATGGACTGGGGACCGGCCTGGTGGGTCATGACCACCAGGGGCGTGGTGGCGACCTTGCCGATCGGTTCGAAGTCCTTGACGGGATCGTAGGGCAGCTTGGCATAGAGGTACTGGTTCATCACCAGCGTGTTGTCGATGGCCATCAGCAGCGTGTAGCCGTCCGGCGCCGCCTTCGCGACCGCATCGGCGCCGATGATGGTGTTGGCTCCGGGCTTGTTGTCCACCACCATCGGCTGGCGCATCAGTTCGCCCATGCGCTGCCCGACGACACGGGCCAGCAGGTCGGTGGGACCGCCGGCCGGGAACGGCACGATCATCCGGATCGGCCGGCTGGGATAGTCACGGGAAGCTAGTGCTTGTGCGTGCGCCTGAAGGGAGGCGCACGTGAGCGACACGGCGAAGGCCGCGGCGACCTGGAATGTCTTCATGGGGTGTCTCCTGGGCGGTTTTCGATATCCGCGATTCGTTGTCGCGGACGCTTGTTGACCGCTGTCAATTCTGGTGGGCCGGCGCGCCCGCGGCAACGCAGGCTGGCCTATTCGCTGTATCGAAGAAATGAATTCGCCAGGATCCGCGCCCCTCATAGGTCTGAACCGTCGCCAGTGGTGGTCAACCCCGCAGAGGCGTGGCGCCTCCAGGGGCATGGCCCATGGGGTCGCACCACGCGCCGCACGGCCGACGGCAGGCAGTGTGGTCGCCATTGAGTGCAGGCGCGGCCGCACGAATCGCAGTTCGCGCTGGACATCACCGCAGGCCGGCTCCGCCCTCCGGAGATCCTGGTCCGGCCCTCGCCCGCCGCGCTTGCCTGGCAGTTGGCGATCGCATCCGCATCGCTGAGCACCTGGCCGACGCGCAACGAGAGGTTCAATTCGAGAAGACGGCGTCGCTCAAAGCCTGGGCGGCGCGGGCGGTGCGGCACGCGCCTGCGCATCCAACGGCGCCGGGGACCGGGGACCGGGGACCGGCGATCCGGGAGAGTCCACGTTCAGTGACTGCACCGGCGGGGCGACGGGCCCTCGGCCGCGGCGCGGGCACGGCACGCCACCGCGCGAGCCGATCAGCGCAGCGCGGCCGCTCCGAGGCCCGGCTCCAAGCGGCCCACGGGCCGCTCAGTTCACCACGCTGAGCGCACGGCCTTCTGCCGCCCGCGCCGGGCGGTCGACCTTGACTTGCGCGGTGGGCGACGCCCTTGCCCACCTTCTCGGGGCGTTCCGCGGGCAGGTGCGTGCACAAAAAAGGCGCCGGGTTGCCCCGGCACCAAACCTTGGAGATAACAACGCAAGAGGGTCCCGGCGTCCCGCCCCCGCAGCCCGTCGCGGAGTTGCGGCGACGCGGCGCCGGTCGCCATCATCAGAAGTTGTGACGGACCCCCATGTAGATGTTGCGGGAGCCGCCGCTGGCCGAACCGACCAGCGTGGCCGGCGCCTGGGCGGTGCCGGTGCCCAGCACGTACTGCGACCCGTTCTTGTTGCTGATTCGTCCCACGCCGAAATACAGGCGCGTCCGCTTGGACAGGTCGTAGTCCCCGCCCAGCGCAATCCAGTTCGCGTCCCGGTTGCCCGTCACCGCGGTGTAGTCGGACCGGTCGTTGACGCGGGTGAACTGGGCAACGGCAGTGAACTGCCCGAACGGCACGCGCACGCCGACGTTGGTCAGCCTGAACTCGCTCGTCGAGGCACCCGGCAGCCGCGCGATGGCTCCGGCGCAGGTCACGCAGGAGTTTTTCTCCACCGTCATGCCCAGAAAGAACTTGGCAAAGCGCGCGTCGTAGGAGCCGCCGACCACCATGGCGGAAACCTTGCCTGAGGCGTCGTCCGGTCCCTCCTGACGCTGGTAGCCCGCATTGAGGTCGAAGCCCCCGGCCTGGTAGCGCGCGGACGCGCCGTATCCACGACCGATCGTCGTCGACTTCTCGCCGAAGGAGTACTGGCCGCGGAGCTCGACGCCGCCCCAGCGCGGAGACACATAGTTGACCGCGTTGTCCTGTCGTGCCGATACCCCCATCGGCAGCACCTGGCGCTGCGTGGTCGGGCTGATGTTCCTGGTGAGCGCGAGCAGCCCACCCGCACCCTCCCAGACGAAGGCATCCACACTGCTCTGGACCATGTAGTAGGGAGTTGGAATGCGACCCATCTGCAACGTGCCGAACCGTGCATCGCTCAGGCCGACCGACGCCTCGCGCCCGAACGCGCGACCGCCTTGGCCGAGCGTACCGTCGTCGAGGTTGATGCCCATCTCGAGGCGGAAAACCGCAGCAAGCCCTCCCCCGAGGTTCTCCACACCGCGAAAGCCCAGGTTGCTCCCAGCGCTCCCCCCCGAGAACACCCGATTGACACTGCTGCCGCCTGAGCGCGGCGAGTCCATGCCTGCATCCGCTCGCCCATAGATGGTCACACTGCTCTGCGCATTGGCCGCGCCGCAGACGGACAGCAGCACGGAGCATGCGACCGCATGCTTGGCCATTCCGTTCATAGTTGTCTCCTTCGTTGAACTTGGGGCTTTGCCCCAAATCCTCTTCTTCACATTGCGCCTGGCGTCTCATGGGAAAGTTCCACGCGCAGCCCACCAAAGACCACATCGCTCGATGACTCGCGGATTCATCGTGGCTACTCCGGCTCGGAGGAAGTATAGATAGCCGACTAATATTTTAGATAGCCACCTAAGTAAATATCCCAGGTAAAAATCGAGCGCTTGTGGCAGGCGTGCGACGCTTTATTGGGCCGACTCGGCACCGGCCGCGGAACACTGGCAGAGACCATCGTCGACGGCATCGGAACCAACCCGGATTGATTGGATGATCAATGCCTCGCGACGAGCCCACCAGCGTCCCATCGGGCACAGATCCCGTTGCCGCGGCAAGGAGCGAGCCCGATCGGACAGGGGACATCGACGACGTCCGACCGATGGGCGCGCCAGTCAGCGAGCCGGTCGCGGGCCCGCCTCTGCCCGCCTTTCAGGGGCACGGAGGCAGGTCGGCCAGCGGCGCTCTTCCAATTCCCACGCGCCGCTTATCGGGCCATCGCCGGCCCCGTGCCGATGCGCGAGACCGTGGGCACCGCGCAGCGCCTCACGGACACGCGGCCCGGTGGGCAGGACCGCGCGGCGTCTTCGCCAATGCGCGCGAGGTGCGATGAAAGCCGGGCCCATTGGCCACGCGGCCGACCGCGAACCAATTGACGCGAACAGCATAGGCAGCGGGCGGTGCCGGTTGAACCATCGATCAACATCGAGATGGACCCTAGCTCGCCATGCCGGCTGCCGAGCCGCATTGCTTCCTTCATAGGTTGACCGCGCATTCAAGCTTGATGCACATCAACCTTGTTCCTAGCATTCGGTTTTTCTTAGGGCACGTGTAGTTGCCTGCAACCGGAGACACCATGAAGAATCCATCCAGCCCCACGCGGCGCTCGCTGCTCGCGGCCGCCACCATGCTCGCCGCAGGCTTCGGCCACGTGGCCATCGCGCAGGAGAACTACCCCGCCAAGCCGGTCACCCTTGTCGTGCCCTTCACCCCCGGCGGTAGCAACGACGTCATCGCCCGCGTGATTGGCCAGCGGCTCAGCCAGATCTGGAACCAGCCAGTCATCGTGGACAACAAGACAGGCGCTGCCGGAAGCATCGGGACCGATCACGTGGCCAAGGCCCCTGCGGATGGCTACAAGCTGCTGATCACCAACAACAACACCATGTCCATCAATCCGGTGCTGTTGCCCAACACGCCGTACGTCGTCGCGCGCGACTTCGCCCAGGTCACGCAGCTCGGCGTGGTGCCTGTCGTGCTGGTCGTGAACGCGAACGTGAAGGCGACGACCGTGAAGGAGCTGGTGGATCTCGCGAAGGCCGCTCCGGGCAAGCTGACCTATGCCTCGTCGGGCTCCGGCAGCCCGCAGCATCTATCCGCGGAGCTCTTCAAGGCAATGACGGGCACCGACATCACCCACATCCCCTACAAGGGCGCTGCGCCTGCCATCACGGACATGCTGGCCGGCCAGGTCGACCTGCAGTTCGGCGCCATCAACTCGCTGCTGCCGCACATCCGCACCGGGAAGCTGCGCGCACTCGCCGTGGGCGGCACCCGGCGCGCCTCCCTGCTGGCCGATGTCCCGACGATGGCCGAAGCGGGCCTGCCCCAGTACGACAGCGAGATCTGGCTCGGCTTGGCGGCGCCCGCAGGGACACCTGCGGTGGTCATAAAGCGGATCAACGAAGATGTCACCAAGGTCCTGGGGGAGCCTGCGGTGAAGGAAAAGCTCGCCGAGCAAGGCATCGATGCGCGGCCGAGCACGCCGCGGGAGATGACCAAGCTGGTCGAGAAGGACACCGCGCGATGGGCAAGTGTCATCAAGAGCGCGGGCATCAAAGCCGATTGAGCGGAGTCACCATTGAATTCGAAGCAAGCCATTCCTTTGCGCCGCGACATCCCCGCACCGGGCGCCGGCGCCGTCAGCCTGTGGGCCAGCGACGCGATCGCGGAGATGATCCGCGCGCTCGACATCCCCTATGTCCTCCTGAACCCCGGCTCGAGCTTCCGTGGTCTGCACGACAGCCTCGTCAACCACCTCGGCAACATCGATCCGCAGATGCTGGTCGTGCTCCATGAGGAGCATGCCGTCGCGATCGCGCACGGCTATGCGAAGGTCACAGGGAAGCCGCTGGCTGCCATTGTTCACAGCAACGTGGGCCTGATGCATGCGTCCATGGCAATCTTCAACGCCTGGGTCGACCGCGTGCCCGTGCTGGTCCTGGGCGCGACGGGCCCGGTCGATGCGGCCAAGCGGCGCCCCTGGATCGACTGGATGCACACCGCGCAGGACCAGGGCGCGCTGGTGCGCGACTTCAGCAAGTGGGACGCGCAGCCAGCTTCCGTCGCCGCGTCGTACGAGGCGCTGCTGCGGGCCAAGCAGATCGCGCTGAGCGCTCCCGCCGGCCCCACCTACGTGTGCTTCGATGTCTCGCTGCAGGAGACGCGCATCGACGCGATCCCGGCGCTGCCGGACGTCAGCCGCTACCAGGTTCCCTCGCCCGCCGTGCCGGGCAGCGACGAGCTGGCCAGAGCCGCAGCGCTGCTTTCGGGCGCGTCCCGTCCCGTCATTCTGATGGGGCGGGTCTCGAGGTCCAGCGAAGGCTGGCGCCAGCGCATCGAGCTGGCCGAGAAGCTCAATGCGCAGGTCCTCACCGACCTGCGGGCCGGCGCGTCCTTCCCCACCGACCATCCGCTGCACGCGGCCGTGCCGGGCGTCTTCCTGACCCCCGACGCGGCCGCCACGCTGCGCGCCGCCGATGTCGTGCTGAGCCTGGATTGGTACGACCTGAACGGCACGCTGCAGCAGGCATGGCGCAACGAGAGCGTCGGCGCCAAGGTGATCCAGGTCTCGCTTGACCACTACAGCCATCGCGGCTGGAGCATGGACCACCAGGGCTTGCCTCCGGTCGACGTATTCATGCCGGTCGAGCCGGACGTCGCCGTGCCTCTACTCTGCGCTGCCTGCACCGAGCGCACTTCGGTCCTCCAGGACTGGAAGCGCCCGATGGCCATGCCACCGGTTCCGGAAGACGGGACCATCAGCATCGCGATGGTCGCCGAGGCCCTGCGCCGGGCCGCGGGCACGCAGCCCGTGACCCTGATCCGCGTACCGCTGGGTTGGAGCGGCGAGATGGGCCACTTCCGCGACCCGCTGGACTACCTGGGCATGGACGGGGGCGCCGGCATCGGCTCCGGGCCGGGCATGGCCGTCGGCGCCGCGCTGGCGCTGCGCGGCACCGACCGCCTGCCCGTACTGATGACCGGTGACGGCGACTACCTGATGGGCATGACGGCGCTGTGGACCGCCGCGAATGCCGGCGTTCCCCTGCTCACCATCGTCTGCAACAACCGGTCGTTCTTCAACGACGAGTTGCACCAGGAGCGCGTGGCCCGCGATCGCGACCGCCCGGTACAGAACCGGTGGATCGGGCAGCGCATCGGAGACCCGGATCCCGATCTGGCCGAGCTTGCGCGCGGGCTCGGCCTGCAGGGCTTCGGGCCGACGGACAGCCCGTCGGAGCTCGACGAGGTCCTGGCCCGCGCCGTCGCAGCGGTGCGGGAAGGAGCGACCGTCGTCGTCGATGTGCACGTCACGCCGGGCTACAGCGCCGCGATGGCCTCCGGCATGACCCGCTCCCATGAAGGCCAGGAAGGAGCCCAGCCATGACAGCAGCCCCCACCGTCCTGCCGGACAGCGGCGACCTGAGCCCCTACGTCCAGCGCGTCCTGCCCCGGTCGAGCGGGCTGTTCTGGGACGGCCGCTGGCATGAGGGAGCGGGCCAGGCGATCGCGACCTTCAACCCGTCCACGGGCGAGCGCCTGGCCGAGGTGGCCTCGCCGGCCTCGGCGGAGGTCAACGCCGCGGTCGCCTCGGCGAAAGCAGCCTTCCCGGCCTGGGCCGGAACCCCGCCCCTGCAGCGCGCGGCGCTGCTGCGGGAGGCCGCGCGCCGCGTGCGCCTGCATTCACGCGAGCTGGCGCTGCTGGACGCCGCCAACTGCGGAAATCCCGTGCGCGCCATGCAGATGGACGCGGAGATCGCAGCCACCCAGCTGGACTACTTCGCGGGACTGGTGCTCGAGATCAAGGGCGAGACCATCCCCACCGCCAACGGCGCGCTGAACTACACGCTCAGGGAACCGCTCGGCCCGGTCGCGCGGATCTTCCCCTTCAACCACCCGTTCATGTTCGCAGCCGGCAAGATCGCCGCGCCGCTCGCGGCGGGCAACACGGTCATCCTCAAGCCGCCGGAGCAGGCGCCGCTGTCGACCATCCGGCTGATGGAGATCCTGGACGGCCTGTTCCCCCCGGGCGTGCTGAACTGCATCGCCGGCGGCCGGGACACGGGTGCCGCCCTGTCCGCGCACCCGCATGTGGAGGCCGTCGCACTGATCGGAAGCGTCGGGGCGGGCAAGGCCGTGTTGCGGTCCGCCGCGGAGACGATGAAGCGCACCCTTCTGGAGCTGGGCGGCAAGAACGCGATGGTCATCTACCCCGACGCGGACCTGCCCAGCGCGGTGGAGGGGGCCGTGCGCGGCATGAACTTCACGTGGTGCGGGCAGTCGTGCGGCTCGACGAGCCGCCTGTACGTGCACCGATCCCTGCACGACGAGTTCATTCAGCGCGTGACGGAGGAGCTCGCGCGCAAACACCGGCCCGGCATCGCGACCCATCTGGACACGACCATGGGCGCGATGGCGAGCCGCGCCCAATACGACCGCACGCTGCACTACATCCAGGCCGGTATCGACGAGGGGGCCACGCTGCTGACCGGCGGCCGCGCGGCGCCCGATGCGCAGCTGAAGGACGGGCTGTTCATCGAGCCCACCATCTTCACGGGCGTGCGGCCCGACATGCGGATCGCGCGCGAAGAGATCTTCGGGCCGGTGCTCTCGGTGTTTTGCTGGGACGACGAGGACCGGATGCTGGCCGAGGTCAATGGCACGGAGCTCGGGCTGACGGCCTCGGTGTGGACCACGAGCCTGAACACCGGCCTGCGTGCCGCGAAGCGGATCCAGTCGGGTTATGTGTGGGTCAACGAGTGTTCGGTGCACATCCCCGGCGCGCCGTTCGGCGGCTACAAGCAGTCCGGCGTCGGCAGGGAGGAATGCAAGGAGGAGCTGCTGGAGTTCACGCAGCTTAAGAACGTCAACGTGAAGCTCGGCTAGGGATCACGGTCGCCCGATAGGTGGTCAAGAGGATCGTCTCCGACATCGTGGATCGCGCGCTTGCGTGCGCCGAGCAACACGCGACGAGTGTCCCCGACCGCCATCCGTAGGGACCTTCCTTCCTGTCGAGCGATCAGCATGTCCAGGGCCAGGCCGGCCGGAACCCTCAAGGAGCTCCCGCCATGCGGGGCGCTGGCCCCGACACGTCCATCCACCGCGGTGCCCGGGCCCCGTAGCCCCTTTCCAATATGCGGGCTCACTGCCACCCGAGCGCACTCGCATCGCCTCGGGCGATCACGCCTGCGAAGAGCCAGCTAGGTCGTTCCTCGACCCTGTCGACGCGAACCAGCGTGCGACCAAGGCCTTTGCCTTTATCGAGCCCGCGCAGGTGTTCGCCATGCTTGGAAACGGGACAAGGGCCAAGACAAGCGCCTCCTGTACCGAACACCGATGACGCAGCCGCGAGACTGCGGCCGTATCGGTCATCCAGAGCGTCCGACGCAGCGACATTCCAAACCCCTATTCAGATCCAATGCTATGAGCAAAAGCAAGAAGAAGTCAGCCGAGATGTTCCAAGTGGGAGGCGTTTTCGATGGATGGGTGTTGGAGGCGAAACTCGGAGCTGGCGGGAACGGCGACGTATGGAAAGCCGCAAGGCCGGGGCAAGCGTCCCAAGCCATCAAGATTCTGCGATCGGTCGCACCTGAAACCTACGAGCGCTTTAAGGTAGAGACCGGTACGCTTGAGAAGCTTGGACGCATGCCGGGAATCATCCCACTGCTCGAGAAGTTCGTTCCAGAGAACAAGTTCAAAGCGACTCACTGGTTTACCATGCCTATTGCCGTTCCATTCGAGCAGTACATCGAGGGCCGTAGTCCCTTCGAAATTGTCGAGGACTTCATCGCTCTGGCTATGGCGATCGAGACGCTACACAAAGCAGACATCTCGCACAGGGACATTAAGGATATATCCGTAAATTAAACTATGTCCCTGAGTCGCCCGTGATGCGGCCCAGGAGGCGTAGATGGCCAAGGCGCATGCCAATTCGTGGGAAGTAACAGACGATTTCTGGAGCCGGGTGGAGCCGCTGGTGCCGGAGCCTGCGCGCGATCCTGACAAACAGTACAAGCGTGCAGCCGGAGCGGGCCGCCCGACCAAACCGCCTCGGCTGGTGTTCGAGGCCATCATGTATGTGCTACGCACCGGCTGCCAATGGAAGGCATTGCCTGCTGAGCGCTTCGGCAGCGCCAGCGCGATCCATCAGAAGTTCATGCTGTGGTCCAAGGCCGGGTTCTTTGAGAACCTGTGGCGTGCCGGCCTTGCCGAGTACGATGATTTCGAAGGCGTTGCCTGGCGCTGGCAAAGCATTGATGGGGCCATGTTCAAGGCGCCACTGGCGCAAGAGGCTGTGGGGCGCAACCCGACGGATCGGGGGAAAAAAGGGCTGCAAGCGTCACCTGCTGGTGGACGGGCGTGGCGTCCCGTTGTCACTCGTCGTGACCGGGGCCAACGCGCACGACGTGACGCAACTTGAGGCCGTGCTGGCGTCCTGCATGATCAAGCGCCCCACACCCAAGCAGCGACGCAGCAAGCACCTATGCGCTGATGCC
>Ga0116169_1002248_pt1 | contig 14533 bp, 13 predicted proteins | sample AD_UKC130_MetaG_FD_89796 | JGI IMG/M metagenome (GOLD analysis project Ga0116169, IMG submission 89796) | Active sludge microbial communities of municipal wastewater-treating anaerobic digesters from Canada - AD_UKC130_MetaG | ecosystem: Engineered > Bioreactor > Anaerobic > Digestate | place...
TTCGGTTCGGGCTGCTGCGCCTTTCGGTGCAACAAGAAGAACATTACACACACCTGTTTTGACTTTGCAAATCGGGGGGTGGGTGTCCTGCGTCACACTGGATCCGACCGCTGGAATTGCAGGCTTTTTAGCCGACGCGTACGCCTGACACGGCTCGCTTACCCCGTCGAAGGACCGCCCAGGAGCCGAACAAGAGCTGCTCGCTGGTGAGGGTCGACTCGGGGTCTTCGATGCGCAAATTGTTCACATACGCTCCCCCGTCAGCGATCGCCCGGCGTGCTGCGGACTTTGATTCACACAATCCGGACGCGATCAAGGCGTCAACGATCGGTGTGTCTTGGGCCACATCGACTGCTCCGGCCTCGCGTAACGCGGCCGCCAGGGTCGACTCCGGCAGATCGGCCAGCTCCCCTCGACCAAAGAATGCCGTCGAAGCTAACTCGGCTCCAGCCGTCTCGGCTTCCGAATGCACCAAGGTGGTCAGTTCCGCCGCTAACCGGCGTTGGGCGATACGGGCACCAGGTCGTTCATTGTGCTCAGCCATTAGTTCGTCGATTTCGGCCAGCGGAATGAAAGTGAACTGTTTCAGGTATTCACCGACCTTGGAGTCCTCCGCCTGAATCCACGATTGGTAAAAGGCATATGGACTCATCAGGTCCGGATCTAGCCAGATCGTGCCGCTTTCGGTTTTACCGAATTTTGTGCCATCGGCCTTGGTGATTAGTGGGGTGGCAAAGGCATGCACCTTGTGCCCATCTGCCCGCCGGATCAGTTCGACACCGCCAGTTAAGTTGCCCCACTGGTCGCTGCCGCCGGTCTGCAGAACTGCTCCATGGCGTCGGTGCAGTTCCAAGAAGTCCATCGACTGCAACAGCACGTAGCTAAATTCGGTGTAACTAATGCCTGACTCGAGCCGGCTAGCGACGACATCGCGCGCGAGCATCCGGTTGATCGGGAAATGCTTTCCGATGTCACGCAGGAAGTCCACCGTTGATAGTGGTGCTGTCCAATCGAGGTTGTTGACTAGTGTGGCCGCGTTCTCACCATCGAACTGCACGAACTGTGAAACTTGGGCACCGATGCGTTCAACCCACTTCGCCACCGTCTCCTTGGAGTTCATCACCCGCTCCCCCGACTCTTTCGGATCACCGATCAGCCCGGTGGAGCCGCCCACCAAAAGCAGGGGCCGGTTGCCGGCCAACTGAAGTCGGCGCGCGATCAGCAGCTGCAGGAGGTTGCCAACATGCAGGCTGGGCGCGGTCGGGTCGAAGCCCACATAGAAAGTGATCGGCCCAGCATCAAGTTCGGCACGTAGCGCGTCCAAGTCTGTTGAATGCGCGATTAGGCCGCGCGCTTGCAGGTCATCAATCACATGGTTAGTCACCTAAACAGGCTAACGAGACGCAGTCCGCGGCCAAGCGTGGGTTGGCCCACTACCGATGGAAAAACTCGATGCGCGCGAGAGCCACCTGAGACGATTGACGCATGGACACGGTTTGCGTTCGCCTAGTCGACCAGATCAACGCAGAATCTGCGCTACGCAAATTGGTCTTCGAAGTGACCGGGACGGACCGGGTTCAAATCGATCATCACTGTGGGCGGTGCGGGTCCCAAACTCATGGGCGGCCAGTCCTTCGCGGTGGCGGCGCTTGGCTATCGCTGGCTCGTGCTGGCGGCTACGCACTGGTGGGGATCTGTGCTGTCCGCCAGGTCGGAGTCGACCTTGAACTGGCAGATTCAGTTTCGGTTGCGGACCTGGCTGCCGCCGACATCCGGGCCAGTAAAAGCCACAGCCCCACCACCAGCTGGGTACACGCCGAGGCCGTTGGCAAGGCCTTCGGCACTGGACTTGTCGGTACCAACGAGCGCCAAGACGTAACCGTTGTGGACCTCGACCTTGCGCCTGGCCTAATTGCAGCCATCGCAGTTGCCGGGTTCGGGCCGGTCGATATTCAAGTCAGTTCTAGCTAGGCAACGGCGGCAAACGAACTTCGTTTAGCCACGGATCCAGCAAGACCGACGCATCCACGCCGCAAACCTGCGTAGCAAGGGCCAAGAAGTCGCCCGTGTTCGCGTTGGTGCCGCCGAAGCGGTCAACCCAAAGTCGCAGCAGCTCGAAGAATGACTCATCGCCGACTTCGTGGTGGAGTGCGAAAAGCGCCAACGCACCTCGCTTGTAAACCCGGTCGTCGAACATCATTTCCGGGCCGGGGTCGGCTAGCAACAAGTCTTGTGGCTTGGCCGACAAACCGGAATGGAAGTGCCGCGCTCGGTGGCCCGTGGTCGCTTGGCCGGCCTGCTCAGACCACAACCACTCCGAATAGCAAGCGAACCCCTCGTGGAGCCAGATATCTCGCCACGAAGTCGACGTAACTGCGTTGCCGAACCACTGGTGGGCAAGTTCGTGGGCGATAAGGCGCTGATGTTCCCACCGTCGGGTTAAAAAGTTCGCCCCAAAAATCGACAATGATTGCGCCTCGAGCGGGATCTCGAGTTCGTCATCTGTGACGACGTTGCTGTAGCCGCTAGCAAACGGGTACGGACCGAACCGGTCCTCGAAGAACTCCATCATCTTTGGCACGTCGGCGAAGGCGGCTGCGCTGGCGTCGAGCAACTCAGGCGAGGAAACCACTCGAATTGGTACCCCTGAGGTCGCATCTTCGCTCACGATAAACCGGCCGACGTGGATCGTCGCCAAGTACGAGGACATCGGTTCGACCTGCTCAAAGTTGAACGTCACGCTGCCGGACTTTCGGCGTGTTTGCCCGCGTTGGCCGTTCGCGAAAACTTCAAACCCGACCGGAACAGAAACCGCAAACGAGTACGGCGCCTTATCGTTCGGTCGGTCATTGCACGGGAACCAAGATGGTGCGCCGTGAGGTTGCGAGGCCACGATCGCGCCTTCTTCGAGTTCTTCCCAACCGGCTTCGCCGTCGATGCCGGGCATCGGCTGCGGCGACCCCGAATAGGTAACCATGACTGAGAACTGTGACCCGGCAGCGATTGAGCCGGCGGTGGTAACTACCAGTCGGTTGTTTCGATGGACATATTTACGCGGCGGTTTGCCATTGACCGTTACTTTGCGAACTCGCAGCGAATATAGATCCAGCGCGAACGACGAAATGTCCTCAGCGGCCCTGGCAGTGATCGTTGCTTTGCCTGCAAGTCGGTTCGTCTCGGGGCTGTAGTCAAGTTCCAAGTCGTACTGTTCGCTGTCCCAGGATGCGTCGCCGTGGTTGGGCACATAGCGTTCGTTGATTTGCTGGAGTTGCCGCCTTGACGATTGCGTAGAACTCACCTCTGCGGCTTCGTGGCCCAAGGACCAATGGGATTGCCGACCCAGACGGTTCGGGCAGGCACGGCTTCACCGCGCATCACCAGCGAACCGGGGCCAACTGTGGCATGGCGGCCTATCACCGCGGCGGGCAAGACCACGCTGTGCGGGCCTAGCGTTGCGCCAGTTTTCAGTTCGACCACGTCCATGCCCAGTATCCGATCATGGAACAGGTGCGTCTGCACCACGCACCCCCGATTGACGGTCGCACCGTCACCAATCGTGATCAGATCTGGCTCTGGCAGCCAGTAGGACTCGGTCCACACGCCCCTGCCGACCGTTGCGCCCAGACTGCGCAACCACCAGTTGAGGGCGGGGGTCCCGCTGGCCCAAGAACAGAACCAGCTGGCCGCGAGCACCTCGACAAAGGAGTCGGCCAACTCCCCGCGCCAAACCATCGAGTGCCAAAGCGGGCGGCTGCCGGCACTCAGTCGCCCGACGATCAGCCACTTGGCTGCGGTAGCAATCAGCGCGGCGACGATACCGGCAACTACTAGGGCCGGTCCGGCTCCAAGGATTGCCCAAATCCAGCCGTATTCATGAGCGACAAATGTCACCGCCACCGCCCACGCAGCAGCCAGCACCCCCTGCGTAGCAACCGGCAGTACTCGCGCTAGTTCGAATCCGGCGCGAGCCAAGCGCAACCTAAACGGCGGCGCGTAGGTTCGCTCTTGGTCGATGTCCTGGACCGTTCGCCGAAGATGAGTAGGCGGGCTACCAAGCCAAGAGGTCCCTTTTTTGGCTTCGGCTCTTCGGGGAGCGGCCGAAAGAACCGCGACTAAACCTCGCTTGGGCACTTTTCGACCAGGCGCGGCCATCCCGGAGTTGCCCACGAAGGCGTGCTTGCCGATCAGGACCGGCTCGACTCGCAGCCAGCCACCGCCTAGCTCGTACATGCCGAGCATCGTGTCGTCGGCCAAGAAAGCGCCCTCACGAACAGTCGTCATGGACGGCAACAGCAGCACCGTCGACGCTTCAACGTCGCGGCCGATGTCGGCGCCCAAAGCCCGTAACCAGGTCGGCGTCAACAGGCTCGAGTAGATCGGGAACAGCCATGTCCTGGCTTCATCGAGTAACCGCAAGATTGTCCAGACCTGCCAGGCCGGCCGACTGTGCACCGGGTGAATTCCCGAATCGATCCGGATCGAGAGCAGCCTTACCCCGACCAGAATCACCAAAGCGAGGACGAGGAAGGCGAAAACCGCAACCGCAGGCGACCAGGACAGCAGCCAAACCGCTCCCGCATTCTCGGTTCCACGAGCCAATGGTGTTAGTGCGGCCAAACCAAGCGCAACAACGAGAACCGGCAGCGCCGAAATTGTCATCCCAGTAACTGCGTAGACAAGGCTCCAGCCGGCAATTCGGGGAGCCTGCTTGGAAATTAGCGGGCCGCGCGCCGAGCCGGCGACCTGCGCGGGCGAACCCATCGCGAACATCTCGTTGGGCACCTCGCCGAGCAAGGTTGATCCGGCCCCAACTTCGGCTCCGTGGCCGACCTTCGCTCCCGGACCCAGCGTGCTGCGCACTCCGATCCGCGCATTTGGCCCGATTGCGATCGCGCCAAGGTGCAGTTCGTCACCGTCGATCCACCAGCCCTTCAGGTCCACCTCCAGCTCTACTGAGCAGTTGTCACCAAGGGTCAAGAAGCCGGTAATCGGCGGCAACGCGTGCAGGTCCACTCCCCTGCCCACCGAGGTACCGAGCAGTCGCGCATAGAACTTCAACAAACCTGCTGAGGCCAACGAGTCGGCACCGACCTCTTCGGCGAATCGCTCCGCGGCCCACAACCGAAGGTGGATTTTGCTCCCGCGGCCGTAAATTCCTGGTTTGACGTTTCGCAGAAGCACCCGCGCCGACGCGGCGGCCAACAGGACCCGTCCGACCGGGGAAACAAACACCACAAGGCCGAGCAAGAGCACCGCCGTCGGGAATTGGGGCAAGAAGTCCCAGCGCCAGAGCCAACCGCAAAGAGCTAAGGCGACCCCCAGCCAAACCACCCAGCGAAAAGCACCAACGCAGCGCAGCAGTGCGGCCATGATTACTTGGAAAACGCCCGCGCGAATTCGCACTGGTCGAACTTTGCGGTCGACCACCGCAGCCGGAGATTCCATGGAGTCGAGATGCGTGGCGAGGTCGCCAAGCACGGGATGCTCATAAACTTCCGCGACCGTGACTTCAGGGAACTGCTCGCGTAACCGGGCGACGAGTTGGGCCGCCAACAAGCTTCCACCGCCGAGCGCAAAGAAGTCGGCAGCCGCACCGGCTTGCGCGCCGAGAATGTCCTGCCAGAGTTCCTGCAGCCAACCAGAAGTGCCTGGTAGGAGGTCTGTGGCCGCTGCAGCCGAGGCAACCGGCCACGGCAGGGCATCGCGGTCGATTTTCCCCGAGGTCCGCATCGGCAGCGTGTCGACTATGGCAATCCGAGGCACGTTAGAAGCGGGCAAACGCTCCCTCAGCGCCGCTTCGGCAACACCTGCGTCGAAATCGGCGTCGACCGACACGTAACCGACCAGAACCGCATTGCCGGCGCCAGTTCGTCGAACGGCGGCAGCCCCACCGGCTACGCCAGGCAGTTCCAGCAACGCGCTGTCGATCTCGCCAAGTTCGATGCGTCGCCCGCCAATTTTTATTTGATCGTCGGCGCGACCGGCGAACACCAAACCCTCGCCGTCAAATCTGACTAAGTCCCCACTGCGATAGGCCCGGTCCCAGCCAAGAGCAGGCGCGGCAGCGTATTTTTCGGCGTCCTTTTCCGGATCCAGATATCTGGCTAGTCCTACTCCCCCGATTAGCAACTCGCCCGTCTGACCTGCTGGAACCGGGTTCCCCGAACCGTCGATCACCGCCAAGTCCCAGCCGTCGAGCGGCAGGCCGATGCGCACGGGGCCGTCTGGGCCCAGTTGAGCCCCACAAGACACCACGGTGGCCTCAGTTGGACCGTAGGTGTTCCACACTTCGCGACCGCTGTTCGCTAGTCGCGCTCCGATTTCTGGCGGGCAGGCTTCACCGCCGAGGATCAATAGCCGAACCGCCGCAAGCGCCTCGGTCGGCCACAATGAAACTAACGTCGGCACCGTCGAAACCACGGTTACCTTGTTTGCTACCAGCCAAGGACCCAAATCGGTTCCGCTGCGCACGAGAGATCTCGGCGCCGGCACCAGGCAGGCGCCGTAGCGCCAGGCAAGCCACATTTCCTCGCACGACGCATCAAACGCGACCGACAGTCCGGCCATCACCCGGTCCTTAGGGCCCAATGGTGCGTCCTGGAGAAACATCGCCGCTTCAGCGTCAACGAATGCGGCCGCCGAACGGTGGCTGACGGCAACACCTTTGGGCTTTCCGGTGGAACCGGACGTGAAGATGATCCAAGCGTCGTCCGCGATCTCGGGAGCCTGTGCGCTCAAGTCCGGATCAGTTTGTGGGCGGCGCACTGAGATTGCGAGACCGTCGCCGATTACGGCGGCGACTTCGGCTTCGTCAAAGACGGTTCGGGCACGCTCGTTCGGGTCATCTACGTCCACCGGCACGTAGGCGCAACCGGCAAGTAAAACCCCCAAAATGGCGACGTAAAGGTCGGCAGTTCCTGAGGTAACTCGAACGCCGACGCGAGCGCCACGGCCAATGCCCAACTCACGCAAGGACTCGACGACCTCTGTTGCCGCCTGCTCCAGTTCGGCATAGGTGAGCACGATCGAGCCGTTGTCGATCGCCGGTTGTTCTGGGGCGTCGGCAACGGTGTCGAGGAAAATATCAACGAGCGTGCGCGGCAATGGAGCAAGCTCAGCACGCAGGAGGGCACTCGCCGGCAAAGTCACCGGCATATTCTTCCCGGGCAAGATGAACGGCCCATGAACAGGTGCAAATGCACCGACTAGGGCTTGACCGCGATTACCGGCATCGGCGCGTCCAACAGGATCATTTGAGTGACCCGCCCCATCAGCATTTTGCCGACCGGGGTGCGTTTGCGGATCCCGATAACGAGTCGCTCGGCGCCAGCGTCTACGGCCTCGTCAATAACAACGTCAGATACCGACAGAGACGCGGCCTTGCGGATCTGGTATTTGATGCCTTCAAGGTCGAAGCGCTCGGTGAACTCGGACAAGTCGATTTCTTCGGGGGTGTCGAACTCTGGGTCGGTCTCACTGACGGTGATCAAGACGAGCAGTTCGTCATTGGCTTCAGCTTCGGCAGCGGCCCACCGGACAGCGGCTCTGCCAAAATCATCGGGACGATACGCGACGGCGATGGTCATGTCTTGAGCCTATCGCGCAGTTGGCCGCAGGAATGAATACCTTGGCCGCAACGTTGCTCACAGGTGTGAACAGTCCTAAACCTGAGTCAGTCAAAGTCGATATTTGGTCCGATATCGCCTGCCCTTGGTGCTTCATCGGCAAACGCCGCTTCGAGCAAGCGGTTCGTAACTGGGACGGAGAGGTTGAAGTCGAGTTCCACAGTTTTGAACTCGCCCCCGATACCCCAGTCGACTTCAGCGGCAGCGAAGTCGACTTCCTCGCCCACCACAAAGGGATGGATCCAGCACAGGTGTCGCAAATGCTCGCGCAAATGACCGAGATGGCCAAAGCCGAAGGCCTTTCGTATGACTTTGACTCGCTGAAACACACAAAGACCTTGCTGGCGCATGAGGCCTTGCACCACGCCAAGTCGCTCGGCCTGCAGGTCGAGCTTAAGGAGCGGCTCCTGTCGGCCTACTTCGAACAAGGCCGCCACGTCGGGCGAATCGATGAGCTGGTTTCGCTGGCCGCAGAGGTCGGGATTGATCCAGTCGAGTTGCGTGCTGCGCTCGAATCACACAAGTGGGCCAACGCGGTGCAGGCCGATATTGCCCAAGCCCGCGCCTACGGCATCACCGGAGTTCCGTTCTTCGTTTTCAACGGCAAGTTGGGGGTATCTGGTGCCCAAGCGCCCCAGACGTTCGAGGAGGTCCTGAACCAAGCGGTGAAGGCCAGCGAAAAATGACCGATCCAGAAGTGACCAACGAAACGATTCGCCCGTTCGAGATGACGGGCCGCCTCGACGCGCCGAACTGTGAGTCCGGGGTGTGCGCTTTGCCCGAACCGACCGAGGAAGCCACCAGCAGTCAGATCGAGTCGGCCTGACTTTCGGCTTTAGGGTGCCTGCGGTATGCCGAGACACTCGGCTCGTTGGCGATCCAGAAGCGAAATGGCAGGTCGGCGGCCAGCCTGACCCCGACTCGCGGCCCCGAAACGATTTCTTCGACCTCGGTGCGCTCCCCAAGGTGGATGCCAGCAGAGTCGAGCAGATCGGTGCCCAGGTCCGCCGTGGTGATACCCAGCGATTTGGCCAGATTGCCTGGGCCACGCGCTAAAACAGCATCCGCGACCGGGCCGCGGCGCTCGCGCGCGGCCTCAAACCCGCTCACTACCTCGCCCGCACGAATCAGCACCGCCGCAGCCTCATCTGTGGGACCGGTGACCACGTTTGCGCAGTGATGGCCGTGGATCCGATAGACATAAAGCCGCCACGGCGGCCCGTACATAATTTCGGAGCGAGTCGTCCGAGAGAACGCGTGCGAGGCGGGGTCATTTATCCCGCCATAGGCCTCGACTTCGGTGATGCGAACGCTCACCTGATGACCGTGGAGAACCTGTCCCAAAAGTCCGCGAGCAAGGGCCGTGACTTCTGCCATGAGGCCACGCTACCGGCTGCCCCCTACGCTATGGCTCATGACCGAAATCGTCAGCGCTGTTGACTTGGCAATCAGCCGAACCCTGAATCCAGCCGCGATCGGTTGGTCTAGGCGCCCCGTTCACCGAACCGCGCTGCCATGGACTGGCCGAGTCAAGCGCTGGGAATACTGGGGAATCATCACCCGGCGGTACGTGCTGGGCCTGACGATGGCCGACCTCGATTACGCCCACCTGACCCAAGTTTATGTTTACGACCGGCACCGCAAAGTAGAAGTCGTCGAGGACAGCGTTGGCGCTGGACCGATGCGACCTGGCCTGAGTGATGAGTTGCCCCCTATAACCGCCACTGGCGGCCCACTGACGTTCACCGACCATGGCCGCGGGACCCGAATCACGGTAGAAACCGAGCGCGTCAAAGTCGCACTCGAAGTCGAGGGCGGCGGCGACTGCCTCGGGGTGGTTGTGCCGTGGAACCGCCGCCGATTCCAGTACACCGTCAAGGATCTTGCCCGCCCGGTCAGCGGAACGATCAGCGTCGACGGCGAACGCGAGGCGGTAATCGCCGGCTGGGGAGTGCTTGACCGCGGTCGTGGGGTCTGGCCCTACCGCATGAAGTGGAACTGGGGCGCCGGCAGCGGCAACGTCGGCGGAAAGCGAATCGGCCTGCAACTGGGCGGAAAGTGGACGGACGGAACCGGCCAAACCGAAAACGGCCTAATCGTTGACGGACGGCTTACCCATTGGATTGACGATTTGCAGTGGGCATACGACCTCCAGGATCCGCAATCGACCTGGACGGTCGTCGGCCCTGACGTCGAAGCGGTGCTGACTCCATTCCACCGCCGAGTCGCCAAGACTCAACTTGGTGTGATCGCGTCCAAGACCCACCAAGCGTTCGGCCACTGGTCGGGTTGGGCACGAGGCAGCAAAGGAGTCGAATATCGCCTCGACGGCCTACTGGGCTGGGCCGAAGAAGCCCGCAACCGGTGGTGAGTTAGAGCCGCGAACGAAGCTCTACGAGTTGCTCGGTGACGCGCACTCCCGCGGTGCCGCCGCGACCGTCTCGCGAAGCGATCGAACCGGACACCGTTAGCACTTCACGCACTCCCCCTGGCGCTGACGCGTTCGCCAGATCGGGCGAAATCTCGGCGAAGTCCTCATCGCTGAGGTCCCAAAGTTCAATTCCGCGCTCCTCGCAAACTCGAACGCAGGCGCCTGAGACTTCGTGAGCGATCCGGAACGGGACGCCGGCACGGACAAGCCACTCGGCCACATCGGTCGCAAGAGCAAATCCCTGCGGCGCCAACTGAGCCATCCGCTCGGTGTTGAAGGTCAACGTCGCGACCATGCCAGTGAAAGCCGGCAACAGCACCTCAAGGGTGTCGATCGAGTCGAATACCGGCTCTTTGTCTTCTTGCAGATCGCGGTTGTAGGCCAGCGGCAGCGCCTTAAGCGTGGCCAAGAGTCCGGCCAAGTTTCCGATTAGCCGGCCAGATTTTCCGCGCGCCAATTCAGCGATGTCTGGGTTCTTCTTTTGCGGCATGATGCTCGAGCCCGTCGAGTAACCGTCGTGGAGCGTGACAAAGTCGAACTCTTTGGTGTTCCAGATGATGATCTCTTCGGCGAGGCGAGAAACGTCAACGCCAATCTGGGCGGTGACGAACGCGAACTCCGCCACGAAGTCACGCGACGAGGTGCCATCAATTGAGTTTGCGGCCGATCCGGTGAAACCCAGGTCGGCGGCAACGGCTTCGGGATCTAGACCCAAGGAAGAACCCGCCAACGCCCCCGAACCGTATGGCGACTCGGCGCCCACACGCGCATCCCAGTCGGCGAGTCGGTCTAGGTCGCGAACCAGCGGCCAAGCGTGCGCCAACAAGTGGTGCGAAAGCAGGACCGGTTGAGCATGCTGCAAATGAGTGCGCCCGGGCATCGGGTCGCCAAGGTGCCGCTCGGCCTGGCCGGCGATCGCTTCGACTAGTTCGCGTACCAAAGCCGCGACTTGTTTGCCGTGATCTCGCAGGTAGGCGCGAAACAGCGTCGCTACCTGGTCGTTTCGAGAGCGACCCGCACGCAGCCGTCCACCCAACCCTTGGCCCAACCGCTCCATCAGCCCCCGCTCGAGCGCGGAGTGGACGTCCTCGTCGTCTGGGTCAGGGGTGAACGCACCGGCGCGCACGTCTTGGTCGAGTGCATCGATCCCAGCGATCATCGCGTCAAGGTCGTCAGCGCTGAGCAGCCCCGCGCCATGCAGGACCCGTGCATGGGCACGCGAACCTGCCAAGTCGTATGGAGCCAGCCGCCAGTCGAAGTGGGTCGAACGTGACAGTTCAGTCAGTTCTGGCGACGGTCCGGTGGCGAACCGCCCACCCCACAGTCGAGACTCAGAGGCGGTTGAAGTCGGGTCGTTCTGCGAATCAGTCATCGGATGGAACCTTACGAGCCAGGTTGGTTAGTTGCGCGGCGAGGGCTTCGCCACCGCGGGGGTCGCGCGCGATCAGCATCACGGTGTCGTCGCCGGCGATGGTGCCGAGCGCCTCGGTAATTTGGGCGTGATCGATAGCCGAGGCCAGAAACTGGGCCGCACCAGGTGGGGTCCGCAACACCACCAGGTTCGCTGAAGCCTCAGCAGATACGAGGAGTTCTCGAAGGAGTCGCTGAAGTCGCACTTGACCGGCAGCCGAATCGACGGCGGGCCGCGGGGTGGGGTCGCCGCCCTCGGCCGGAACTGCATAACCAAGCGCGCCGTCGGCCAAGCGCACTCGAACAGCATCAAGTTCGTCGAGATCGCGCGAGACCGTCGAGGCGGTCGCATTGACCCCGCTTTGGGCCAGCAACTCAACCAGTTCGGCTTGAGACTTTACGTTCGAACTGCGCAGCAAGTCGACGATCAGGCTTTGGCGAGCGGCCTTCGTTGCTGGAATCACGACTGCTCCAGCAACCAAGTCAGGATCGCTTTTTGAGCGTGTACGCGGTTCTCGGCCTCGTCCCAAACCATCGACTGTGGCCCGTCAATGACCTCGGCGGCAATCTCAAGCCCGCGATAGGCCGGCAGACAATGCAACACGATCGCATGCTCATCGGCGTTCGCCAGCAGTTCTGCGGTGACCGAATAGTCGCCAAACAGGGCGACTCGTTCTGCCTTCTCGTCTTCTTGGCCCATCGACACCCACGTGTCGGTGATGACCACGTCGGCGTCGCGGACTGCAGCTATCGGATCGTCGGTGACCGTGACAGTCGAACCCGTTGTCGCGGCGATCTGCTGCGCATCGGCCAAGAATTCTGGGTTGGGTTGATAACCCTGTGGCGCACCAATCCGGATGTTCATCCCGGCGGTGGCCGCGCCCAACAGGTAGGAGTGCGACATGTTGTTCGCGCCGTCGCCGAGGTAGGCAACCGTCAGCCCGGTCAGGTAGCCCTTGCGCTCAAGCACGGTGAGCCAATCGGCCAAGATCTGACACGGGTGGAAGTCATCAGAGAGCGCGTTCACCACCGGCACGCTGGCGTGTTCAGCCATTTCTTCTAGGCCGGCGTGGGCGTAGGTCCGCCAAACGATCGCGCTGGCCATTCGGCTGAAAACTCGAGCAGTGTCAGCAATAGGTTCACCGCGACCAACCTGGGTCGCACCCGAGTCCATCACGATCGGGTTCCCGCCCAGTTCGGCGATGCCCGCAGCGAACGAAACCCGCGTCCTAGTGGAGGACTTATCGAACAAAACCACTACCGACTGCGGGCCGGTAAGCGGCTTGGGGCCATAGCGGTCGGCCTTTAGGTCGGCTGCGAGCGCAAGCACGTCGGCCTGCTCGGCCGGGCTCAGGTCATCGTCGCGAAGGAAGTGCCTAGTCATTTCATAACCTCATCGATCACAGTGCTCAGCGTCTTTACCGCGTTCGCGGCCTCATCTTCGGACAGCACCAACGGTGGCGCGATCCGCAGTCGGTCGGCGGTTGGCGCATTCAAAATCAACCCCGCTGCTAGGGCGGCTTGCTGAATTTCAACTGCCCGCGGTTCGGCCAAAACGATCCCGCGCAACAGGCCAGCGCCGGTGACTTCGTTGACCCAATTGTTTGCCAACAGCCCGTCGGCGATTTGATCACCACGCACCGAAGTCGCATTCAGCAGACCTTCGGACTCGATTGTGGAAATCACGGCCAGGCCAGCGGCCATCGAAACCGGGTTTCCACCAAAGGTTGTGCCGTGGTTGCCCGGGCCGAGCAGCGTCGCCGCCGCCCCGATCCCAATGCAGGCACCGATCGGGATCCCACCACCGAGCCCCTTGGCTAGGGTCACCAGATCGGGCACTACCCCGGTTTCGCTGTGGCCGAACCATTTTCCGGTCCGGCCCATCCCGGTCTGGACCTCATCTAGCCAGAGCAAGGCACCGTGCTCACGGGTGATTCGCCGAGCGTCCGCGAGGTAGTTGGCCGGTGGGACGATAACTCCGGCCTCGCCTTGGATTGGCTCCAAAATCACTGCAGCGACGGTTTCGTCTACGGCCTCGGCCAATGCTTGGCTGTCGCCGAATTTAACCCACCGCACCTCGGTTGGCAGCGGCTCAAAGGGCGTTCGGTACTGCTCCTTGGAGGTCAAGGCCAGCGCGCCCATCGTGCGGCCGTGGAATGATCCCTCGGCCGCGATGATTGTCTTTCGGCCGGTTAGCCGAGTCGCTTTGAAGGCCGCCTCGTTCGCCTCGGTGCCGGAATTGGCGAAAAAGACTCGGCCCGAGCCTTGGACGCCAAGCAGTTCCAGCAGCTTCTCGGCCAGTTCTACTTGTGGGCCGGAGGCAAAGAAGTTGCTGACGTGACCGAGCCTCTGGAGTTGATCAGTAACCGCGCTGAGAATTGCCGGGTGTGCGTGCCCGAGGCTGTTTACGGCAATCCCGGCGAGCAGATCAAGGTAGCGGTTCCCGTCCGCGTCCCAAACGTGACAGCCCTGGCCACGAACCAAAACCCGTTGGGGTTCGCCGAACGTGTTCATCATCGACTCGCGATACCGTTCGGTCCATTCAGAACCGCTCGGGCGAGGTTCGCGACCGGCAATAGTCACTTCACCTGACGCGCTCACAGTGAATCCTTGGCGCTTGAGGTGTACATCGCGGTCCGGATTTTGGTCTCAGCACCCGCCAAAACCTGAGTGCCCACACCCTCGTCAGTGAAGATCTCAAGGAGTACCGAGTGCGGCTCACGACCGTCGACGACCGTGGCCCGCTTGACTCCCCCGCGCACTGCCTCAAGGCAGGCCGTCATCTTCGGGATCATCCCGCTGGCCAAATCCGGCAGCAGTTCTTCGAGCGAATCGGGACTGATCTCGCCGATAACGTCGGTGCTGTTTGGCCAGTCGGCGTAAAGACCTTCCACATCGGTCAGCACCAGGAGTTTCTCGGCACCGAGCGCCACCGCGAGCGCAGCCGCGGCGGTGTCAGCGTTCACGTTCAACACTTGACCGTCGCTTGTTGGCGCGACCGTCGAAACAACCGGGATTCGGCCAGCCTCGATTAGATCGATCACCGCTTCTGGCCGCACCCCGACAA
>Ga0116169_1002249_pt1 | contig 14531 bp, 15 predicted proteins | sample AD_UKC130_MetaG_FD_89796 | JGI IMG/M metagenome (GOLD analysis project Ga0116169, IMG submission 89796) | Active sludge microbial communities of municipal wastewater-treating anaerobic digesters from Canada - AD_UKC130_MetaG | ecosystem: Engineered > Bioreactor > Anaerobic > Digestate | place...
AATGCGCAACCAAGGTCGCGGTGGGCGAGGGCCCGTCGTTGGGCCGGCGAGTGGAGTCGTTGGGTGCGCCCAAGGTCGAGGACTTGCGATTCAGTGCCGAGCACTGCCGGCAAGACACCCGCACCGCAAGCGAGTTGGCGTAGTTGGCCGGCCGAAACCCGTGTGCCGTGTTCGGTGACGCCAGCCGTATCGCAGCGGCCCCGCAGCGAGTCTTCACTGATCGTGATCATGAGGGTGGCGGCGACACCGCCGTGGTTGCCGAACTCACCAGTCGGCAAATGCCGCAGCAGGTCAGCGAACGCATTCCCGGCCCGCTCCTTATAGGACGGCGGTGTATCTAAGGTCGCGTCCTCGAAAGTCAGTTCACCAGTATCGGTATCGAGTACTGAGTTGCGGCGCCGTGGACTGGTTTTAGCTTCTAACGCAGACCGCAGCATGTCGGCGGTCAACGCATCCAACGTGAAGCCGCCTTTGACCATCCCGGCCTCATCAGGGCGAGTCATCCAAAACTCTGCCGCCTGGACGGCGATTTCTTCCTGACGGCCAAGCTCTTGGTTTTCGATCCGGTCGGCGCGTTCACGGTCCACGACCTCAACCGCACGACGGGCCTTGTGCTGGAGCTGCTCCAACAACATGCCTGGCGCGGCCTCAGCCAAATCAGTCTCAACCGCAGAACGTTCAGCCGCCGACAAGTCAATCGGCAGATCAGCGAGTGCTTTGGCGACTACGGCGGCCTTGTCGGTACTCATTCCCGGTTTCGACAGTTGTTCAGCCAGAACCGGCGACTCATCGAGTTGCGCCGCGAGCTTGAGATGCTTCGCCGCACCCCGACGAGACAACCCCGAACCAGCAGCAACCAGCGAAGCCATCGACCCCGCCCCAGCAGCCTTGTGCGCGTCTTTACGCGCAGCAGCAGAAGTCAACGCGAACTGCAGGCGTTGTGCCCGACTGATGATCGACTGCACGGTTTTCGAAGCCGAGACCAACTCGACCGGCCCAAGCGAATCAAGGTCAACCGCGAGCGCCGCATCAAACACAGCAATCCCGCCGCTGAGGTTCTCGATCGCCGTTGCCATAACCCAAACTTAATCGAACAAACGTTCGAGGTCAATAGGTTATTCACACTCTTTTCGGCCGAAAGCGCGGGCTATAGGCAGGAATGTGTGTATGAGATGGCTGTTTCTGTCTGGTGTTGCAGTGTGAATCTGGCTTCTACATGCTTTGGAAGCATGTACCGTGCCCGGTTCTGGAAATTCTCCTCGTTGTGATGTATGCGATTCCAAACTCGTCAAGAACGGAGTCACGAGCGCCGGTCGGACTAGGTGGCGCTGCAAAGCGTGTGGATCCTCAGCGACGCAGCAACGTCTCGACATCAGCCGCCGTGCCGATCTGGCTGCGTTCACTGGGTGGCTTCTGGGCAAACTCAGCCAAGCTGAGTTCGGCGGCGGAACGGGCCGTACGCTGCGGTCACAGATCGCCTGGTGTTGGGACATTCCTGTCGCGCAGCCACGCGGGACTGGTGAGGTTCACCGGCAGGTAATACTCGACGGCACCTACTTCGCCCACTGGTGCGTCCTGATCGCGCACAACGGCCGTCACGTGATCGGCTGGCAATGGTGCAACCAAGAGAACAAGGCAGCCTGGGGCCAGTTGATCAGCCAGTTCCCAGCCCCTGACGTGGTCGTGACCGACGGCGGCACCGGCCTACGTTCAGCACTGGACATTTACTGGCCACGCACCAAAATCCAACGCTGCTATTTCCACATCTTCGCGGCCGTTCGTCGCCACACCACCTTGCATCCACGCCTGCAAGCAGGCAAAGAAATCCTCAACCTGACCCGTCAACTCATGGCCGTCGCCGACCTTGATGCCGCGGCTAAATGGATGGGCGCCTACGTGTCCTGGGAAACCCGATGGAAGGCACTGTTGAGCGAACGCACCTACGCCAGCAGCACCACACAAAGACCTTCATGGGCTCGGCCCTCCCAGCGATGGTGGTACACCCACATTCGGCTACGCCGCGCCCAAGGCCTATACCGTCAACTCATCGGCGATCGGGCATTGTTCACCTGGCTCGACGACGCCTACCTCGAGCACGGGAACCGCACCGTCGAGCGAACAACATCACGTCTCGAAGGCGGACCGAACAACGCGATCAAGCACCTCCTGCGTCACCACCGGGGACTGTCGAACACGCACGCAACACGCGCCGTCGATTGGCTACTGAACAGCCTCACCGAAAAGCCCTGTCAAATACGACGCCGGACTCAGCCCTGAAGAAGGACTCTGGACCCGCAAAGGCTGGGCAGGACGCTCGTGACACGCCGAAGCCATACACACATTTCTGCCTATAACCCGAATCTCAGCAGGAGCCAAAAAGCTCCTAGACCCACAAACTGCAGGTCTAGGAGCTTCTGATTTCTTGCGAAATCACTTGGCGGTGGCGGTGGGATTTGAACCCACGGTGGGTTTGACCCCACACATCATTTCGAGTGATGCACCTTCGGCCGCTCGGACACGCCACCGTCGCAGAGTTTACGGCAGCACCGTTGACTTGGCCCAATCGGGGCAGTCGATCCGGGCTACTGTGGCTGGCTGATTGAAAGCATCGTCGGGCTGAACAGGTCGATCTCGTCGTCTGCGCTGCGCCCCGAGCCGTTGCCGCCAAGGAGACTGGCCAACTCTGCCGCGGCTCGCTCGATTCGACTCTGCAGGGCAGTTTCGCCGCTGGAGCCCCAATCGTGTCCGCTGGCGAAGATGCCGGTCGGAATCACGACTGCTTGCAAGTAGGCGAAAAGCGGCCGCAGCGCGTAGTCGATCACGAGCGAGTGGCGAGCCGTGCCGCCGGTGGCCGCAAGCAGCACGATCTTGCCGGTGAGGGCGTCGTTGTCGAGCGCATCGATAAATGACTTGAACAGTCCCGGATATGAGGCTTTGAATGTCGGCGCGACAACGATCAACGCGTCGGCCGCGCCCACTAGGTCATAGACGTGTTGCAGGCCTGGAGCCGCGAACCCGGCGAGTGCTGCGTCGGTGATTTCGTGGGCGAACTCGCGCAGGTTCACGACTTCGATGCTGGTGTTGTCGTCGATGGCGTTGGCCGAGGCGGCGGCGATTCGGTCAGCGAGCATGCGCGTGGTGGAGGGGTCGCCAAGTCCGGCTGAGATTGCGACGATCTTGGTGGTCATGCTGTTACCTCCATCGGCTCGTTCGCCTGGGCGGACGCTTCGACACGAGCCGCGTGAGTTGGCGCGTCCGGGACATTCGCCGGTCGGCGAGCGTCGAACTCGGCGCGCATCGTCGGCAAGATTTCGCCGAGTAGGTCCAGCTGCTCCAGCACAGTTTTGAGTGGCAGGCCGGCGTGGTCGATTAGGAACATCTGGCGCTGGTAGTCGCCGAAGTAGTCGGCAAATGCGAGCGTCCGCTCAAGCACCTGCTGCGGGCTGCCGACCGTAAGCGGAGTCTGTGAACTGAAGTCCTCCAGACTCGGGCCGTGGCCATAGACCGGCGCGTTGTCGAAGTATGGCCGGAATTCGTTGATTGCGTCCTGGCTGTTCTTGCGCATGAAGAATTGGCCGCCTAGCCCGACGATCGCCTGCTCGGGGGTGCCGTGGCCGTAATGGGCGAACCGTTGGCGATAGAAATTGATGAGCCGGATGTAGTGCTCTTTGGGCCAGAAGATGTTGTTGGCGAAGTACCCGTCACCGTGGAACGCAGCAAGTTCGGCGACTTCTGGGGTGCGGATCGAGCCGTGCCAGACGAACGGGGCAACGCCGTCGAGCGGCGCCGGCGTCGAGGTGAAGCCCTGCAGCGGCGTGCGGAATTGGCCTTCCCAGTTCACGACGGGTTCGCTCCACAGCATGCGAAGCAGTTGGTAGTTCTCGATCGTGAGCTCGATCGCCTTGCTCATGTCTTTGCCGAACCACGGGTAGACGGGGGCGGTGTTGCCGCGGCCGAGCATCAGGTCCATCCGGCCGTCGACGAGGTGCTGGAGGGTGGCGTAGTCCTCGGCGATCTTGACCGGATCATTCGTAGTTATGAGGGTCGTCGAGGTCGACAAGATCAGCTTTTCGGTCTGCGCGCCGATGTAGGCGAGCAGGGTGGTCGGGCTCGACGGGTGGAACGGGGGGTTGTGGTGCTCGCCGGTGGCGAACACGTCCAGGCCGATGTCCTCGGACTTCTTAGCAATCGCGACCGCTGCCTTGATGCGGTCATTCTCAGTTGGGGTCGTGCCGTTGGTCGGGTCGGTGGTGATGTCGCCGACGGACATGACGCCAAATTGCATTGTGCTCATGGACTTAGCCTCTCACAAAGTAGTTGAAGATTCAACTATTACAACGTTCGACTGGGTTCGTTATTCCCGAACCCCCGTCCACAGGCGTGAGACAAGGGGGTGACTAGGGCCAGTTCGGCAACTAAGGTTCGGTGTAACTCGGGTTTAGTTTTCGAGTCAGGGGGAAAGATGAAATCGATTTTGGGCGTCCTTTTAGTTGGCGCATTCTTGTTGAGTTCGTGCCAGGGCGAGGCGGCCGAACCGAAGGCCGCGCCACAGACGACAGCGCCAGCGAACCCAGATGCGACGTTGCCGCCAATGCCGGCAGCCGCGAACGAGTTCACGCCATCGGGGGCGAGCACCTTCGTTCGGCACTACGTCGAAGTCATGGAATATGCGTCGCAAACCGGCGATGTGAGCGAGCTCAAACGCCTATCGTTCGAAGACTGTGAGGGCTGTAATCGGTATATCGATGTCTTCGTCGATATGTACGCCAAGGGAGGTTATTCCAAGCCGCGTGACTGGAGCGTCGGGGGAATCAATCTGCTTTTCAATAAGCACGAAGGCTATGAGTCAACGGCCAGAACGTCATTGAAACTCTCAACCGGCACGATTAAGTCTTCAAGTGAGGCTACAGAACATACCTACCCAAAGACTTCGGGCAAAGTAATTTTGGGGCTCGTCTTCGACGATGGTTGGCGGATGTCTCAAATTGCTGGCAAGGAGTAGCGGAATGATCGCCACGATTGTTTCGCTCGCAATATTTTCACTTCCAATGTCCCCAACCGTTGACCCTGATCCGCATGAATCAGGCGTCGTCGTTGGTGACGTTGATAACGGCAAAGGCAACGGACCTATTCCGAAGCAGCCTTTGCCGGTGGCGGGGCCGCCTGCTCCCGAGGAGGAGTGGGTGCCTGAACCGTTCTATTGTCGGCCGCAGGCACCGTTTCCGAACACGGATGACTGCATCATGAAGCCTGACGACGAACCCGAGTCTTTGCGACCGGCGACGCCCGACGAGGTACGTGAAGAAGTCAAGCGAGTCGGTCTGGCGAGCGTGCGAGTGCAGGTTCAGCCAGTCGGTGCGACGTTAGTGAACCTAGACACGATCTTGTCGACTTCGGCGGTGCCGATTGAGACGACGGTGACGGTGTTGGGCACACCGGTCGAAATCAAGGCGACGGCTGCGTCGTTCACTTGGCATCACGGTGACGGCACTAGTCAGACGACCACGAAACCCGGGCGACCGTATCCGGCTAAGGACGTCGTTCACCAGTATCGAAAGCCCGGCCACGTGAACCTGAGGGTGGACGTGAACTATCAGGTCGATTTCCGGATCGAGGGTGGGTCTTGGCAGCAACTTGCCGACCCGATCACCGCGCCCGGCCCAGCAACCAGCCTGCGGATCCGTGAAGCCCGACCAGTGCTCAGCAGGTAGGACCAAACGTGTTTCAGGGGGAAAGATGAAAGCAATTGTGGGCGCCCTTTTAGTTGGCGCTTTCTTGTTGAGTTCTTGTCAAGGTGAGGCGGCCGAACCCAAGGGCGCGCCACAGACGACAGCGCCAGCGAACCCAGATGCGAAGTTGCCGCCGATGCCGGCGATGGCAAACGAGTTCACCCAGTCAGGGGCGAGTGCCTTCGTTGCGCACTACGTCGAAGTGCTCGAGTACGCATCACAGACAGGTGACGTTGCCGAGCTAGAGCGCTTGTCTCGCAAAAATTGCGAAGGCTGCAACCGGTACATCGATCTGTTCGTTGGGATTTATGAGGACGGTGGATTCATGAAGGATCACGATTGGACAATCGGCGGCATCAAGCTACTTTTCCAAGGAACGCGTGGTTCTGAAACGATGGCGACAACACAGCTGAGTATCTCCGGCGTTGAAGCAAAAATCTCGCGCGACGAGAAATTGAAGAAGTACGGGGGATCCAAGGACAAAGTCACTTTCGGGGTGATCTTCGAAGACGGCTGGACGGTCAACCAGTTTGCTTACGGCGGGACACACAAGTGATCACTTTTCTTCTCTCAATGATTCTTTGGGTCGTCCCGCAAGGAGTCACGGTTGATCCAGCGCCAATCGATCCAGGCGTGAACGTGGGAAATATCGGATCCAAGCCGCCGGTGGTAGTAAATCCAAAGCGGCCGGCACCGGTGGTTGGGTCTCCTGCTCCCGTGGAGGAGTGGGTGCCTGATCCGTTTTATTGTCGGCCGCAGGCACCGTTTCCCAATACGGATCACTGCATCCCACTGCCTGAAGATGGCGAACCGGGAGCACAAAGGCCCGCAACTCCAGGTCAGGTGCGTGAAGAGGTCAAGCGGGTTGGGTTGGCGAGTGTGAACGTGCATGTTCAGCCGGCGGGTGCGACGTTGGTGAATTTTGAAACGATTTTGTCGACCACGGCCGCTCCGATCGAGACGACGGTGACGGTGTTGGGCACTCCGGTCGAGATCAAGGCGTCGGCTGCGTCGTTCACGTGGCATCACGGTGACGGCACCAGCCAGACCACGTCTAAACCGGGGCGACCGTATCCGGCCAAAGACGTAGTTCACCAGTATCGAAAGCCCGGCCACGTGAACCTGAGGGTTGATGTGAACTACCAGGTCGATTTCCGGATCGAGGGTGGGTCTTGGCAGCAACTCGCCGACCCGATCACCGCACCAGGTCCGGCGACGGCGCTAAGGGTCCGTGAAGCCAGACCAGTACTCAGCCGCTAGGACAAAAGCAAAACGTCAGCGGCCGAAAAAAGACCGCAACAATACAGCCGACTCGTCGGCCAACACCTCGGCGGTGACTTGGGGTCGATGGTTCAGGCGCCGGTCGCGCACCACGTCCCACAGCGACCCGACCGCCCCGGCCTTCTCATCCCAGGCGCCGAAAACTAGCTGCTCGACCCGGGCGCCAACCAGCGCACCAGCGCACATCGTGCACGGCTCCAAAGTCACAAAAAGCGCGCAGTCGTCCAGCCGCCACCGACCAAGCGCACTCGCTGCGGCCCGCAAAGCGACCACCTCGGCATGGCCGGTCGGATCGTTGTCACGCTCACGGGTGTTCCGGCCCTCGCCAACGATTTGTCCTTCGTGGACAACCACGGCGCCAACCGGCACATCGCCCTCGGCGGCCGCCTGGGCCGCCAACTCCAAAGCCCGACGCATGAACAATTCAGAACTCACCCGACGATTGCCTCGAACTGGTCGCCGAAGCCGAGCCGGTCAGCCAAATCGGCCAACGCCTCATCGGGATATAGGTCGTCATCCTCACACAACAAACTCAACTCGACCGACGACAAACCGAGATCAGCGACGATCTCCAAGTCGCCCACTGGGCGGGGCTCGTCCTCGGCGGCTAGGGCGTGGATCTGATCAGAAACATCGGCCGCCAACGACCAGTCACGCGCCGCCGTCGAATCGGAAAGCAACACCCGCAGATGGTCTCCGCTGCGCCGCACGACCACAAAAAAGTCGTCATTTACTGACGCCAAACCGAGCACCCCAACATCTGAGGGGAACCTGGTCAGCGCAGTAGTGAACCCGTCGAAGTCCTCACCCAACCGGGGGGCAAGCTCAACGACAGTCCATGCTCCTTCGTCGCGGTAGGCAGCAACCACGAAGTCAACATCGTCCTCGGCCACATAGAGATGGTGACAGACAGATCGAGTCGGCCGCTAGTCTCAGTCACATGCGCGTTCACGTAGCCGACCATCCGCTCATTGCCCACAAGCTCTCCGTCTTGCGCGACGAGAACACAGATTCGCCCACATTCCGGCGGCTGACCGAAGAGCTGGTGACGCTGCTCGCCTATGAGGCGACCCGGCAGGTCGACGTTGAACCGATCGAAGTGACCACGCCGATCACGACCACCCAAGGGGTGCGGCTCACCCGCCCCGGGCCGCTCGTCGTGCCGATCTTGCGCGCCGGATTGGGGATGCTCGAGGGGATGCAGCGACTCCTGCCGACCGCCGAAGTCGGCTTCCTCGGCATGATCCGAAACGACGAAACACTCGAGGTCGAAACCTACGCCGAACGGCTGCCGGATCGACTCGACGGACGCCAGTGCTACGTCCTAGATCCGATGCTCGCCACCGGCGGAACCCTCGCCGCAGCAATCGACTTCCTCGTTCGCCGTGGCGCGAGTTCGATCACCGCGATCACGCTGCTGTCCACGCCAGAAGGTGTCGCCAGAGTCGAATCCGAAATCGCGCACATCACCACCGCCGTCGACCTCGTGACCGCCGGCATGGATGAAGGATTGAACGAGAACTCCTACATCGTCCCCGGGCTCGGTGACGCCGGCGACCGGCTCTACGGGATCGTCGACTGACCCCCGATGGAAGAGTTCATCGCGGCACTGCCAAAAGCCGAACTTCACGTCCACCACGTCGGTTCGGCCTCGGTCGCCGCGGTAGCGAGACTGGCCGAACGCCACCCGGATTCGCCCGTGCCAGTAGACCCAGACGAACTGGCCAAATATTTCACCTTCACTGACTTCGCCCATTTCATCGACGTCTATCTGTCGGTGGTGGACTTGTTGCGCACGCCTGAGGATATTTGGACGCTTACCCACGAGGTCGGGCGCGATCTAGCGGCCCAAAACGTGCGGTATGCCGAACTCACGATGACGCCGTATTCGTCGATCGTGCGCGGCATTGCCGCCGAGGCCTACCTTGAGTCGATCGAGGACGCGCGCCGGACCATCGAACGCGACTTCGGGGTGACGCTGCAATGGATTTTCGACATTCCGGGTGAATCGAAACTGCCGTCGGCCGACATCACACTCGACGTCGCTTTGCGGCTGCAACCCGAAGCGTTGGTCGGTTTTGGCTTAGGCGGCCCCGAAATCGGGGTGCCGCGCCGCCAGTTCGCCGACCATTTCGCCAAAGCTCGCGCCGCCGGACTTCGAAGCGTCCCGCACGCTGGCGAATCGACCGGACCGGAGTCGATCATCGAAGCGCTCGATCACCTCGGCGCCGAACGGATCGGCCACGGTATCGCCGCCGCCCAAGACCCAGTCCTGATGGAACGACTCGCCGCCGAACAAATCGTGCTCGAGGTGTGTCCGACGTCGAACGTGCGAACCCGGTCGGTGCCGTCGCTGGCCGACCATCCGTTGGCGACCTTGGTTGCCGCGGGGGTGCCGGTGACGATCAACTCCGACGACCCGCCAATGTTCGGCACGACGTTGAATCGGGAATATGAGATCGCTGCCCAAATGCTGAACTTGGACGAATCGGGCGTGGTCGACTTAGCGCTCGCGGCCGTAGATGCCAGCTTCGCGCCCGACGACTTGAAGGCAAATCTTCGCGCCGAAGTCGCCGGGCACCGCTGACTTGTATTAGACGTCAGTCGAGCGCGCGCAAGATGTCGTCGACGCGATCCTTCGCGTCGCCGAACAACATTTGCGAGTTCTCCCGGAAGAACAGCGGATTCTGGACGCCGGCATAACCGGCAGCCATCGACCGCTTGAACACGATCACGTTCGCCGCTTCCCAAACGTGCAGCACCGGCATGCCCGCGATCGGGCTCGTCGGGTCTTCGGACGCGGCCGGGTTCACGGTGTCGTTCGCCCCGATCACCAAGACAACATCGGTGCTAGCGAAGTCGTCGTTGATTTCGTCCATTTCCAAGACGATGTCGTAGGGCACCTTCGCTTCAGCCAACAAGACGTTCATGTGACCTGGCAGGCGACCGGCGACCGGGTGGATGCCGAAGCGAACCTCGACACCCTTCTCGCGAAGTTTCTTCGTCAAGTCAGCAACTGGGTATTGAGCCTGAGCGACCGCCATGCCGTAGCCGGGGGTGATGATGACGCTCTTGGCGTCGCTCAACATTGCCGCCACGCCATCGGCGTTGATCTCGCGGTGCTCGCCGTAGTCGGTGTCGTCACTGGACGGCGCCGCGATCCCGAATCCACCGGCGATAACCGAGATGAACGACCGGTTCATTGCCTTACACATGATGTAAGACAGGTAGGCGCCGGAGGAGCCGACGAGTGCGCCGGTGATGATCAGCAGATCGTTGTTGAGCAGGAAGCCCGAGGCCGCCGCCGCCCAACCCGAGTAGCTGTTGAGCATCGAAACCACGACGGGCATGTCGCCGCCGCCGATCGAAGCCACGAGGTGCCAGCCGAGTGCCAGCGCGACGATCGTCACCAGAATCAGCAGCCAAATGTTCGGCGTGATGACGAACCAGATCGTCAACAGGACGAACACGACCAGCGCGCCGACGTTGATGAAGTTCTTGCCCGGCAGCATCAGCGGCGCGGAGTTGATCTTCGCCGAGAGCTTCAGGTAGGCCACGATCGAGCCGGTGAACGTCACCGCGCCGATGAACACGCCAATGAAGACTTCGGCGTTGTGGATGTCTTCGAGAGCGCCAGGCAGCGCATGATGCTCGAGGTAGCCGTTCCAGCCAACGAGCACCGCAGCCAAACCGACGAACGAGTGCAGCAGAGCGATCAGTTCGGGCATGCCGGTCATTTCGACCTTGGCCGCGCGCCAAAGACCAATCGAGCCGCCGATAACCATCGCGAGTAGAAGCAGCCCGAAGCCTACCCAGTCGTCGTAATAGTTAGAGGCGTCGATCACCAGAATGACGGTCGCGACGAGCGCGAGAGTCATACCCGAGATGCCGTAGTACACACCCTTGCGGGCGGTTTCGTGCTTGCTCAACCCAGCGAGGCTGAGGACAAAGAGCAGGGCAGCAACAATGTAGGCCGAAGTGGCCACGCTGATGGCGGTCATGGCGCGTCAGTCCTTCGAGAACATGCTGAGCATGCGTCGGGTCACGGCGAAACCGCCGAAAACGTTGATGCTGGCAAGCAAGACGGCCACGAAAGCCAGAATGCGAACCGCGGGGTCGTCAGTGACTAGTTGCAAGGCGGCACCGACCACGATGATTCCGCTGATCGCGTTGGTGACGCTCATCAGCGGGGTGTGCAGCGCGTGGTGAACGTGACCGATCACGTAGTAGCCGATCACGATCGCCAGCATGAGCACGGTGAAGTGCTGCGGCAGCGGCTGCGGAGCAAACGCGAGTACCAGGAAGTAGGCGGCAAAGGCACCAACGAGGCCAAGGGCCTTCGTTGAGGCACTGACTTCCTTTACCGGGGCTGGTTCAACTGCAGGAGCTGGCGCAGCGGCTGCCGGGACAGCCGAAACCTGAACCGGCGGCGGCGGCCAAGTCTTCTCGCCGTCACGAACGACGGTGACGCCACGCTGGACGACGTCATCGAAGTCGAGGACGATCTGACCGTCCTTGCCGGGGGTCAGCAGCTTGATCAGGTTCACCAAGTTGGTGCCGTAAAGCTGCGAGGCCTGGGTGGGCAGGCGACCGGCCAGGTCGGTGTAGCCGAGGATCGTCACGCCATTTTCGGTGACGACCTTCTCGCCGGCAACCGAGCCGGCGACGTTTCCGCCTTGGGCCGCGGCCATATCGACGATGACGCTGCCGGGCTTCATCGAGGCGACGTCGGCCTCGGTTAGTAGGCGCGGCGCGGCGCGGCCGGGAATCAACGCAGTGGTGATCACAATGTCCACATCGGCGGCCTGCTCGGAGTAAAGCTCAGCGGCGCGGGCGTTGTAGGCGTCGCTGGTTGCCTTGGCGTAGCCGTCGGAGGAGACTTCCTTGTTCTCTTCGGGGACTACTACCTCAAGGTATTCGCCGCCGATCGACTTGACCTGATCGGCGACCTCGGGGCGAGGATCGGTTGCACGCACGATGGCGCCGAGGCTTGAAGCCGCACCGATCGCGGCCAGACCGGCGACGCCAGCGCCAGCAACCAGCACCTTCGCCGGCGGAACCTTGCCCGCAGCGGTGACCTGGCCGGTGAAGAAGCGACCGAACTCGTTGGCTGCCTCAACGACGGCACGATAGCCAGCAATGTTGGCCATCGAGGAAAGAACATCCATCGACTGGGCGCGTGAAATGCGCGGCACCGCGTCCATCGCCAGCACGGTGATCGGCCGGGAGGCCAACGTCTCAACCAACTCCGGGTTTAGTGCCGGACTGATCAAACTGATCAGCGTTGCGCCGTCCAGCATGAGCGCGATTTCGAGTTCAGTCGGTGCGTTGACCTTGAACATGACATCGCTCGACCATGTGTAGGCCTTGTCGTTGATGGTTGCGCCTGCGGCTTCGTAGGCGGCGTCAGAAAAACTGGAGGCAATACCTGCACCGGCTTCGACGGTGACTAGGTAGCCCAAGTCGATCAACTGCTTGACGGTCGTCGGAGTTGCCGCGACCCGGGTCTCGCCGGGTGCGGATTCCTTGACGACGCCGATTCGCATTGAACCGACCTCGGATTCCGGGGTGCTCATCCCGCAGACAATAGCGGATGTGTGCCGGTGTGCCTAAATGACCTTGCTCACGTGGACACTTCGGCGGTAACGGACGTTTACTCAGTCCGAATCGGTCTGGACTGAGGCCGCCAGCGAAACCATGTGGCCGAGGCGAGCGATTTCGGAGCCGAGGAATTCGGGCCCGCCATGGCGACCAACCACGATGACGAACTTGGTGCCACCACGGGTTGTGCCCGGGCAGCCGGCCAAGATGGTCGAATCCCAGTCGTCGATGTCTGGCAGTGGCCCTGCTTTCTCCACGGTTCGCCAGCTCGCACAGGCTTCAACGACTTGTGGGGCGGTTGATGAACTGAAGCAGACTTCAACCGCATCGTCTGTCGGGGTGACCGCTAGCGCCCAATCGGTTCGAAATGTTGCCGGGATCACCTCGACGAGCCGCTCGATGGCGAGGTCGGGCTCCTCGGTGAACGCTTCGACTGCTTCCAAATCCATGCTCAGGTTCGCGCCGGCGGTGTACCGGCTGATCCAATGAACTCGAACACCTTCGAGGCTTTGGCAAGCAGTAATCATCGCGTCGGGCATCACCGACGGGGCCAACTCGAGCAGCACATCATCGACGGCGACACCGTCTGCGCGGTGTTCGACGATTTCGATTGCTTCGATGTCAGCGCCAGCAGTACCGAGTGCAGTCGCAAGTGCGCCAAGTGAGCCGGGCACGTCTGGGAGTTCAACTCGCAACAGGAATGCCATGTCCATATTGTTTCAAGTCGATGTTGCTTGCGGGTTACAACCCCGCAGTTTGTGCAAACAGACCGTAGGCTGGCAGCCGTGAGTGAGCATGCGCGCGGCACCGAACGGTTGCGAATCGTCGGTGGGGCCAAACTTCTGGCGGAACCGCCGATCCTGTTTTTGGGCGACGCTGTCGTTCGTGGACCGGTGACGACGGTAGGCGCGTTCACGAGCTTGGCTCACGGTTTCGAAAGCCAGGGCGCGCAAATCGGTCGATATTGCGAGTTCGCGCCTGGGGTGTTGGTGGGCGCCACCGGTCACCCATTGACTTGGTTGGGCGTGAATTCGTTCCAGTACAAGGCGTCGACGTGGAAGTGGCATAACTCGGCCGATCAGGTCGAGGTGATCGACCCGGAGGCCGGCGGCCGGTCGTCCTTTCGCGGGGAGCCAACGATCGTCGGAAATGATGTTTGGGTCGGTGCGAAAGCAGTGATCTTGCGCGGCGTCACGATTGGTGACGGAGCCGTTATTGCTGCCGGTGCCGTGGTTACCAGCGACGTGGAACCGTATTCGATTGTTGGTGGGGTGCCGGCGAAACCGATCCGGTATCGAGTGGAGCCAGAGCTTCGCGAGCGACTGCTGGCGTTGCAGTGGTGGCGGTTTTCGCCGAACCAGCTTTCCGGCATCGCCTTTGACGACCTCGACCGGGCGGTCGATCAACTCGCCGACCGGGTTGATGCTCTCGAACCGTATGAGCCGGAATTCACCCTGATCACCCAGACTGGCCGGCCGGCGAAGAAGCCTCGATGGTCGCGCTAGGAGTGGCTGAAATGCCCGCTTCTTTCCTCGTAAATTGAGTAGAAGTTGTAAATCACGAGGCCTGCAAAGTGGCCCAAGCAATCAGTTTGTCGAGTCGCCGGATATCGATTGCCTTGTTGAGGCGGATCTTGACGTGACCTGCTCTCGTCCACATTTCGAGTTCGGAATTGGAGTCAAGTAGTCGTCCAGCGTTTTCCGATGACCACATGTTGATGCTTCGGTATGGGAGTGAATAAACTTCGACCTTCTTGCCTGTCATTCCTTGGGCATCGCGGACTATCAACCGTTTGGTAGTGAAAATTGCCGAGTCGCGGAACGTCTTGAACGCAGCAACGGCTTGCTCGCCGTCAAGTAGGAGTTCGGTGACATCGTTTGGGATTGGAATTTCCTGGATGAATGTCCATGAGGTGATTGG
>Ga0116169_1002250_pt1 | contig 14522 bp, 5 predicted proteins | sample AD_UKC130_MetaG_FD_89796 | JGI IMG/M metagenome (GOLD analysis project Ga0116169, IMG submission 89796) | Active sludge microbial communities of municipal wastewater-treating anaerobic digesters from Canada - AD_UKC130_MetaG | ecosystem: Engineered > Bioreactor > Anaerobic > Digestate | place...
CCATGAACTGCGGCTTCGCCCACAGCGGATTGACCGCCGTGGCACCGATCGAATGCAGGTCGAAGCGTGCGATGTCGGCCTGCCAGTCGATCAGGTCGGTGAAGTCGCGCGTCCAGTAGCCGATGCGGCCACCCTGGTCCGCATACAGGTTGTTGTAGTCGCTGAAGAAGCCGGTCTGCGCGTCGTTGGCGACATAGATGTCGTACCCCGATCGGGCCCACAGGATGTTGCCGCGCACCTCGACATTGCTGGCGCCGCCCTGCACCCGGATGTTGTCGCCCGTCGGCGCATAGAAGGTGTTCTGGTAGATGCGAACGTCGGACACGCCCGACACCAGCAGGCCGTAGCTGGTGTTGCGGTAGATCAGGTTGTGCCAGACCTTCAGTCCATTGCTGGCCTGGATGCCGGTGCCGTTTTCGGCGATGCGGTTGTACTGGACGGTCCCGGTGAAACCGGATACGCCGACGCCATTGCCCGCGATCAGGTTGGCCAACTGCAGGTCGGTGCCGCCGACGATGCCGCTACCTGCAACGCCGGTGGTGTTGTCGTACACATGCTGGTTCTGGAACTGCGCCCCCACCGACACGACGCCGGTGCCGTTGCCGAACACATGGTTCACGCCTGCGCCGGCAGCGAAGCCCAGGCCGGCACTGGTGCCGGCAACCGTGGTGCGGATACCGGTCGTGTTGCCGTGGATGCGGTTGTCGGTCAGCGCCGCCGCCGCGCCATAGTCGACGCCGATGGCCGCGCCATGGATGTCGTTGTACGCAATCGCTCCGCTGAAGCTGGCGTCGATGTCCAGCGTTCCGGCGATGTCGTTGTGCGCGATGGCTCCATCGCCGGATGCCGTGATCTGGATGCCGCCGCTGCCGATCTGGTTGTATACGATGCGCATGCCGTCGCCGCCGGCCAGCACCAGCTTGCCCGTCAGCAGGCGGCTGTCGCGCAGCGTGAAGCCGTCCGCATTGACGACATTGACATTGGCCGCGAACGTCAGGCCCTGCATCACGACATTGGCGGCGCCATTGATCGTCACCCCGCCGGTGATCTGCGTCGCGTGGCCGGGTGCGCCGACGAGCGTGACGCCGCCGTCCTGGGCCTCGATGCTGAAGCCGCCAAAGGCGCCCGCACCGAGCACGATGAAGTCGCCCGCGCCCAGGTCCTGGCTGCCCAGAATGAGCTGCAGCTGCGCCAGGTCAGCCGCCTGGAAAATGCGGTTCACGGCCGGCGCATCGGCGCGCAGATAGATCTGGGGTATTGCCGGATCGCCGGCATAACCCCGGTCGGCTTCGCTCCAGGCAATGACCGGACGCCCGAGGGCATCGACCGCCAGCGCCGCACCCGAAAGACGACCACCGGACTCACTGATGCCATCCCCATCGGCATCGGCCGGTGTGCGCGCCACAAAACCGGCGCCGTCCCAGGCCTTGGCGTACAGCGCCTGCGGCTGGTCGGCGCGCCGGGTGTCCTCGTCGGTCCAGAACAGCCACAGTGCGCCGCCACCGGACGCCAGCGTAGCATCCCTGGCCACCGTGGCGTTGTCGGTCGTCGGACCGTGGCTGGTCAATGCGCCCACACTGGACCAGGCCCCTGCGCTGTAGCGTTCGCCGCGCAGATTCTGGAATCCGTCTTCGATGTCCTGCCAGACCATGTAGAGCGTGCCACCGGCATAGGCCAGCGTCGACGCGCGGCTGTTGCCACTGCTGTCCGACACGCCATTGCCGCTGGCCGAGCCGGACATGCCGAACCAGACACCGGCATCGTACTGCTTGGCAAAGACCTGCTGGTGTCCGGACACGGTTTGGGTCCAGCCCACCGCAACGCGTACGCCATCGGTGGCGACGCTGAGCTCCGACACATCGCTGGCAGCGCCGGAAATACCCCCGCCGCTGGTGCTGCCTGCCCCCAAAGCGACCCAGTTGGCGCCGTCGAAACGGCGCCCAAACACCTGCACGGTACCGCTCGCATCGTCCAGCCACAAGGCGGCCAGACCGGCGCTGGTGTTCACCAGTTGGACCTCGGAGACACTGCCGGTGTTGCTGATGCCGCCGGCCGACAGGGAACTGCCGAGTGCCACCCAGGCACCCGCCCCCGCATTGGCCGTCGCGTCGAAACGCGCGACCCGCACATTGGTCTGGCTGCCCGTCGTCTCGACCCAGGCCACGACCGGACTGCCATCGGCAGCGAACGTCAGGCTGGGTTGGCGTGAACTGCCGGCGGTGGCGCTGACACCACCGCCCAGCGCGCTGGCACCCAGCATCTGCCAGGCGCTGCCGTCATGGCGCAGCACGTAGATTTCGAAATTGCCATTGCGCGCGTCGGCCCAGGCGACCACCGGGCGACCCAGCGCATCGGCCGCAACCGCAGGCTCGACCGCCAGACCCATGCCGCCGGAGAGGCCCGCCCCACTGGCCGAACCGGCCAGTTCGCGCCACAGTCCGTCCACATCCGGCCCCGTGGGAAGATTGGCCAGCGCCATCGGGTCGTTGCGCGTGATCTGCGTGAGTGGTGGCAGGCTGGGCGTCGGCGCGACAAAGCTGCCCGGCGACGCGCCATCGCCGCTGCCGAAGTCGACCACGTTGGAATTGCCGCCACCCACTTCCTGCTGGTTGAACCCGTTGGCTGCCGTGCCGACCAGCGCGATCAGGTCGTCGCCGCCTTCGCCATACAGCAGGTCGTTGCCGCCCTGGCCGAACAGCTGGTCGCCCCCGGAGCCGGCTTCATCGCCATTGGTGCCGAAATCGCCGTACAGCCAGTCGGCCGCGTTGTCGTCGCCAGCACCCGAGACGCTGTGGCCATAAAGCACATCGTGCTGCGCGCCCCCCAGCAGCACATCCGAACCGGCGCCGCCTTCGAGCAGGTCGTCGCCCGCATGGCCCTCCAGGATGTCGTCGCCATCCCCCCCCAGCAGGTGGTCGTTGCCGCCATTGCCGTACAGGCGGTCCCGGCCCGCTTCGCCGTACAGCGTGTCGGCACCATCGTCGGAGCCGCGCAGGATGTCGTCGTCGGACCCGCCCCACAACTGGTCGCCATTGCCGCCACCACCGAGCAGTTCGTCCTCGCCGGCCTGGCCGTACAGCCAGTCGGCGTCCAGCCCGCCATCGATGTAGTCGCCATCGTCGCCGCCGAAGATATGGTCCTCGCCGAAGCCACCGTACAGGCGGTCGTTGCCGCCCTGGCCGTAGATCAGGTCGCCATGCTCGCCACCCCAGATCTCGTCGTCATCCGCGCCGCCGTCGATGATGTCGGCGCCACCCAGGCCCCAGATGCGGTCCTTGCCGGAGCCGCCGAAGATCCGGTCACCGACATAGATGCCGTCGAACAGGTCGCTGTCGTTGCCACCGCTGTCGGCACCGATGATGGTGTCGTCGCCGTCATCGCCGTACAGGATCTTGCCCAGGCCCACGCCGGCCAGCAGCACGTCGTTGCCGATGCCGCCATGCAGGACATCGGCACCGCTGCCGCCTTCGAGCAGATCCGCACCCGCGTCACCGAACAAGGTGTCGTCACCGGCCTCGCCCAGCAGATGGTCGTCGTCCTCGTTGCCATGCAGCAGGTCGTTGCCGTCGCCACCATAGACCCGGTCGCGACCGGCATTGCCATACAGGCTGTCATCACCGGATTCGCCGTAGAGCTGGTCGTCGCCGGCGCTGCCGTAGAGGGCATCGTCGCCGATGCCGCCATACAGCCGGTCGACACCGTCGCCGCCGACGATCAGGTCATTGCCCTCGTTGCCCAGGATCAGGTCATCACCCGCATCGCCATACAAGGCGTCGGCGCCGGTCTCGCCGTAGATGCGATCGTTGCCCTCCTGGCCGCGCACCGTGTCGTTGTCGGCACCACCCAGAATCAGGTCGTTTCCGGTGCCACCCCAGATCAGGTCATCGCCGGCATCGCCATACAGGATGTCGTCGCCGCTGTCGCCATAGATGCGGTCGCCGTTGTCGCCCCCGTGCATGGTGTCGATGCCGGCGCCGCCGCGCATCAGGTCGGATCCGGCCTCGCCCCACATCAGGTCGTTGCCGTCGTTGCCCCGCATGTCATCGTCGCCGGCACCGCCGAACAAGACATCGTCGCCACCCTCGCCCGACAGGAAGTCGGCACCGGCCTGGCCATACAGCACATCGTTGCCGGCCGTGCCGCCCATACGGTCCGCTGCCCCTTCATGGCCGAGCGCCAGGTCGCCATACAACACGTCGGCAGCGCCGTCGTCACCGGCACCGCCGACGGCATGCCCGTACAGCACGTCATCGCCGGCACCGCCATACAACCAGTCGACACCGGCATCGCCTTCGAGCAGGTCGTTGCCCTGTTCGCCATACAGCAGGTCGTTGCCCGCACCGCCATGCAGCTGGTCGTTGTCGGCACCGCCGAACAGGTTGTCCTGCCCGTCGCCGCCGAACAGCATGTCCTCGCCGGCACCACCGTCGATCCAGTCGTTGCCGCCCTGACCATACAGCTGGTCATCTCCGCCACGGCCGTCGATGATGTCATCGGCCATGTCGTCGCCGGCACCGCTTTCGGAATGGCCGTAGATGCGGTCGTCCTTGTTGCCGCCCTTGAGCGTATCGCGCCCGGCACCGCCCTGGATGAAAGCCGCGCCTCCGCCGGCGATGATGATGTCGTCGCCGTCACCCCCGCGCAGTTCAGCCGGTGCGAGAACGCCCGGGTCGAGTTCGATCACGTCGTTGCCCATGCCGCCGTTGGCGACGATGCGCGTCACCGCATGGTGCGCCGGCTCGCCTTCGCCTACCTCCTGCAGCGAACCGTACAGCTGGGTAAAGCCGAAGGCCTCGACCAGCACCGAGTCGCTGCCGACGGCGGTGACCTTGAACGACTCGTCACCGTCACTGATGTCCCCGTGCTGTCGGTAGATCGCCCGATCGCCCATGTTCAGGTACAGCGTTCCATCGGCTTCGTCCAGCGTCGCCAGGATCGGCGGCGGCGCATCGCAATCGACGCTGAAGCTGACCAGCGTGACGCGGGCGATCTCGAACGGGATGGTGACGCCGACAAAGAAGAGACCCAGGTCGAGGCCGATGCGCAGCTCGAGCTCCACATAGGCACCAAACTCGCCTTCGAAGTCGAAGATGCACAGCGGGCCCCCACCCTGGATGCGGTCCAGGAACTCGCCGAAGCGCATCTTGCCGTCGCCATCGGTGTCGTGCAGATTCAGACCCAGCTGCGCGTAGATACCGCCCTCGACCTCGATGGACAGGATCACCGCGCTGACGCGCACCCCGGCGCCGATGTGGGCCTCGAGGAACAGCTCGGGCAGATCCTGCCATTCGCCGCCGACGTTGTAGGTGTCGGCCACATAGAAGCCGTCGAACAGCAGCAGCTCGTTGCGTGCGCCCTGCTGGATCGACTCGGCATAGGAGCGGATGCCGTGCGTGTCGTAGCCGAAGCCAAAGCGCACGCCGGCGCGCAGCCCGCCCTCGAGCGTGATGTAGACCGGCGGCGGTGCGTACACCGGACCGAAGGCCTGCTCGATGTCGAAGCCGACACTGAACTCCGGCATGTCGTAGCGGAAGATGTCGACGTCCTGCCCCAGCAGCAGCTTGAACGCGATCGACGGATCGTCCAGCAGCGGGAACGAAAAGCCGGACCCGCCGGTGCCCTTGACGTCGTTCTTGGCACTGTTGAAGCCCGGGCTCTTGTTCGACAACTGGCTGGACAGTGCCTCGGTCGGATCGGTCTTGCGACCCGAAAAATCGATACCGCCGAAATTGACGCTGCCGCCGGTGCGCAGGTCCTGGCTGCCACCCAGGTTGTTCAGGTTGAAGCTGCCGAAATCGAGGAAGACGTCGTCGCCCAGGCTGTCGAGCCGGTCCAGGAAGTCGACCAGCTGCCCTGCCGCTTCGACGAAATCCGCCGCTTCCGCCGACACCAGTTCGGGCGCGAGCAGGTGCGCCATCTCGATGAAGGTGACATCGTTGCCGGTGATGTCGGAGATCACCGGAATGCGTGCATTGAGCACGTCCAGCACCGGGCGGATAGGCTCCAGGATCGGATTGATGGTGTTGACGATGGGGCTGACGATGCGGTTCAGGAACTGGCCGAGGTTCAGCCGCACGTCGTTGAAGCTCACATCCTGCAGATTGCCCTCGAAGCCGTTGATGGCGTCGAAGGTCCACAGCAGGTGGAAGTCGGCCATCAGCTGCGGGAAGCCGGCATCGAAGAAGGCCACGTTCTCGACATCGTCACTGGAACCCATGACGCCGGCGGTGAGCTTGAGGTTGGCCTCGGCCTGCAGGTTCAGCACCACGTCGACGACCTGCGCGAAATTGACGCCGCCGGCCAGCTCGTTGAAGGTCAGCCGGTTATTGCTGCCGATCGGGTCCTTCAGGTCGATCGCGAAGGTGCCGCTCAGGTGGGTCGGGTCCGCATCGTCGTCTTCCAGCTTGACGCGCAGGAAGGCCAGCTCGCCGCCGATGGCCATGTTGGGCGTCGTCGCGTCGACCGTCACCGACAGCTCGTTGGCCGCCGAGGTGTCGATGTAGACGCCGTCGCTGCGGCTGACGCCAAGCCCCAGGTCCAGCGCGTAGGTGAACGCCACCTGCACCGCGCTGTTGGCGCCGGCCTGCAGGCCCAGCCCGGGCAGCCCGATGTCGAATCCGATCGGCACCGACGACACGTAAGTCTGGCCGATCTTCAGGTTGAACTGCACCTGGCTGATGTCGCCCGCGCTGCCGGTGCTGACCAGCTGGATGTCGTCGGCATTGACGACGCCGTCGTTGTTGCGGTCCAGGATGATGTTCAGGAAGCCGCCACCGTCGCCCAGCACATCGGCATTGCCCAGCACGTCGAACAAGGCGTTGCGCACCATGGCGGCACTCTTGTCGCCACCGGCGAACGCGGCTGTGAGCTTGGGCACGATCTGCGTGCGCAGGTCGGAGATGAAATTGGCAGCGTCCTTGAGGTTGTCGCCAACGATGGGCAGCTCGAGGCCCCAGACTTCGCCGTCCATCGCATCCTCGATGCCGGCCAGCACCAGGTCGATGCCCTGGATCAGGCTGCCCAGGTCGTTGAAGAGATCGATCGATCCGATTTCGGCCGCCAGGTTGGGCGCCGTGAGCGTGGTGGTGCCGCCGATGTTGGCCAGGTTGCCGATGTTCAGCGCAATGTCGCCGGCGTAATTCGTCTCGAGCGGGAAATACACCGGCAAGGTCGCCGACGCCTGCCCGACCAGGCTGGTGGTCAGGATCGAGGTGTTCCATTGGTTGCTGTACCAGCGGTCACCGGTTGCCGGTTTGAATCCGACCGCGAATGCCGCCGGCCCCAGGCCATTGCCCACGGTCACCACGCCATCGCGGATGAACAGCCCCAGCGGCCCGATCGCCGCGTCGAAGTCCAGATCGGTGCCATCGACCCGCAGGTTCAGGCCGATCGTGGAATCGTCGTGAATATAGGCACGCGGGCTGTTCGGGTTGGCCAGGTCGAAGCCGAACACCAGATCCATCACGGCACTGCCCGAGACCGACAGGTCGGCACTGCCGCCGACGTCGATCAGGCTGCCGACCCCTGCAAGGTTGGGCACGCCGCCGGCCACGTAACCGGCCAGCTGCGCCAGGTCCAGGTTGACATGCAGGTTCTGGAACTGCGCCGGCAGGCTCTCGGACAGATGCAGCGCAAAGCGCAGGTCGTTGTTGGCGAAGACCAGCCAAAGATCGCTCGGCGCCAGGCCGAAGGCCTGCTCGATGCGCAGCTCCAGTGCCTGCAGGTTGGGCGCCCCCAGCGCCTGCAGATCGGCGATGTCGGTGCCCAGTCGCGGAATGAAGGACAGCAGATCCGACACGCTCTTGTCGATGACCGGCAGGTCGAGGTTGAGGAAAGAGAAGCCCTCGACATTGCCCAGGTAGCTGGTGAACTGGTTCAGCCCCGCAAGCACGGTGTTGATGTCCAGATTCTTGTAATTGGTCAGCGCCGTCAGATCGGGGAAGCTGACGTTCAGCGTGGCCGGATTGAACACGTTGCTCATGCTCAGCTGCACGTGCGGATCGGCACCCAGCGTGAGAATGCCGCCTTGCACCTGCACAGGCAGGTTGGCCGACGCCGTGCCGCTGGTGGTGAGCTGGGTCCAGGTGTCCAGGTTGGTGATGGCCGTGAAGAAGTCACCCACCCGCACCGGCGCCGTTGTCGCCGAAGGGTTGCGGATCTTGGCCAGCACCGTCGCATCGGCCGTGGCCGTGCCGTTGACGATGTCCACGCCGATGAACCCGAAATTCGCGCTGGCGTCGATGTCGGTGGCAGACACATGGACATTGCCGGTGATCTGCAGGTCGCGCACGAAGGCGCGCGAGACCGGTGTTGCCGCATCGGCCATGATTTCGTTCAAGCCCAGCTCGGTCTTGGCGGTGTTGGTCAGCGGATCCGACACGAAGACACTGATGCTGGCGCCGAACATGTCGCCGCTGGCCTTGAACTGCAACTTGTTGGACACCAGCGACGCGGTGACCCCACTGAGACCGGCGTCGGCCAGTGCAGTGTTGATATTGGCGATCAGCTGGTTGCGGGTGGTATTGCCGGCCTGGCGGTTAACCGTGACGGCCACTGGCGCCGCGCCATTGACCGCCACCTGGAACACCGCGTTGGCCGACAGCACGCCGTTGGCGGGCAGCAGGATGTTGCCCAGCACGAAGGCCTCGAATGGCGACAGGTCGAAGCCCAGCGTGAACTGCAAACGACCATCGGCACCGGCGGACAGCGTGCTGGTGGTGTTCAGGCCACCCAGCGGCGCCAGGTTGAGGTTCAGGTTCAGCGGAGCCGTCAGGTCCGCAAACGTGTGGTCGAGCCGGAAGAAGAAAGTCAGCTGGTTGGTCGAGGTGTTGTAGCCCGCGGCAATGGCGGACGGCGACAGCCCCAGCAGCGTCGACAGGCGTTCGGCAAATTCCTGTGCATTGTTGAAGTTGGGCACGCCGGGCGCGGCCTGCAACTGGTCGTTGATACGATCGGTCAACGCGGTGGAGAAGTCCAGCAGATCCTTGAGCTGGAGGCTGTCGGCGAAGGGCACGTCCTGGCCGAACACGCTGGACGATGCGCCGACGTCGCTGAGCCATTGCGCGATCCGGTGCATCGTGGTGCTGACCGCGAACGGGGTCAGGCGCCCGAAGTTGCTGATCTCTGCCGCATTGGCCCCGGTCAGATTGACCGAGATCCCTGTGAACGGGTTGCCGCCGAGCGCCACCTGCACCGACCCCGGATTGAAGCTGCCCAGATCGGAAATCGTGATCGGCAAATTGGCGCTCACCGTGGCTGCCGCACCATCGAGGCTGACCAGCGTCTCCAGCGTCGTGCCCTGCAACTCGCCCAGCGTGATGGAGCCCGCGGCATCGCCATCGGGGTTGGCCACGTGAACCTGCAGGTCCGCGTCCATGTTGACGCTGCCGCCAGCGACGCTGGCACCCAGGAAGCCGAGGCTGACGCCGAAATTCAGGCCCGTGGCATGGATATCGCCCGACACGGTGAAGCTGTCGAAGCGCAGGAAGAACGCGTCGTCCAGCGACAGGCCAGGCGTGAGGTCGAAACCGAACGCAAAGTCCAGGTGCAGGCTGGCCGTCAGGTCAAGGGCCCCACCTGTCGCGGTGATTGCCACGCCGTTGGTCGACTGCGGCACGGTCAGGTCCAGACCTGGGAGGCTGCGGCTGGCGTCGAGCACCAGATCGAAACGGATCTCGTTGCCGTACTGATCGCCACTGACAGCCGACAGGCCCGCAACGCCCGCCAGCGCGCTGACCAGCCCGTCGGTGGTCCTGGTTCCGCCACCCGACAGATACAGTTGCACCGGGTCGACCAGGCTGGTCTGCAACCAGCCCGACAGGTCGGCGGCAGAACCCAGGGCCGTACTGACCACCGGCAGTTGCTGACCCAATTGCTGGTACGACGTCAATGCGCCGGCCCAATCCTTGAATTGCTGTAGCCCGTCCTGCAAGTTGGCAGCCACTTCGGGTGCGATATCTGCCGACAGCAGCAGCCGCGGCTCCAGACTCTCGAACAGGATCTTGCGCCGGTGCGGCGGCAGGCGCGACGGGACATGCGCACGCGAGGCGACCTCGCCCGGGCGACCAGGCGCTTTCAGAAATGTGGGCCATCGGATCATTTATTGCTTCTCCCGTCCCCCTGGCACCGCCCCGATGTCTGGGCAACGGCGTCCATCACGGGACACGCATGCGGCCAAGCCGGCAATCCCGCAGCCAAATCATGGCGCGCCCATGAGGATCGGAAAACCGGAAAAACGTGTCAACCCCCTGTTTTCACGGGAAGAACTGCGGAAAAGTACCGCAAGCGGCCAGAAATATCGGCCACCAATGTCAACCCAAAGTCGGCCCCCTGCGCACCGCACACCTCCCGGCGCATCTGCCGGTCGCCTCGGCCGCTAGAATCGCCGGCTCGCCTTTTCGGCCATCGGCCCGCACCCCCTGCGTGCGGCAGGCCTGCCCCATGCCCCATTGCTGCGCCATTGACTTCGGCACTTCCAATTCCGCCATTGCGCTGCCCGACGACGCAGGCGGCGTGACGCTGGTCGAACTGGAGCCCGGCCACTCCAGCATGCCGACAGCCGTCTTCTACGCGGTGGAAGACCTCTCGCCGTTTCAGGAGCCCGAGCGTTGCTATGGGCGTGCCGCGATCGCAGCCTATGTTGAAGGGACCGAGGGTCGACTGATGCGCTCGATGAAGAGCATCCTGGGGTCCAACCTGGCCGAGCAGGCCACCGATATCGGTGGTGGTCATGCCGTGCGGTACCTCGACGTGATCGGCACCTACCTGCGCCACCTCAAGCAGATGGCGGAGCGCCAGGCCGGCCAGGAGCTGGACCAGGTCGTGCTGGGGCGTCCGGTGTTCTTCGTCGATGACGACCCGGTGCGCGACAAGGCGGCCCAGTCAGCGCTGGAGCAGGCCGCCCGGCAGGTCGGCTTTCACGACGTGCGCTTCCAGTTCGAGCCGATTGCCGCCGCGCTCGATTACGAAGCCACGGTGCAGCGCGAACAGCGGGTTCTGGTGGCCGATATCGGCGGGGGCACCTCGGACTTTTCTCTGGTGCGGGTCGGACCGCTGCGGCGGCAGGCGTCCGACCGACGCAGCGACATCCTGGCCAACCATGGCGTGCACGTCGCCGGCACCGACTTCGACCGGCAGGTCGAACTGGCCCATGTGCTGCCCGCCTTCGGCTACAAGGGCCTTGGCCCGCAAGGGCGGGAGGTTCCCAGCAAGGTCTATTTCGACCTGGCGACCTGGCATCTGATCAATACGGTCTATGGCGCGAACCGGGTGGCAGAGCTGCGCGCCATGAAATCCTTCTACGCAGACCTGCGGCAATACGAACGTCTGATGGTCGTGGTGCAGCAGCGGCTGGGCCACATGCTGGCCGGACGTGCGGAAGATGCGAAGATTGCAGTGGCCGAGTCGCGCAGCACCCGGATTGCTCTGGAGCAGGTCGAGCACGGGCTGGACATCGAGGTGTCCGAGGCCGGGGTGATCGCCTGCGTCGAGGACGACATGGCACGCATCGCCGAGGCGAGTCTGCAGACGGTTGCCATGGCGGGCCTCGAAGCGGCACAGGTCGATGCGGTCTATTTCACCGGCGGCTCCACCGGACTGGCGCCATTGGCACAGCGCATCGCCGGGCAGTTTGCATCGGCACAGGTGGTGCGCGGCCACCGCTTTGCCAGCGTGGCACAAGGGCTGGGGCACCACGCACACCGGCAGTTTTCCACCGCCTGACGCATGGCGCCCGGCATGCGGGCGCCCGTACGATCAGCGCCGCGCGCAGTCGTAGCCTAGAAGTGGCGCAGGTTCTTTTCGCGCGAGAACGACAGGTCCAGCGTCGTGGCGCGCAGACGGCCGGCCAGGAAATGCGCCAGCGCACGGTAGAACTTCACGGCTGTCGCCGGATGTTTGTCCAGATGGGCCTGCAAGGCGTCGTAGCCGATCTCCAGCAGTTCGGAGCGCTCCAGCGCCACTGCCGAAGCCGAACGCGGCTCATCGTTGACGAAGGGCATTTCGCCCAGATGGGCGCCGGTGCCCAGCTGCACCACGTCGACGTCGTCCTTCTTGCCCGAAGTCCGGATGTGCACCGTGCCGTGGCGGATCACGAACAGCGACTGGCCCTTCTCGCCTTCCGAGAAAATCACGTCATCCCGGTTGTAGGTCCTGACGCTGCCCTTGGCGCTGAGTTCTTCGAGCTCCTTGGGCTGGAATTCCTTGAAAAGATAGATATCCTGCAAAAGCTGAGCACCCATTGAACCTCCGGAATGTCGTTGATGATTCGGCGCGAATACGCGCCTGTCTTGGGTCGACTCTAACCGATCACACCAGCTACGACACAGGGTATAAACACGCATGTACCGCCGCTCGCCCCCCTCTTCATGACGACCCCCACTTGCGCCAAAGTCATCTACTGGCGGGCCCGACCGGGGCAATTCGACGCCTACACCGAGTACCTGCGCACCGAGGTGGAACCGATCGACCATGCCGCGCAGCAGCATGGCGTGCTGACACGGTTTGCCACGCTGATCGACCGGCGCGCCGACGCCCCATGGACCCATATGCGGGTTTTCGAGTTCGCGGATGCGGCGCAAAGAGAGCGCCTGCATGCGGGCCTGGCGGCGGTCATGCAGGCCCTGCTGCCCGACGCGCAGGCCCGCGCCGCGCGCGCCCAACGCGCCAGCGGGCTGCGCGACAAGGTCGACGAAGTCGACATGGATCTGCTGGGTTGACGCTTGCGTGCAACGCAGCGGCGCTGCCGGCCGATGCGACCTGCCAGCAAATCCACAAAGAATTGGCCGGCGGATCCCGCCCTGTGGCCTAATAGCGGGTTGTACTGAATTTTCTGGAGTTATTCATCATGGCCAAAGCCATTCGTACCGAAGCCGACCGTCTGGCAACCCCCCGCCCGATCCCTACCAAAGGCTTTTCCATGCCCGTGACCCATGGTCAGAAGGTCAGCCTGGAGCGCGGCACCGCCACGCGCAGCAAGAAGAACCCGGGCAAGCGTCCGCACAAGGGCGGCTGATGCCCGTCCCGGACCCCGGTCCGGGATTTTCAGCTTCGGCTACTTGCGCGCGGCGCCCGCCTTGCGCATCAAGGTGCTCTTGCCGAACAGGCTCTCGATCAGGTCGACGGCCAGTTCGGCGGTCTGGTTGCGGACGTCCAGCGCCGGATTGAGTTCGACCAGGTCCAGCGATGACAGGCGACCGGTGTCGGCAACCATCTCCATGCACAGCTGCGCCTCCCGGTAGGTGGGCCCGCCACGCACCGTGGTTCCTACACCCGGCGCGATGTCCGGATCGAGAAAATCGACGTCCAGGCTGACATGCAGGTGGGTGTTCGCATCCACCAGCGCCAGCGCCAGTTCCATCGTGTGCCGCATGCCCATCTCGTCGATGTAGCGCATGTCGAACACCTCGATACCCATGTCGTGCACCAGGCGCTTTTCGCCGGCGTCGACGCTGCGAATGCCGATCTGGCGCAATTCGCGCGGGTTCAGTGCTGGCACATGGCCACCGATTTCCACCAGCGCCTGCGGCCCCTGGCCGCACAGGCAGGCCACCGGCATGCCGTGGATATTGCCGCTGGGCGTCAGCGTGGCGGTATTGAAGTCGGCATGGGCGTCGAACCACAGCACCCGCAGCTTCTTGCCGCGTTCGCGGCAATGGCGTGCCACCGCGCTGATGGAGCCGATACCCAGGCAATGGTCGCCACCCAGGACGATGGGCAGGCGTGCGTCGGACAACTCGGCAAACACCGCGTCATGCAGCAGCCGGTTCCAGGCGACGACTTCCGGCAGGTGGCGAAATCCGTCGACGGCGTCCTGCCACGGATTGGCCGGGCCATCCAGGTTGCCGCAATCGCGCACGTCGATGCCGAACTGGGATACCGCCTGCGCGATGCCGGCGACACGCAGCGCGGCAGGCCCCATGCGGGCGCCGAGCATGCCGGCGCCGATATCGGTCGGCGCACCGATCAGACTGACACCGGCCAGGGCGCTGGCAAGTGGCTTGGCATCCGTCATGCCAGCGCCTCGTCAAAAACCGTGGCTGCGCGCCGGCGCGCCGGCGGCAGCGCCAGTGCGTCGACCAGTCCGAACAAGTCCTTGGCGTCGGCAAAGTTCGGGATCAGTGCCAGGTCCTGGCCCACACCCAGTTGCTGCGCACAACTGCGCATGTAGCGCAGCGCAGAGAAATCTTCCAGCGCAAACCCGACCGAGTCGAACACCGTGACCCGCTGCGCATTGGTGCGACCGGCCTGCCGGCCCTGCAATACCTTCCACAACTCGGTCACCGCGAAATCGGCTGGCATCTGCTGCAATTCGCCCTCGATGCGGGTCTGCGGCTCGTATTCGACGAACACGTCGGCACCGCGCAGCACGTCGGCATGCAGCTCCGTCTTGCCGGGGCAGTCGCCGCCAACCGCGTTGAAGAACATGCCGGGCTCGACCATGTCCGGGGTGATGATGGTGGCGTTGGTCTTGTCGGCTGTCACGGTGGTCACTATATCTGCTGCCTGCACGGCCTCGGCCACGC
>Ga0116169_1002253_pt1 | contig 14509 bp, 11 predicted proteins | sample AD_UKC130_MetaG_FD_89796 | JGI IMG/M metagenome (GOLD analysis project Ga0116169, IMG submission 89796) | Active sludge microbial communities of municipal wastewater-treating anaerobic digesters from Canada - AD_UKC130_MetaG | ecosystem: Engineered > Bioreactor > Anaerobic > Digestate | place...
GTTGTCGGCGATGGTCACAGTGGAGCCGGCACGAGCCATGTTGTTGCTGTAGAACTCGTTGTTTACCTTCTTGGAAGCCAGCCAGGTCTCGCCAACGGTGAAAGCAGACTCGGCGTTGGGAACGCCAATGGTCTCGCCTTTGCCCAGCATCTGGTACTCATCGATGTAAGCGGCAACGATCTTGTCACCATCGAGGGCTACAACGGCTACGGTAAAGCACTTGGTGCCGTGGGCCGCAAAATCAGCTTTGCCCAACTTAATCTCCGCTGCCAAGCTGGAACCAGCCACAGCCAAAAGCGCAACCAACACAAGAACTGCTACAAGACTTCTCTTCATCTACCTGCCTCTTTCTACTTAATATTTGCACTTCATCAAGTGCAGTTGATGTTCACATGCCCTATTATAGTACCCCCGTCCCCCAGCGTCAATAGTGTTTGTGCACATTTTCTCAAGAGACCCACACTTTGACGCTTGGATCACAATTCCCTAATAAGCCCTTCGGCAGGAAAAGACAAGCACAGTGCGGAAGATGATGCCAACACCACAAGAAGGGATGACAGCCCATGGAAAACCTGCGCCTTGACGATCTGGCCAACTTCAAATTCCTTTCCGGCATCAAGCACAGCCCCAACGGCCTGCGGGCCTGTTTTGCCGTGCACCAGGCGGATCTGGAGAACAACGAATACCGCTCCCACCTTTGGCTGTACGACCTGGAGCGCCAGGAGTGCTTCCAGCTCACTGGACTGGGCAAGGAACGGGCCTTCATCTGGCTGAACGACGAAGAAATCCTCTTTGCCTCCCTGCGCAGCGCCCAAGACCTGGAGCGCCAGAACAAGGGCGAAGAGTTTAGCGTGTTCTACAAAATCCGCATCACCGGAGGCGAGGCAGTGGAAGCCTTCCGCATCCCCCAGCAGGTCTTGGACATCAAACCCCTGCCCCGGGGGCGCTTCCTCCTCACCTGCCTGTTCAACCCCCGCAGGGCGGATTTAGACACCCTGGACGACAAGGAACGCTCCGAGGAGAAGAACTACGAAGTGCTGGAGGAAATCCCCTATTGGAGCAACGGTGAAGGCTTTGTGAGCGGCTGCCGCACCCGGCTCTACCTTTTCGATGAGCACACGGGTGCCCTAGAACCCTTAAGCGGCGAGCTGCTGCAGGTGAGCGGTTGTGAGCTCAATTCGACCCGGGACAAGGCAGTGTTTGTGGGTGCCGAATACCAGGGTAAAGCCCAGTTTACCAATGCCCTCTATCTGGCCGATCTGGAGCAGCGGGAAGTTAGGCAGATCACGGCCGCGCATGAGTTCACCTATCACGAAGCCCATTTCTACAGTGACAACGAGCTGATCTGCTGGGGTTCTGATTGCAGGCGTTACGGACTGAACGAAAACCCCCGTTTCTACCTGATCAACATTACCGCTGGCACCAAAACCCCCTTGACACCAGATTTCGATGCCAGCATCGGCAACTCGGTGAACTCCGACTGCCGCTTCGGCCCGCGCAATGCAAGCCAGCTGGACGGTGGCTGCATCTACTTCACCACCACGGAAGGCCACAGCGCTTACCTGAACCGCATCGACGGCGCCGGCAGAATCGAGCGTGTGCTCACAACCGAGGGTTCAGTAGATTGCTTCAGTGTCAAAGGCGAGAGCATCTTGTTCGTAGCCCTGCGGGGGCTGCAGCTGCAGGAGCTCTACTCCCTGGAAAACGGTGCCGCACGCCAGCTGACTTCGTTCAATACCTGGGTATCCAGGGAGCGCAAGCTCGCCGAGCCAGAGGCGCTGAGCTGCGAAACCGCCCCTGGACTGAGCATAGAGGGCTGGGTACTCAAGCCGGTGGATTACGTGGAGGGTCAGCGCTACCCGGCCATTTTGAACATTCACGGGGGACCCAAGACCGTTTACGGAACGGTGTTCGTCCACGAGATGCAGTACTGGGCCAATCAAGGGTATTTTGTCTTTTTCTGCAATCCCCGGGGCAGTGACGGCCGGGGCAACGAGTTTGCAGACATCCGCGGCAGGTATGGAACAATCGACTACGACGACCTGATGCGCTTTACCGATGCGGTGCTGGAGCGCTTTCCCGCCATTGACCCAGAGAGGGTGGGCGTTACAGGAGGCTCTTACGGCGGCTTTATGACCAACTGGATAATCGGCCACACCCAGCGCTTTAGGGCCGCGGTGAGCCAGCGCAGCATTTCCAACTGGTTCTCCATGGGTTATACCACCGATATCGGTTACTTCTTCGCTCCGGACCAAATCGGGGCCACGCCCTGGTCTGACCCGGCCAAGCTCTGGGAGCACTCTCCCCTGAAATACGCGGACAGGGTCCAGACTCCCACCCTGTTCATCCATTCCGATGCCGATTACCGCTGCTGGCTGCCCGAGGCCCTGCAGATGTTTACAGCCCTGAAGGATCACGGCGTGGAAGCACGGGTGTGCATCTTCAAGGGAGAAAACCATGACTTGAGCCGCAGCGGCAAGCCCAAGGCTCGCCTGCGCCGTCTGAAGGAGATCACCGCTTGGTTTGACCGTTTCCTGAAAAGCTAAAAACACCGTGGATGGAGCCCCTCCATCCCCGGTGCCTTATTTCAAAACAAAGTTCAACTCGAGCCTCAGCTGATCCGGGCTCTGGTAGTGAATGCCCCTAATGCCAAACTCGCTGGCCGCGGCCAGATTGGCCAGGGAATCATCGATAAACACACACTCTTCGGGAATCAAGGCGTAGCGCGCCAGGAGGATCTGGTAGATGGCGGGCTCAGGCTTGAGGGCCTGGTGCTGATAGGAGATCACCCCGCCGTCAAAGAGGCCCAACCACCCGTACTTGGCGCTCACATACTCAAAGGCAGCCTTGTGGAAGTTGGAGAGGATGTAGAGAGGGTAGCCCGATTCTTTCAGGCTGCGCACCACCTCTACGTTGGGGGAAATGGGTTTGAGGATGCTGAACCAATCGGCAAAGGTGAGCTGGATCTCCGCCGCCAACTGGGGGTACTGCTTAACCAGCCTGTTGACCGCCTGTTCTTGGCTGATCACGCCCCGGTCCAGCATATACCACTCTGGACTGCAAAAAACGGCCCGCTGGACCTGGGCAATCAAGTCCGCATCGTCGAAGAGGCTGGCCAAGTATTCTCCAGGATTGAACTTGAGCAGTACATTCCCTAGATCGAAAATGACATTGTGAATCCTCCGCACAGAACCGCCCCTCAGCGCAAAATAAGTACCCCTGTTTCTTCGCTGCCCTTCCCCACTCTTCCTCCTAGGCCCAGATGAAATTCGCACCAGGTTCGCCGAAAGGTGCGAAGGAAAATCCTCCCGGGGCGGGGAATCACAACAAAAACTGCGCTAATGAGGTGATCCATGTGCCTAGGAAACTTACGCTCACATTGACCATGCTTACTGCCGTGATCCTCCTTGGGGTCCTACCGCTGCAGGCTGCGGATTACGCCCAGTTTGATGCCCTGATTGAAAGCAAAGATGTGGGCAAGATCTCGCGAGCCATCGAGCAGTTGGAAGCACTGGTGAGCAAGGACCCCTCCGATGGTCAAGCCCTGTGGCTGGTGAGCAAGGCTTACTTGTACTTAGGCGATCGCACCGAGGAAGGCCGGTTGGAAGTTTTCGAGAAGGGGAAAGAATACGCGGACAGGGCTGTGGAGGTCCTGCCCAACTCGCCTGATGCCCACTACTGGCTCTCCGCCCTGATCGGGAGGATCGGGCAAACCAGGGGCATTTTGAGCAGCTTGTTTATGGTGCGCCCCATGAAGGACGCTTTGGATCGGGTACTGGAGCTGGATCCCAACTACGCGCCCGCCTATTGGGTGCTCAGCCAGCTCTACCAGCAGGCCCCCGGCTTTCCCTTGAGCATCGGCAACAAGAAACTGGCCCTAGAAAACGCCCAGCGCGCCGTGGAACTAGAGCCAGGCAACCTGGAGTTCCAGCTGCAGCTCGCCCGGGCCCTGGACCACAACGGAAAGAAGGAGGAGGCCCGCGCCCTCCTGCAGAAGATCACAGCAGATCCCAAACTGCAGGCAGACCCTGACCTGCTGCGGGAAGTGGAAGCACAGGCCGAGGAGTGGAAGCGCTAAGGCTATACCAAATATCTCCATCTTTTTCCCCACTGCGGCAGGAATCCATTCCTTAGTGCCGAACTAATATTTCACCTTAGTAAGGAGGGAAAGCATGGAAAAACGCACGGTTACCATGAAAGGAACGGAACTCACCGTACGGGGGCCCAAACTGAGCCCAGGCCAAAAGGCGCCAGATTTTCGGCTCGTGGACAACCAGTTTAACCCCAAGACCCTGGCGGATTTCGGAGACAAGGTCAAGCTGATCAGCATTGTACCCTCCCTGGACACCGGAGTGTGCGATGCCCAGACCAGGCGCTTCAACGAGGAAGTGAGCAAGCTGGAGGGGGCAGTGGTGATCACGGTGAGTGTAGATCTGCCCTTTGCGCAGCGGCGTTGGTGCGGAAGCGCAGGGCTGGAAGATGCCATCACCCTTTCGGACCACTTTGATGTCTCCTTCGGCCAAGCCTATGGGGTGCTCATCGAAGAAATGCGCATTCTGGCCCGGGCTGTTTTGGTCCTGGACCGGGAGAACACCATCCGCTACGTCGAGTATCTGGACGAAATATCTTCCCACCCCAACTACGGGGCAGCCTTGGAAGCAGTGCAGAAGCTCCTTTAAAGCAAAACCGGGACCTCTCCCAGGGATGTCCCGGCTTTTCCTTAGTTGTAATTATTCTCCTCCAAAAGATAGCGACAAAGATGGGCCAGGGCAATGCCGCTCACCGGCAAGGTGATAAAGGACCCGAAACCATAGGGTACGGCCCCAACAACCAGCAGGACCGCCAGTACGGCCAGCAACCCCAGCACCAAGAAGAAATGATCCTTAACCATCCGGAAACTAGTGCCAATCGCCTTCAAGGTGCCCATCCCGTGGGCTGCAGATAGCAGGGGGGCAAAGCAGAGGAAAATGCCGGCCACAACCCCCAGGACCACCCACAGCTCCCCAGCCACGCCGATGATGGCTCCCGCCAGAAGTGATGTGCCCAAAAAGGACAAAAAGCGGTCGCCCACCTTAAACAGCTGGCCAAAGCGCACCGGCCTTGCCGCGTCGATCTCTGCATACAGCTTGATCAACCCTGCCATAAGCCAGAGGAAACCGAGATAGACCCCAATGCCCAGAAGAATAACGGCCCCCGGTGAAATCCGGGCCCTGTACCACAGGCCGTAGCGGTAACCATAGCGCAGATAGCCCCACGACAGATAAGCGGCCAGCGCAGCCAAGACCACCCCCACCAGAATGAAAAACAGGCCGATCCCCACATGCAGCCCAAGGCGCGAGCTGAAGCCCCGCCAGCCTGCACGCAGGGCGTCGATAATAGGCTGCGCCCCCGCCGAGCTCCCTGCCCCGGCCACGGACGGCCCTGCTGCCCCCTGTTCAGCGCTGCCTGGAGAGGGCAGGCGGCTGTGGCAGTGCTTGCACAGCACCGCATCCGCCAGAATGATTTCCCGGCAGTAGGGACACCTTTTGGTCGGCTCGGAGGCAGACCTTTCCACCCAGCCGCATCTGGGACAGCGCCCCAGCTCCCTCCAGCAGTCCAGGTGCAGTATCCCCTGGCACTGGGGGCAGATCTGAATGGGTTTTCCCGGCTGCATCCCTTCCCCGCAGTGGAGGCAAAGCTCATCCAAGAACTGCGACATACGCTCCCCCTCTTCTGCAGGCCCTAGGCCTGCCAAGTTACGATCTCATCCAGGGCCTTGCGCTTCTTGGCAGGAACAGGCCCCTCTCCCGGGTAGCCCAGGGGAATGAGCACGATAGGTTCTAGATGCTCGGGCAGCTGCAGCACTTCATGCAGCTTCTGGGCATCAAAGGCGCACACCCAGCAGGTACCCAGTCCCAGGGCCGTTGCCGCCAGGATCAGGTGATCCACAGCAATGGCCACGTCCACATCGCAGTGATCCTTACCATCCCGGCGTTTCCAGGACTCGGCGTGGTTGCCGCAGGCCACAATAATCACCGGTGCCCGCTGCAGCCACTCGCCCCGGTAAGCGCTGCAGATTTTCGCCTTCAACTCTTCCTCTGTGGCCACAATAAACTGCCAAGGCTGGTAGTTCACCGCACTAGGGGCCAACCTGGCCGCCTCCAATACTTGCCGGAGCTTCTCCTCCTCTACAGGTTGAGCACTAAAGCTGCGCACCGAATAGCGCCTCGCCACCAAATCAAAGAATGAATCAGCCATAATTCCCCTCCTTCACACACTCTATTCACCGGGGCAGCCTTCCTTTCCTGCCCTTTGCATTCTACTCTTGGGCAGGCACCAGGCGGATCTGGTAGATGTTGGACCAGAGCTTCCCCGTGACAAAAACCCTTCCTGTCTCGGCATCATAGGCGATGCCGTTGAGCACATCGATACCTGGATTGGCAGCCAGTTCCCTGCGGGTGAGCTCGCTTAGATCGATCCAGCCCACAACCTGCCCCGATGCTGGGTCAATCCGGCAGATCACACTGGTCAGCCAGATGTTTGCCCAGATCTCTCCCTCCACGTACTCCAGCTCATTGAGCAGGGGAACAGCACCTCCCGCAGCCAAAACCTGCAGGCGGTCTACTATCTCCAATGTTTCTGGATCCACAAAACGCAAGGTGCTGGAACCATCACTCATAATCAAATAGGTGCCGTCTGTGGTCAGCCCCCAGCCTTCGCCCTGGTAGGTGAACTCCCCCAGCTTGTTTAAACTCCCCAAATCGTAGATAAAACCGGTCTGCTCCCGCCACGTGAGCTGATAGATCCTGTTTCCAAAAGCGGCAATCCCCTCACCAAAAAAGCCCGGCTCCAAATCGACGCGCCTAAGTACCGCCCCATCCTCCAAGCGCACTTGCCGCAGGGAAGACTCGCCGTAGAGCCCAGTCCCTTCGTATAACAACCCCTGCCAGAAAAACAGCCCTTGGGTAAAGGCGGCAGGGTCATGGGGATAGACCTCCACCACTTCCCCCCGGTACAGGGGTTCCCCCGCCAGGCACAGTCCCAGGGAGGCAGCCCCAAGCAGCCAAAAGGCGGCCAGCCCCAGAACCAAAAGCCAGCGCACCCTACTCTTCCACCACACCATAGACCTCGTTCACATCCTGGACAAAGATGATCCCCTTACCGGGCTCGTCTATCTTGAGCTCATCCCGCACCGCGAGCACAATCCGATCCGCCAGCTCCGGCCGGGCCAAGATCAGCACCATCTCCTTTTCCGGTTCGATCTCCAGGTTCAAAAACCGGCCGGTCTCATGGATACTGGAACCCCGGGCGTTGATAATGGTGCCGCCCTTGGCCCCCGCGGCCTTGGCCACATCCATGACCTCTTCTCCCTTACCCTTATCCACCACCACAAACACAGCCCGGTACATACTGCGGGCACCTCCCTCGCGGCTTTTAAACTCGTACTCGTAATGGCCCGTACCCAGAAAAGCTCCCAAGGGCATGGCAAAGGCAATACCGCGCTTGGGCTTGTTGAGATGCAGCTCATCGGCGAACATCCTCAGGGCATTGCGGCCCAGGTGTTTTTGGGCAGCCATGAACACAATCTCTTTGCGCGTATCCGTTAGGCCCAGCAGCTGCGCCAAGCGCCCGCTCACCGTCCCTCTCCCCAGGGCGATGGTGCCCCCACTGATGCCGTTCTTTTTAGCCATACTCACGACCCGACTGCCTAGGCCATGGTCGACCACCACACAGAGCAGCTCGTACTCCCTCCACCCAGTACTACCTTGCACCATGTGCCTCATCTCCTTGTTACCTTGACTTGACCCGAAAGACAACCCCCAAAGCCAGCATGGTCACTATGGCCGACATGGCCACCAAAGCGATCATGCCCAGTCCATCGCGCAGAAGATCTGCCCCTTCGAAGGCCCCCGCGGCGCCCTGGGCAAAGGCCAGGATGAAAGTGGTGGTCAGGGGACCCGTGGCCACGCTGCCCGAGTCAAACCCGATGCCCACAAAGAGCGGAGGGACAAAGCGCACCAAAATCAAAGCCAACAGGTACCCAGGGAGCAGCAAGTGCCAGAGGGTCAGTCCGGGCACCAGCACGCGCACAGAGGACAGGAGAATAGCCAGGCCCACCCCCAAGGCCAACGAAGTGGCCACAAGTTTCCCTTTTACGGATCCCGCCGTCACTTCTTCGATCTGCCTGTTGAGCACATAAACCGAAGGTTCAGCAAGAATGGTCACAAACCCCAATACAAAGGAGGTGATCAACAGCCAGGCCTTGTTATCCAAGGAAGCGAGGAGATAGCCCAGCTGACCGCCGAGCTCCATAAAGCCTCCGTTCACGCCCATGAAGAAGAGGAAGGTTCCCAGCAAGGTATAAGCAAACCCCTTCGCCATACGCCGGAACTCCCTTTTCTCCAGCTTAAAGAGGAGGTACTGCAGCAGGAGAAAGGCGACCACCAGAGGCAGCAGGGCAATAACGCTGTCCCGCACCGCCGCTGGGGCTGCCATCCAGAACCTGCGCATCACCCTGCCTGTTTCTGCTTGAGCCGGTTCCAAAGAGATCAGGGGGTATTCCGGTACGGGCCTAACCAGGTTCATAATCATCACCGCCAAAATGGGCCCCACCGCGCCAGCACCAACCAGGCCAAAGCTGTCTTCCTCCGCCTGCTTGCTGTCTTTGCGCAGTTTGGAAATGCCCACGGCCAGAGACATGATGAAGGGTACTACCAAAATACCAGTGATGGAACCGGAGGAATCAAAGGCAATGGCCAAGAACTCCGGGGAACTGCGGGAGGTAATCCAAGCCAAGACCAGGACCACGCCATAGGCCACCGTGAAGAAATTGCGCATGGACACATGGAGGAAGACGCGCACGAAGCCCAAGGCAATCAAAAGGCCAAAGCCCGTGGGGATAAAGGCCAAGAGCAGCCGCGCGGGAATGCCCCCGGCGGTAACGTATTCGATCTGGTTCACCAAAACCAAAAGACCCGGCTCAGCAACGGAGACGAAAAAGCCCAAAAGGCCCCCCGCCAGCAGGAATACCCAGAGCCGGTTCGTTTTCACCAGGGCAGTGCCGGTAATGGTCCCCAAAGGAGAGATGCCCAGATCCACACCCACAAAGAAGATGGATAAGCCCACAATCAAGGTAACCGCACCTACCAAAAACCTCATCACCACGGGAGCGGCCATGGGCACCAAGGTAAAATTTAGGATCAGAACAATGATGGCAATGGGAACAACCGCTTGCGTATTGTTCTTGAGGTAACTTACAAGGATGTTCAACCAATCACCCTACCTTTCCAACTATGATCGTTTAACAAGAATCCGGCTGCTGTTGGGGCACACTGAAAGCAGAACCAAAGGTTGGGGCGAACCATGAAGTTCAGACGCAGGGGGCTGACCTGGACGAGTTTGAACTCTCCCATCGCCTCAACGATGGTTTCCAGCGCAGAATCGAACTGGAGATAGATGGCGACACCTAGCCAGAAACCTCCCGCACCTAGATCCTTTGAGCCTGGAGCAGCTTCCTGGCCGTCTCCTCGCTCACCGGTCTGGAGAAGAGGAAGCCCTGGAGGAAATCGCAGCTGTGCCTGATTAGGTATTCCCGCTGCGCCTCCTGTTCCACTCCTTCAGCCACCACACTGTGGCCCAGGCGATGGGCCATGGAGATAATGTCCCCGGCGATGGCCAGCTCTTCCCCCACGGTGAGCACCCGGTCGATGAAGGTCTTGTGGATCTTCAGGCAGTTCACATTGAGCTCCTGCTCCCTGGACAGGGAAGAGTAGCCGGTGCCGAAGTCATCGATGGCAATGATGGTACCCGCTTGCCTCAACACTCGCAGCTTCTCGTTGATGGCCGCATAGTTCTGCGCAAAGACGGACTCGGTTATCTCCAGGCAGAGCTGGTCGGGCGTAAGCCCCGCTTCGTCCAGCGCGGCGAACACCTCATCGACAAAGTCTTCCTGGGCCAGCTGAATGGCGGAAACGTTGATGGAAATGCGGAAACCATGGAACCCCCACTGCTCCAAACGGGCCAGAAAAGCACAGGCTTTGCGCATGATCAGCTTGCCGATGGGCACGATGAGCTGGTTTTCCTCAGCTATAGGGATGAACTCGCCAGGAGGGATAATCCCCAAGGGTCCCCCATCCAACCTGGCTAAAGCTTCAAAGGCGTAGATGCGCTGGGTGGCCGCATCGACAATGGGCTGGTATTCCAAAAACAGGGCCTCTGCCCTTTCGCCGTAGGCCACCCGCAGGAGCAGCTCCTCGATTTCGCTTAGACGATCCAGTTCCGCGGCCAGCTCCTGATCGTAGAAACGGTAGGCAAAGGGGCGGCTGCGGTCGGCCCGCTCCGCGCTGATCCCCGCATGGTGAATGAGGTCTTCGGGCTCCACAACCTCGCCCTGGATCTGCCTAATGCCGATTCCGCACCCGTAGGTGTTCACTATGGCCACACTTTTCAACGTTTCCACCACTTCCCGGCAGAACTGGATCAGTTCGGCCCTGCTTAAGGGTTCCTGAATGTAAAAGGCAAAGCGGCCGTAGGCGGCCAGAAACAGCCGCCGGGTATCTGAGCTGTGGGCAGCCAAGCGCTGGGCAATGCTGCGCAGCATGTACTCGCAGAAGCTGAAGCCGTAGATGGCGTTGATGGTGTTGATCCTGCGCAGGTTGAACAAGACCACCGCCCGCTGCGGGAACCTCCCACTTTGGTTGTCTGCGGCCATGACCGCCCGCAGGGCCCGGCGGTTGGGCAGACCCGTGAGCAGATCCAGCTCACTGATCCTCTTGAGCTGCAGCTCGCTCTTTTTCCGTTCAGTGATGTCGATAATAATGCCCTCGAGGGCATCCACTTCCCCATGGGCATTGAACACGCCTTGACCCATTTCCAAAACCCAGCGGCGCTCCCCGCCTTTGGTGATAATCTCATATTCAAACTCAAAGGACCGGCGTTCAGAAAGCGCTTCCAACCATTTCTGCCAGAGTACCTCCCGGTACTCGGGGGCGATTAGATCGTTAAAGGAAAGATCCCTGTTGTAGAGCAGGCTCTCCGCGGAATAACCCGTCAAGGCTTCGCAGCCCTCGGACACAAACTGCATGGTCCAGCTGCGGTCAAGGAGGCACCGGTAAGCCATACCCGGAAGATTCTTGAGGAGAACCGCCTTGCTGCGTTCGCTTTCCGAGAGACGTTCTTCCACCGCCTTGCGATCGGAGATATCTTTGATCATATAAATAGCTTTGCGGCGCTCCTGCCCCACCTGCGCGAAGGGGGTTGCCGTGAGCTCCACCCACACTTGGCTGCCATCGGGGCGCAGCAGGCGCAGTTCGGTGCTGTAACTGGAAGCCTTCCCCTCTTCTAAAAGACGCCTCTGCTCCCGTTCCCTCTCCGCATCCTGGGGATGGACTACCTGGCCCCACCCCAGCTCACCCAACTCCAGGCGGGACCGGCCCGCGATTTTCTGGAAGGCTGCATTCACCAGAGGATAGGAATGACCATCCAGCTTCCCCGGATCCCAAGGCAGATCCACGGCGAGGCCCAAGGAACTCTGGTTGAAAATGGCCTGCAGGAGGGCGGCATGGTGGTAATGGGCACTGGTCAGTGCCTGGAGCAGGCCCTCTTGATCCCTGACAAGCACCATGGGGATGCCCCGTCGGCCGCTGGCTTCCTCCAGCTCCTCAGCTAGATAGTAGCCATCGGGTTCTCCTTGCCCCCGGCAGATCGCTACAAGATAAATATCGGAATGGGCCTTCAGCTCTGCGGCGGCATCCTCCACAGTACTGCATACGATGGCCTGGTATCCGCCCAGCACTCCTTGACGAGCCGCGGCTTCCGCCAGGCAGTTGCCTACGATCAAGATTTTCCCGGGCAATGCAATTGCTCCTCTCCAACAACGGTAAGGCCCCACGGGCCATTTGATCTTTTCCACACAAAGTCCGGTCATCCTGCACCCCAAGCTCGAAGTTCCGCGGCGGGGTCCGCCCCAGGGCCTTGGTGATCAGCCTAAAACCACTTCCACCTCATGCTCTCCTTCGCCAAAGGGAGGCAGGAGATTGCCGGCTACCTCTTTTCCATCCACGAGCACCCTGGCCACGCCCCGGCTCACATGGCGGGGATTGCGGACGGTGATGCGGTACACCGCTCCCCTAAACTCCCTGCGCACCTGATAGCCATCCCAATCTTCAGGGATACACGGATCGATGCGCAGGCCATCGTAGTCGGGCTGAACACCCAGGATAGCTTGGGAAATGGCAACATAGTTCCAGGCTGCCGTTCCGGTCAGCCAAGAGTTTTTCGCCTGGCCGAAGTTGACCGCATCCCGCCCCGCGATCATCTGGGCGTACACATAGGGTTCTAGGCGGTGCAGGTGGGAGATTTCTTCCCGGTAAGCGGGGCAGATCTTTTTGTACAGCTCAAAGGCCCTTCCGCCCCGGCCCATCACCGTCTCTGCAATCATGATCCAGGGATTATTGTGGCAGAAAACGCCCGCGTTTTCCTTATAACCGGGGGGATAGGAAGAAATCTCCCCAAAATTGAGGTAGTAGCGGGAATAAGCTGGGGTGTGCAGGATAATCCCGTGTTCCGTCTCCAGGAACTGGGCCACCGCATCCAGGGCCTTTTGGGCCTTGCCATCGTCCACCCCAATGCCCGCCATCACGCACAAGCCCTGGGGCTCGATGAAGATCTGCCCTTCTGGGCACTCCCTACTGCCCACTTTCCGGCCCTGGGCATCGTAAGCACGCAGAAACCAGGCCCCGTCCCAACCGTGCTGCAGCACTGCCTTAATCATATCATCCCGGTGTTTTTCTGCAAGCCGGGCCTCATCCTCCAGCCCCTGCCGGCGGCAGATGGCGATGAAGTCCCGGGCCGCGTAGACAAACAGCCCCGCGATGAACACCGATTCGGCCACGGGACCCTCAGAGGGACCTGTAGTCTGAAAGGACTCCCCTGGTTCCTCCGAGAAGCAGTTCAAGTTCAAGCAGTCATTCCAATCGGCCCGGCCGATCAAGGGCAGGCCATGGGGTCCTAGGTTGTTCACGGTATGGTAAAAAGAACGTTTGAGATGCTCAAAAAGGGTAGCTGTATTCTGGGGGTCGCTGTCGAAGGGAACCTGTTCGGTGAGGATAGAAAAGTCCCCCGTCTCCTTGAGGTAGGCGGCGGTACCCACAATCAGCCAGAGGGGATCGTCGTTGAAGCCCGAACCTATGGCATGATTGCCCCGCTTGGTCAGGGGCTGGTACTGGTGATATGCGCTGCCGTCGGGGAACTGGGTGGAGGCCAGATCCAAAATCCGCTGGCGGGCCCGCTCCGGCACCTGGTGCACAAAGCCCAGAAGGTCCTGGTTGGAATCGCGAAAGCCCATGCCGCGGCCAATACCCGATTCGAAGTAGGAAGCGCTGCGGGAAAGGTTAAAGGTGACCATGCACTGATAGGGGTTCCAAATGTTCACCATGCGGTCCAGCCTTTCGTCCCCGCTGTGCAACTGGTACTTCCCTAAGAGGGCTTCCCAGTAGGCCTGCAGTTCCCCCAGGGCCGCGCTCACCTGAGCGGGCTCCTGGAAGCGGGCCAGCATCTCTTGGGCGCGCCCTTTGTTGATCACTCCAGGGGCTGACCATTTTTCCTCCTTGGGGTTTTCCACATAGCCTAAGAGGAAAATATAGGTCTTGGTTTCGCCGGGAGCTAGTTCCACCACCAGATGGTGGGAGGCCACGGGGGCCCACCCGCTGGCCAGCGAATTCTGGGAACGGCCCTGGAACACCACCTGGGGCTCATGCAGGCCGTTATACATCCCCAAAAAACTTTCCCGATCCGTATCGAAACCCGCTATCTCTGCATTCACCGCAAAAAATGCGTAGTGATTGCGCCGTTCACGATACTCGGTCTTGTGGTAGATGACAGACCCTTCCACTTCCACTTCACCGGTGCTGAAGTTGCGCTGGAAGTTCACCTGGTCATCCTGGGCATCCCAGAGGCAGAACTCCAAGAAGGAAAACACAGACAGGCACTTCTCCACTTGGCTTTCGTTGGTCAAGCTGAGCTGCATCACTTCCCCGTTGAAATCTAGGGGAACAAAGAAGAGCTGTTCGGCCCGAATTCCGCCCCGGGCTCCAGTGATTTTGGTATAACCCAGGCCGTGCCGGCACTGATAAAAGGCTAGCTCCCGTTTCATGGGCCGAAAGCTGGGGGACCACACATCATCCCCGTCTTTGATGTAAAAACAGCGCCCCCCCTCATCCAGGGGTATGTTGTTGTAGCGGTAACGGGTGAGCCTGCGCAGCCGGGCATCGCGGAAAAACGAGTAGCCCCCTCCGGTGTGGGAAATGAGGCTGAAGAAGTCCTGGCAGCCCAAGTAGTTGATCCACGGGTAAGGCGTATAGGGCGTGGTGATCACATATTCCCGGTTGGCATCATCAAAGAAACCATATTTCACGGCCATCCCCTCCCTGCCATTATCCATCCTATTCTCCACCCCCTTCCCGGCATCCTCTTTTCCAGGACTTGCCCTGGGCCGCCGGGACTTTTTTTCAGGAAGTGTTCACCTCCGCGA
>Ga0116169_1002254_pt1 | contig 14494 bp, 14 predicted proteins | sample AD_UKC130_MetaG_FD_89796 | JGI IMG/M metagenome (GOLD analysis project Ga0116169, IMG submission 89796) | Active sludge microbial communities of municipal wastewater-treating anaerobic digesters from Canada - AD_UKC130_MetaG | ecosystem: Engineered > Bioreactor > Anaerobic > Digestate | place...
ATCGTCATCATGCTCTCCGTTGTTGAGGACGGAGGCAGAATGAACTATGCCGACCCGATCACAAACCAGCTACCGGAGAAGGCGATCCCACTCGGCATAGTTCGGCGATCGGCATAAACGGCCAAGCTCAATGGCTTGAATCCACGGGCCTACCTGCGCCACGTGTTGGACCGTATCGCCGAGCACCCAATCAACCGCATCGACGAGTTGCTGCCCTGGGCTGTGGCCAGCCAGATCAACTCATCTATCGCCGAGCAACGCCTGGCCGCCTGAAGTCACCCCGTGCCGTTGGCACAATGCTGGTCATGACTGACACCAAGCTGATCGAGGCACTGTCAAACGCCAGCAGCCTCGAGTTGTTCGAGCTCTCCAACATCATCGACCGGCTGCTCGCCGATCCCCGGCGCATCGTCGCGGTACGCAACAAGCTGAACCTCGGAAAGTCTGTGCGATTCATGGACTGGCGCACCGGTGAGATGCGCACCGGCAAGGTCATGGCGATCAAGGGCGACCAGGTGACGGTACATGAAGACGGCACGCGTACGCAATGGAGGCTCAGCTACGCCGGCATCGACCCCGGCGAGGATGACGAGCGCCTGGAAAGCGGACTGCCTCCATTCATCGAACCAATTGCGCACCAACCCGCACGGGGCGACTTCTGTCGTGGCGACAAGGTCTCATTCACCGACAAGTACCTGCAGCCTCAGGTCGGAACCATCACCCGGATCAACCAACGTACGGCCACTATCGACTGCGAAGGCGGTGCAGGTTGGCGCGTGCCCTTCGCCATGCTGCGGCACGTCATGGACATCTGACTCGCCTGCCGCCGGCCGTCAACCACGGTATCGGTCGGACTATTACGATTGAGCGGTATCGACTCTGGAGCAAAGAATACGGTGAGAGAGTAGAGGCGAAGGCGCTTCGGGATGCATCGGCATGTCTCCCATCGGTGGCAGCGATAGCGGACTTTGAAGCTCTGTGTAGAGGACTTGGAGGAGTTCCGCTACCTATCGGGATCTTCGCCGACGAGAACCTTAGGGTGCCGCCGAGTTCAGGTCGTGAAGAGCAAGCCGCCCCTCAACCGGCGGAGCTTTCGGTCGCGTTCTTGAAGTTCCAACTCGGGGGTCAACCCGCGGCCGATATTCATCATCTGGCGCCACGCGAGATGCATGACATGGAGATCGAGGTGCGGGTGTCTCGGTGGCCCGAGAACGCAACGCATCTGATCCTCACGCCGGTCTCGGCTGAACCCCGAAGCACCTACGAGCTGTCCGAGTTCAGGTTCGCAAAGCCAGCAGGAGAGCCGCCATTCACGCTCGTCCAGCAAGGTCGAGCCATTCTCCAGGTCGCTCAAGGGCTCAAGTCGCGGCCGTTCGAGTTCAAGTACGCCGCGGCCTTTCAGCCGGCCAATGTCGAGCAGCCGGTGGCGATCGTGGGTCACCGCACGCTGCTGGTGGAGGGTATCGATGTCAGATCTAACCCCATCACCGGCTACTCAGCTGTGGATCAGAAACTCGTCGCCATTCGCGACATGCTTCGACGCGAGGGCCGGGCGAACCCCCAGGAACTCTCCGACGTGCTCGAGTTGCTGACAGTCTTAGGCAATATGGCCGGCCGTGCCGTGCAGGATGCCGAGTTCGAAGGCGTTTGGTTGGAAGATCGCTTTCAAGACTATGTGCGGAGGGACCTGAGGCGCGCACCTCGAATCGGGTCTGACCTTGACGAACACCCCAGGGCGGCAGGCGGCATCACCGACCTGAGCCTGCGCGGAATCGTCATTGAGCTCAAGGCAGTGAAGGACAGAATTGGCAGTATTGAGGACTGCAAGGCCTACGTTGAACAAACCTCCAGCTATGCAGTGGCGAAGGGCAAGCGAGTCGCCGTTCTGTGTGTCCTAGATTGCAGCGCGAAAGACTCCGCACCATGGCCTGCAGCTGAAGGTCTCGGCGTCCTAAGATCCACCGCTCCTGCGGACGTCGCGGTCGTCACCGTGGTCATGCAGGGAAACATCACGCGACCCAGCAAACTGTCGCGCTGAGCGAGCGCAGCGGCCCCCGGTGCCGGTCGTGATACACGCGGCGAGAGCGGCCGACTTCAAGGGACCTGGTGACAGAGGCGACGCCGTTGAATGACCAACTTGCGCCCGAGGTATCAAGGTGCCCTCGCGGGCGGACGGCCTCGCACGGAGCAACCCTCCAGTACGTTTCGCTTGCAGTAGCCGAGGATTCGCACTCGCGAGCCACAGGTATCGAAGTCTCCTCTGGACAAGAGCGGCCATTGAAGACTGCAGCGCCGACCGGCAGTTTGCAGTCTGAAGCGGGTACCCGGCTGGCAGCGGTCAATGTGAGTCCCTGGCCGGTTCGAGCCGACGAAAAGTCATCCAGCGCCCCCATTGCGAAGGCCTGCCGAACCCCTGCGCGGCGCGCCTGTGTGGCGCCGAGGAGCGCAGGGCTTGCGCCCCGCGCGCAGCGCGTTCGTCATCATGCTCATCGCGCTTGTTTGAACGCAGCGCCCGCAGGGCGCGTAGTGAGTTGCGCGATGCGGGCGCAAGACCGAGCACCGCAGGGAAGTCGGCGCGTTCAGCGCCTGACCGCCACAGTGAAGCGCCGTGCAGGGGTTCGGCGGGCCTGCGCAGCACCCGCGCAATCGTTCAACGCTGGACAGTTCCGACGGCAAATGAGCCAGATGCCTTGCGGTACGGACAACGCGCCTGAGAAATGCATCAGCAACAACCATCGGCAGTGCGACCCGCGCTCAGTGGCCAGAATCAGAAGGGGATGGCTGGCGTTTCAGGGCACCAGCCCGAAGTGGCGTGCGATCGAGCGGGTGATGCGATCGTGCAGCACGGGCCTGTCGGTGCCGGGCGGATCGGAGCACACCGGGTCGTCGTTGTCCTGCGCCAGCAGCTTGGCCCCCGCAGGTTTGCAAACCGGCAGCGCGGAGAAGTGAAAGGCCGGTGCCATGATTTCGATGCGGGCCTTGGGCAGGATACCCGTGAGCGTGGCGCCGGGCGCGGAGAAATCCGTATCGGGCAACCGGTCGGCGCCTTGACCCAGGCCGATCAGCAGCACCTGGTCGACCATGTCGCTGGCGTTTGCAGCGTTCAGACCTTGGTGCAGCGCCGGGTCGACGGCGGCAACCGCCTTCACGCGCGGATCGCGGTAGCTGCGGCTCCAGACACGGGCGTCCAGTTTCGTCAGGTCGATACCAGCCCGTGCAATGTCGCGGCAATGGCGGTGTCCCGATCGGGCGCAATAGTCGGCGTAGGCATGTAAGTCACCACGCAGTCCGCCAATGGAAAGTGACGTCCATCCTCCCAATGAAAAGCCCGCCACGTAGATGCGCTGCGAGTCAATATGAGGGCCCATGGCGGCATCTGCGAGCAGGGCATCGAGCGTGGTCTTCAGATCGCTCACCCGGGAGCCGTGGTTCAGGCTGCGGCGCATTTCGTAGTCGCCGAATGTGCTGCCCGGGTGGTTGACGCCGACGACGATCGCACCCTGCTGCGCCAGGCCAGCCCCCAGCCAGGCCAAACTCCGCCAGTGGCCTCCGACGCCGTGCGACAGCAGCACCAGTGGCCATCGGCCGGGTCGAATGGCTGCATCTGGCTGCACCGGCACACCCTGGAAAATCGGCGAGTCAAACTGGGGCATGGCCGGGCCGGCGCCAGCGGCCGGGTACCAGATACCCCCGGCCAGTGGCTTTTTGGACTCCGACATGGGCCCGTGCCATGCCCTGAACCCGGCAGCCAGCGATGCATGGGCCTGCGATGCGGCTGCGGCGGCTGGCGTTTGCGCGAATGCAGTCGTTGCGATGGCAACAAGGTACAGCCCGATGAGAAGTTGACGCATGGTGGATTTTTTCGAGGAGTTGGGATGCACCTATGATGGCTATCCGGCCTGTCCCGGGCGTCCTGAAGCGCGTTTCAGGACGTCCCAAAACCGGTTTCCGTCCACATTTGCATCCATGCTGACCCTGCCGCTGCCCGTTGTTGTCGCCTTGGCCCTGGCCTATACCGCCGCCCGGACCTGGTTCGGGGGCGACCGCGCGCGCTGGCACCCGCTTCTGGTCCTGCTGGTGGTGGCCGCGGCGGCGCAGAGCTTGCTCGTGGCGCTTGTGCAGCATTACGGCGTGACAGGGCTGCGCTGGCTGCAGCCCGTCACCGCGTCCGCGCTACCCCCGCTGACCTGGTGCGCTTTCGTCGCGGTGCAGGTTCGCCCGCTGCGGGCGCGCGATGCTTGGCACGGGCTGGCGCCGCTGATCGTGCTGTTGGGCCTCCTGTTCTGGCCGGACGGGCTGGACCTGCTGGTGATCGGCGCGTTCGTGACTTACGGCGTGGCCCTGCTGCTGGCTTTGCGCCCCGGCGCCGCCGAACTCCCCTTGTCCCGACTGGCCAGCGACAACGTGCCACGCTGGCTGTGGCAATTTGTCGCGCTGACGCTGCTGGTCTCTGCCCTGGGCGATGGGCTGATCTATCTGGATCAATTGATGCAATCGGGCGAATCGCGGGCGCGCTTGATCAGCGTCATGTCATCCCTCATGTTGCTGGCGCTCGGGTCTATCGGCTTGTCGCCTGAATGGCGGTTGCCAGACTCCCTCGACGATTCGAGGGGTGCTCAACAACCGGCCAGCCAGATTCCATCGGATTCGGCGCATGCAGAACCCGCCGCAGACGTGTTGGATGCTGCCGACCCGGCCCTGCTGGCGCGGCTGGATGCCTACATGCGCGAGGCGCGGCCGTGGCTCAACCCCGATCTGACCCTGGTGGCGCTGGCCCGCAAACTCGGGGTGCCGTCCAAGACCTTGTCAGCCGCGGTGAACCTGGGACATGGAGAAAACGTGGCCCGCTACGTGAACCGCCGCCGCATCGAACACGCGTGCAAGCTGCTGATGGCCGGGCAGGCGGTGACGCGTGCGCTGTTTGACAGCGGGTTCAACACCAAGTCAAACTTTCACCGCGAATTTCAACGCATCCACCATCTGACGCCCACCCAGTGGCTTGCGCAGGCAGGCACACCACCCCTGCGCGAGGGCTTCAGCGCCCGACCGCCACAGTGAAGCGCCGCGCAGGGGTTCGGCGGGCCTTCGCAGCACCCGCAAGGCAACACAGGACCTAGACCGCCCGGCTGCGCGCCAGCGGCGGATTGCGCGAGAAATAGCCTTCGATGCCGCGCACCAGCGCATCGGCCAGCTGGGCGATGTATTTCTCGTCGTTGAGCCGGGCTTCTTCCTCGGGGTTGCTGATGAAGGCGGCCTCGACCAGCACGCTGGGAATGTCGGGGGCCTTGAGCACCGCGAAGCCGGCCTGCTCGACGCGTGGCTTGTGCAGCTTGCCGACGCGGCCGATCTCGCCCAGCATGGCGCTGCCGAGCATGAGGCTGTCCTTGATCTGCGCGGTGGTGCTCATGTCGAGCATGGCGCGTTGCACCTCGGCGTCGCGGGAGGCCACGTTGACGCCGCCGATCAGGTCGGCCTTGTTTTCCTTGTCGGCCATCCAGCGCGCGGCGCTGCTCGATGCACCGCCCTGGCTCAGCGCGAACACGCTGGCACCCTGGGGGCGCGGCGTGTAGAACGCGTCGGCATGCAGGCTCACGAACAGGTCGGCCTGGACCCGGCGGGCCTTTTGCACCCGCACGTGCAGCGGCACGAAGAAGTCGGCGTCGCGCGTGAGGTAGGCGCGCATCGCATTGCCGCCAACCGTCATGCCGTTGATGCGTTCGCGCAGCTGGTGCGCCAGGCGCAGCACCACGTCCTTTTCGCGGGTGCCGCCGGGGCCGATGGCGCCGGGGTCTTCACCGCCATGGCCCGGGTCGAGCGCGATGATGATCAGGCGGTCGGTACGGGCGTTGGTGTCGGCCGTCGTCGTTGCAGGGCGCGTCTTCGACGCGACGACCGTCGGCGCCATGGCCGTGGCCGTGGCCGGGGCCGCCGGTGTCGCGGGTCTGGCGGGCGCGGCTGCGCCCGTGGCGGCGCCGCTGCCGGTGGCACGCTGCGCGATCAGCTCGCCCAACGGGTCGGCAGCGGGTGCCGGCTGCGGCTTGACGGGCGCGAGGTCGCGCGGCGGGATGGCCTGCGGCGCGCCGATCCGCTCGGCGATCAGCGCCTCCAGCGGGTCGGCGACGACGCTGGGGTACATGTCCAGCACCAGCCGGTGCTGGTACGCAGCCACCGGCATCAGCGTGAACACCTGCGGCTTGGCCGTCTGCTTGAGGTCGAGCACCAGGCGCACCACGCCGGGCGCGAACTGGCCGACACGGATGCCGGCAATGGTCGGGTCGTCGGACTGGACCTTGGCCACCAGCTCCTTCAGCGCGGCGTTGAGTTCGATGCCCTCGATATCCACCGCCAGCCGCGGCGGATTGCCGACGAACAACTGGCTGGTCTTGAGCATGGCGTCGGACTCGATGGTCACGCGCGAATAATCGGGCGCCGGCCAGACCCGTACCGCCAGGATGGTTGCGCCGCGGGCGATCTCGGCAGCGCCGAGCAGCAGCACCAGGCTTCCCATCTGCAGCAGGTCGCGGCGCTTCATGGCGTGAGGTGCTCCAGTACCGCGGCGCCGATGGCCGTGTTGGCGATCAGGCGCACCTGGCGCAGTGCGTCGGTCTGCACGGCAATGTGCAGGTCGATATCGGCCATGGGGAGCTTGTCGGCCACCTTTTCGGGCCATTCGGCGAGCTTGAGTCCGCTGCTGGCGAAGATCTCGCGAAAGCCGGCTTCCTCCCATTCGTCGGGATCGTCGAAGCGGTAGAAGTCGAAGTGCCAGATCTCCAGCGGACCGGTGTCGGCGCCGTGTTCGGAAACGGTATAGGACTCGAGCACCGCGTAGGTCGGGCTCTTGATGCGGCCCGTCACGCCCAGGGCCTGCAGCAGATAACGCACGAAGCTGGTCTTGCCGGCACCGAGTTCGCCATGCAAGGCGACGAAGCATTGCGCCAGCGCAGGCTGTGCCGCAAGGCTGGCGGCAAACATGCGGGTCGCGGCCTCGTCAGGCCAGACCAGGCTTTTTACAATGGGCAGATGGTGGCCACCCGCATGCTCGTCGATCAAGATCAATTGTCTGGTCGCATTACGCGATGGGGTCAGGAACTCGGATTTTCGCAAATCGGCTTCTCCCGGATCGATTTATCCGGTGCAGAACAGGGGTTGCTGTCGTGGCTTGACAACGGTTTTCATGGCGACATGGCCTATATGGCCGCGCACGGGCTCAAAAGGGCACGCCCGGCAGAGCTGGTGCCCGGCACCGTGACGGTGCTCACGGCCCGCATGGACTATTTGAGCACAGGCAATGCGCAAGGATGGCAGGAAATCGAGTTCGCGCGCCTGGGCCGACCACGTGAAGGCATTGTTTCGCTGTACGCACGGGGCCGCGACTACCACAAGGTGTTACGCCAGCGCCTGCAGAAGCTGGCCGATCGCATCCAGGCCGAGGTCGGGGTGCTGGGCCATCGGGTGTTCACCGACTCGGCCCCGGTGCTCGAGGCGGAGCTGGCTGTGCGCAGTGGGCAGGGCTGGCGCGGCAAGCACACACTGGTGCTGCACCGGGACGCCGGCTCGATGTTTTTTCTCGGTGAGATCTTTCTCAACCTGCACCTGCCCGAGACCGCGCCGGTGGCATCACATTGCGGCAGTTGTAAGGCCTGTATCGAAACATGTCCGACCCAGGCGATTGTTGCGCCATACCAACTCGACGCGCGCCGGTGCATCTCCTACCTGACGATCGAACACGCCGGTGCGATCCCGCTGGAGCTGCGACCACTGATCGGCAACCGCATCTATGGCTGCGACGATTGCCAGCTGGCCTGCCCATGGAACAAGTACGCGCAGCGCAGTGCGCTGCCGGATTTCGATCCCCGCGCGGGGCTGGCCGGTGCGCAGCTGGTGGATCTGTTCGGCTGGACCGAAGCGCAGTTCCTCCAATACACCGAAGGCAGTCCGATCCGGCGCATCGGCCATGCGCGCTGGCTGCGCAATATCGCGGTCGCGCTGGGCAATGCGCTGTGCGCCGAGGACGACCCGCTGCTGGTGCAGGCCTTGCAGGCGCGGGCCGACCATCCGGATGCCCTGGTACGGGAACACGTGGCCTGGGCCTTGGGCTACCATCGAGACCGAACTCCCGTGTGAAGCTTTGCCGGCCTACCAGCCCCTCCTTGCATGAAACGCATCCAGCTGCTTGTCATTGACCCCCAGAACGACTTCATGGATGTCGAAGGTGCCGCCTTGCCGGTTCCCGGTGCCAGTGCCGACATGGCGCGGCTGGCCGGGTTCATCGATGCGATGGGTCCCTGGATCGACGACATCGTCGTCACGCTGGACTCGCATGCCAGCGTGGGTATCGAGCGCACCAGCTTCTGGCTCGATGCACAGGGCGCACCGGTGGCGCCCTTCACCGTGATCACGGCGGCCCAGCTGAAGGCTGGCGAATACCGGCCGCGCGATGCCCGCCGAAGTGGGGACGCGCTGGCCTATCTGCAGGCGCTGGAGGCAGGCGGCGAGCGCACGTTGGTGGTATGGCCGGTGCATTGCGTGCTCGGTACCTGGGGCCACAACATCGCGCCGGCGCTGGCGCAGCGGCTGGCGGCATGGGAGATGGCGAGCGGTCAGATCTGCGAGAAAGTGCTCAAGGGTCTGAATCCGATGACCGAGCAGTACAGCGCGTTTCGCGCCGACGTGCCGCGTGCCGACGATCCGCGCACGCAGCTCCATGCCGCTTTGCTGGCGCGCCTTGGCAGCGATGACACCTTGCTGGTGGTGGCCGGCGAGGCGCTGAGCCATTGCGTGGCGGCCTCCGGCCAGGACATGCTGGCCCACATGGATGCGGCGCGCTTGCGCAACACGGTGTTCCTGACCGACTGCATGAGCCCGGTCACCGGCTTCGAGGCCGCTGGCGCTGCGTTCCTGCAGCAACTGCAGGAGCGCGGGGTGCAGACGCGCACGACGCGCGACATGGCCGGGCTGCTCGCATGATGGCCGGCGGCGCGGTGTTCCGTTCATCTGCCTTCGCAGGCGGCAGGACGCCACGGCCATGACGGAGGCCCAGAACCCGTCGACGCGTGCCACGGCAGACCCGGTGCTGGCGCGTTTCGCCCGGGCCGGGGCGGTGGCCAGTGCCACCGCCAGCGCCAGCGCCGACCAGTTGCTGCAGATGGCGCCGGCCGCGCTGACGCAGACGCCGATACGCTGGTTGCGGGGCTGGTGGGCCGTGGCCCAGTTCGGTGCACAGATGCTGGTGCTGATGTTGTCCCCGTCGAGTTACAGGCGCAGCCAGCACCCGGCCCTGTACTACCAGCTGCACGCCGCCAGCGTCCCGATCCTGCCCGGATTTGTCGCGATGTCGGCACTGCTGAGCCTGGTCATCATTCGCATCGTCGTGGCGACCGCGCAGTCCTATGGCTTGTCGCAATATGCGCTGGACGTGCTGGTGCGCACGCTGGTGCTGGAGCTGCTGCCTTTGCTGGTCGCCTTGTACGTGGCCTTGCGTTTCACGATGCCTGCTGGCGAGGCGGTGGCCGAATTGCGCGAGCAGGGCCAGTTGCAGGCCTTGTGGCGCGCCGGCGGCGATCCGGCCCGCGACGTGCTGCTGCCGCGTGTGCTGGGCGGCGTGTTCTCTGTCGTGCTGCTGGCAGCGCTCAGTGCCATCATGGCGCTGGTCATGACCTATGTGACGTTGTACGGCTTCACCAACTGGGGCTTTGCGTCCTATACGCGCGACGTCGGCCAGGTGTTCAACCCGGCTGCGACCGTCATCCTGTGCATGAAGGCCTTCTTCTTCAGTCTGGTGGTCGCCATCCTGCCACTGGCGCCAGATCCGCGCCATGAAGGCGCCAGCCTGCAGCGGCGCGACGAGATCAGCCAGCTCGGGCGCCTGTTTGCGCTGATCCTGCTGATCGAGGTCCTGTCGCTGGTTGGCAACTACTACTGATTCACCGTCGCCATGAGCCTGCCGCCCGATTCCCCACCGCCGATTCCGAACCTGGAACTCAAGGCCCGCCTGTTGCTGCTGGTCATGGTGGTGCTGGTCGCCGGTGCCATCGGCTACCTGATGTATGCGCGCGGGGCTTTCGAGCGTACGCAGGAGGTGGTGTTGATTGCCGACGACTCCGAAGGCATATCGGTGGGCATGAACATGACCTTCTCCGGCTTTGCGATCGGCCGCGTCGGGCGCATCGAACTCTCGCCCGAGGGCAATGCCCGCATCATCGTCAACGTGCCGCACAAGGATGCGCACTGGCTGCGCGAGTCCAGCGTGTTCACGATGGAAAGCGGCCTGGTGGGGGGCACCAAGATCCGCGCCTTCACCGGCGTCCTGACCGATCCGCCGCTGCCCGACGGCGCCGAGCGCAAGGTCCTGCGCGGCGATGCGGCGGCCGAGATTCCGCGCATGATTGCCAGTGTGCGCGAGCTGGTCAACAATCTGGGCGCTCTGACGGGGCCGGAGGCGCCCCTCAACCTGAGTCTGGCCAACCTGCAGCGCACGGCCGAGAAGCTCAACGGCCCGCAGGGCGCGATCGGTGTGCTGCTGGGCAACGATGCCGACGCCAAACGCCTGTCGCTGGCGCTGGAACGCAGCAATGCCTTGCTGGCCCGGCTCGATGGCCTGGTGCTCAAGGCCGACGGGATTGCCGCGCGCACCGACGGCATCATCGCCCATGCCGACGAACAGGTGTTCGGCGCCAAGGGTCTGATGCCTGAGACCCGAGCGACCGTGGTGCAGCTCAATGGCTTGCTGGCCGAAACCCGTAACAGCCTGAAGAAGGTCGATGCGGTGCTGGTGGAGGCGCAGGCCATCGGGGCCAACACGCGTGAAGCCACGACCGATCTGGGCGCCTTGCGCGCCGAGGTCGAGGCCAGCCTGCGCAAGGTCGAACACCTGGTCAACGAGGTCAACCGCAAATGGCCGTTCGCCCGCGACGCCCAGATCAAGCTGCCATGATGAACAAGACCCTGTCATGGCGCTGCCTGCCGCTATTGATCGCGACCCTGCTGGCGGCCTGTGCCAACGCGCCACCGCCGCCCGACTGGAAGCTCAATGCCCAGGGTGCCCTCGAGCGTGCGCAGGATGCATATCTGGCCGGCAACAGTGCGATCGAGGCGGTCGAATTCGCCCGCGCGCACGCCGAGATCGCCCGCACCGGACGGGCCGACCTGCTGGCACGGGCCGAACTGGTGCGCTGTGCGACCCGCGTGGCCAGTCTGGTTCTGGAGCCCTGCGCCGCCTACGATGCGCTGGCGCAGGACGCAGCGCCACCGGAGCGCGCCTATGCCCGCTACCTGGCTGGGCTGGCGACGGCGGCCGATGTGGCGCTGTTACCGCCCCAGCATCGGGCGCTCGCGCAGCAGGGGGCAGGGGGCACGGCAGTGGCTGCGCTGGAGGACCCACTGGCGCGGCTGGTCGCGGCCGGGGTGCTGATGCGCCGCGGACAGGCCGACCCGCTGACGATCACGACGGCCATCGACGCGGCGTCGTCGCAGGGCTGGCGCCGCCCGCTGCTGGCCTGGCTGGGTGTGCAGGCCTACCGTGCCGAACAGTCGGACGACCGCACGGCACTGGCGCAGATCCGGCGGCGGATCGCGCTGGTCGGCGGCGACGCACCACGCTGACACAGGAGCGGCCGTGCGGATGCGGCGCTACTTCGCATTTGCCGCCCGCACACCGGTCCTGCTGACGTCACTGGTCTGTGCGCTGCTGATTCTTTTCGGGGTGTTTCCTGCGTTGCCGATCGGCGCCGTGTTGCTCGACGTGCGCAACGGCTACAGCTACCCGGAACTGGTCGCGGTGATGGCGCAGTATGGCGCCTCGGGCCGGCAGGTCTATGCCTGGGCCAGCCCGACCGTCGACACGCTGTTCCCCATGGCCTACGTCACCTTGTTCAGCGGCATCCTGTACCGCTTCCGGCCGCTGGAGGGTTTGTGGGTCATGGCCTGGATCCCGGTGTTCGCCGGCATCTGGGACCTGTGCGAGAACGCCCAGATCACTGCCATGCTGCTGATGTATCCCGACATCGGCGAAACGCAGGTGGCCTGGGCCTCGTTCTTCACCCACGTCAAGACAGCCTGGATCGGGCCGGCCTACCAGTGGCCGGCGATTGCATTCGTGCTGGTCGCACTGTGGCGGGCAGCGATGCGCCGATGGTCCCCGTAGTCGGCATCATCGCTCCTGGCGATCTTGGCAATGCCGGCAATGCGATACTTGATCGGGGATCGATGCATGTCCCTGCCGGGGCTGCAGTGACTGCGCCCTGTGCCGGGCACGCGCCCTGGCACAAGGCATACCTTTGACGCTTTGGAGAGGACCACGCGCATGATTTCTGCAAGTCTCGTCATCCTGATCCTGCTGGCGGTCGTCGCCGTGCTGGGCATCGGCATCTACAACAAGCTGACCCGTCTGCGCAACGCCATCGCCAATGGCTTTGCGCAGATCGACGTGCAGCTCAAGCGCCGCTATGACCTGATCCCGAACCTGGTCGAGACGGCGCGCAAATACCTGCAGCATGAACGCGAGACGCTGGAGGCGGTGATCAACGCGCGCAACCAGGCGCAGGCCGCGGCCGGCAAGGTGCGCAGCGATGTCGCGGGCGCTGGCAATGTCGCCGCGCTCGGTGCCGCAGAGGCTGCGCTCGGTGGTGCACTGGGCCGCCTGATGGTGGTGGTCGAGTCCTACCCCGAACTCAAGGCGGATCGCAACATGCGCGAATTTGCCGAGGAGCTGACCTCGACCGAGAACCGGATCGGCTTCGCGCGCCAGGCCTACAACGACAGCGTGCTGCAGTACAACGATGCCGCCATGCAGTTCCCGGCCAGCATCGTGGCCGGCATGTTCTCGTTCCGCGAAGCCACGATGCTGCAGGCGACCCAGTCGGCGGCCGAGCGCGCGGCGCCCCAGGTCCGGTTCTGACGCACCGGGCCGGCGCACGGGATCCCGGATTCACGGCGCAGGCACGGAGCAGCTGTGCGGTTTCGCGAGCACCAGGACCAGGCCCGTTCCGCGACGCGGCGCCTGTTGCTGCTGTTCCTGCTGACCGTGCTGCTGACGGTGGCGGCACTCAACGGTGTGCTGGCCCTGTTGTGGAAGCTGCAGGTGGGCGGGGCATTCGGCTTCCCTCGCTGGTTCTTCGAGACCAATACGGTGGTGGCCACCACCTTCATCCTGGGTGGCAGCTGGCTCGAGGCCCTGCAGCTGCGCAAGGGCGGGGCCCATGTGGCGCAGATGGTGGGCGGCCGCGAGCTGCTGGTGGCGGGCGATGAACGCGAGCGGCGGCTGCGCAATACCGTGGAGGAGATCGCGATTGCTTCAGGCCTGCGCGCGCCGCGGATCTTCGTGTTGCCGCGGGATGACAGCATCAACGCCTTCGCCGCAGGCTGGGAGCAGCAGGACAGCGTGATCGCGGTCACGCGTGGCGCGCTCGAGCGCCTGACCCGCGATGAGCTGCAGGGCGTCGTCGCCCACGAGTTCAGCCACATCCTGCATGGCGATGCACGGCTCAACATGCGCCTGATCGGCCACGTCTGGGGCTTGCAGCTGCTGTTCATGCTGGGCCGGGACCTGTTCGACATGACCGACGCGCGCGGACGCCGCAGCGCCTTCGTGCTGCTGGGCCTGGGCCTGATGGCGGTGGGCAGCATCGGCTGGCTGGCCGGCCGGCTGCTCAAGGCCGCCGTGTCCCGCCAGCGCGAATTTCTGGCCGATGCCGCGGCGGTGCAGTTCACGCGCCTGCCGTCCGGCATCGGTGGCGCCTTGCGCAAGATTGCCGGTCAAGCCACGCCCGATGCGCCGCGGGTGCGCAGTTCGCGTGCCGAGGCGATCTCGCACATGCTGCTGGCGTCCGACATCTTCATCGGCGGGGGGGCGCTTGCCACGCATCCGCCGCTGAGCGAGCGGATACGGCGCATCTTTGGCCGGCCGATGCCCGCCTTGCCCAGCCCGGTGCTGGCGCAGAGCGCGCCGGTGGATGGTGCTGCCGACATCGGTGCGCCTATCCCTTGGAGCGTGTCGACGCCCGGGGTGTCTGCGGTGGCAGCGAATGGGTTTGGGGACGGCGATACGCCAGCGCCGCCATCAGCACAGCCGGAACCTGCGGTGCCTGCGCAGGTGAACTGGATCGACGATTTCCTGCAGATCGCCTTGCCCTTCGATCTGACGCCGGCCACGCTGGCGTTTCTGGTGCGTGCGGGCAACGAAGCCGAGCTGCAGGCCTGGCACGGACTCTTCGACGAGTTGCAGCTGCCACGGCGGGAGCGTCTGATGGCGCAGGTCCAGGCCTTGGCGCCGGCAGCGCATCAGCTCGGGCTCGAGCGCCTGCTGACGCGCTGTTCCGCCTTGCCGATGGCCGAACGCACGACGCTGCGGCACCAGGCCCATCGCATCGTGCTGGCCGACGGGCACCTGAGCCTGCTCGAGCTGTGGCGTTGCCTGCTGCTCGACCATGTGCTGGCCCTGGCGCGCGAAAGCATGCTGCGCGAAACCCATGTGCTGACGCTGGAATCATGTGCTGCG